>OJKH01000394.1_pt1 | contig 19054 bp, 18 predicted proteins | sample 1596471 | NCBI WGS metagenome assembly OJKH01 (sample SAMEA4350108, study PRJEB24818) | metagenome | biome: human; feature: gut; material: faeces | place: Denmark | collected 2013-09
AGTTTGCTCCCGCCAGACGAGGTAGAAGCAATGACCCTGCGGTCTCTGACTTCCCTACGCTGGCATTATCCAGATCAGGTGGTACGGGTATTTCTCAGCCTTCAACGAAGAAGGGCACCCCGAGTCATTTAATTCAAAATCAAAAACTTGAGATTAACGTCCCGTTAATCCCTAATCAGGATCATGCCAGCGGAAAGCCAAAGACACAACCCCTTTAAAATCCGTCTTTTCGGCTAAAAAACGCCATGTGTCCCAGCTTGTATCCCACAGGCCTTTATAACGATAGGTGAATGGCAGACACAAAAAGACGAGGTTGCCTCACCCTTTTTTGATAATGAATTTTCGTTGTCGTTGTTCGTGCATTTAAGATAGGAGCGCCCTGATTGTGGGCCAAGAGAGGTAGAAAACGGAGAATTTCAAGACGTACAGCAAAGGCGCGGATATGAGGGAGCTATCGGAGTATGTGAAGTTGGTGGACTACGCTATTGCAAATTGCTGGCATAAAAAACTGGACACTTTTCCGTTCGGCTAGCTATTAAATATTTTCTCGAAGTTTCAGGGATTTAATTAGTGTAAAAAACCACAAAACAACATTAAGGAATAAGAATACTCTTAATTCTGGCAATGCCAAAACAGCAACTTTTTATTCCATCTCCAAAGTTATAAATTATAGGAAAAATAATTAGTTGGAGTTAAGAAATGCCACAAACTATCCAGCAAATTGTAGAGCAGAGAAATATCACAAGACTCATTCATTTCACGCGAGTAGAAAACTTAGCCAGTATTATGCAGCATGGCATAGTTCCTATTGCAAACGCTCAACAGCAACAGGTAACCCCTGTAATCAATGATGAATACCGGTGGGATGGTCAAAGAGGTGCATCTTGTCTCACAATCACGCACCCTAATCATCATATGTTTTATGGGCTTAGATTAGCTAACCCGCAAACTGATTGGGTCGTTTTGATGTTACGCCCTGAAGTGCTCTGGACTCTACCGTGTGCCTTTTGTAGTACGAATGCAGCTAATGGGGTTGTAAGTTCTTTGCCACTCGCCCAGCGCCAAACTCCAGCAGCTTTTTCTGCAATGTTTGATGACACTGAAAATCCACCATCGCGCTTAAACAATCGCCTGCAAGTCTTCGACACTACAGATGTCCAAGCTGAAGTGTTAGTATTTGGTACAATTGCCCCAGAGTTTATCTTTGCAGCTGCATTCAACAAACAATCAGCTAAGGAGCAATATGAAGGTTTGCTTCCAGGCAGAAGCGTTCAACTTAATAGCACCGGAGGCGGGTTCTTCGCTGCTCGGTCATACGTTCGATAAGGTAGTTTGATGGCACAAAGACCTGTTTACGTACCTGTTAGTGAAAAACATCTGTTTGTTAAAACAGAGTTAATAAACTTCACTTGGTTTCCGGGCATGTCAGTTTCACAGAAACAGAAGTCTATCGACTCTCTTCATGAAGCAGCCAAAACAAATCTGCCAAATGTTGACAAAATTCTTGAGATTTCCAGTAAGTCGCGTGACAGTCTTGGTATTGCATTGAGTGCTTTTAACCTGTCTTTTACTACTCTGAAACACCAACGCACATTAACTATCGAATGTGCGTTTCAAGGTAGCAAAGTCTTCCAACGTGGCGGACCTTATGTAGACATGTTTGAGATGACTCCGCGCGAAGCCAAAAAGGACAAACGTTTATTGACGTCTGGCAGACTAACCGGATTCAAGTTTTTTGGTAAAGAATGGGAACTGGAGCCACGTACTGCATTTTATGATTGGCTGTACATAAGTGCATTGAAAAAACGTACCGAGCTAGCAGAGCAACTAATTGAATATTCAGCATTTACCGACATAGAGTTTAACCCTGAGCGCTCGATAAATTGCCAAGCATATTCTGCGGCATTATATGTTTCATTGTACAAACAAGGAATTCTTGATGATGCCATTGCATCTAAAGAGAGTTTCCTAGAAACGATCAAAAGTGCATCAATAAGTAATGCTCTTCAAGATGAAACAACTCAATCGGGTTTTGGGTTTTGAAAGCCGGGATTAACCCGGCCTCAATGTTTCAGTTTAGTCTTTCGATGCTGCTCATAATGAGTAAGTGCTGATTCCCAACCGTAATCATTCACCCGCTGCAAAAAAGTGCTGCGTGGAACTTCGAAATATCTCGCAGTGGCTGACAGGTTCAGCCAATTATCAGATCGGTTATCAAGGCTCATTGCCAGAAGTGTCAGACCTTTCGAGTTGAATAGTTTCATGTGCATATGTAAATCTCCTTTCCTTTGCCTCGCCTGGCAGCGGGAATGTAAGCACACCTGTTTGAGTTCCATGCACTTTTTGAGAGTTCCGGTTTTTCAGCCATCAGCCGGTACTCTTCCGGCGTCAGGTTGTTCAGGGATTCATGAGGCCGCTCGTTGTTATATTCCATCAGCCAGCGCTCGGTAATTTCCCGTGCTTCATTCAGTGTTCTGAACAGGTAATAATCCAGGATTTCTGTCCGGTATGTTCGGTTGAACCGTTCTATAAAAGCATTCTGTGTCCGGCTTACCCGGCTTGATAAATTCGAGCTGTACGTCATGTTCTTCGGCCCATTGTGCCAGCACCAGTGAGACCAGTTCTGGTCCGTTGTCCATCCGCATTTTCAGCGGGTAGCCGCGGTTTGCCACGATCCTGTCCAGCACCCGGATGACTCGCTGAGCCGGGATATTCAGATCGATTTCTATCGCCAGTGCTTCACGGTTAAAATGAACCACCAAATTGAAGGTCCGGAAGCGTCTGCCGCAGACCAATGCGTCGTGCATAAAATCGATGGACCAGCTCTGGTTTAACGCTTGCGGCGTCGCCAGTGATGCTGGATTACGCACTGGCAGTCGCCGTTTTCCCTTGCGACGAAAATTCAGTTTCAGCAGACAATAAATCCGGTGAACACGTTTATGGTTCCAGGTATTGCCCTGCCTGCGCAGCAGCTGGAACAGCTTCTTAAAACCGTAGCGCGGATAGCGTTCTGCCAGTTCAGTCAGCGTGTGGATCACTGGTTCATCACGCCGGGTATCGGGCTGATAAAAATACACCGTCCTGCTCAGCGATAACGTCCTGCAGGCCTGGCGTAAACTCATGGCAAATTGCGTCGTCAGATAGCTGACGAGTTCACGCTTTATCGGTGGTTTTAAAGCTTTTTTTCGATGACGTCTTTAAGTGCCCCGCACTCAAGGCTGAGATCAGCAAACATCTGTTTAAGCCTCCGATTCTCGTCTTCCAGATCTTTGATTTTTTTAATATCGGCCGCTTCCATCCCGCCATACTTTGCCTTCCAGTTGTAATAGCTGGCTTCCGAAATAGCGGCCTCACGGCATACATCCTTGACGGTACGGCCGGCTTCGACGGACTTCAATACGGCGATGATCTGGTGTTCAGTGAATCGGATCTTGCGCATAGCGATTTCCCCAGGGGGACATGATCAGTATGTCGGAAGCTCTCTAAAACTGAATGGTTCGTTTTGCAGGGATGCTTACAGGTGGATGAGTTGCCGGGAGTTTTACCCAGCAGATAGTTAGACTGATTAGTTAAATGTACAGTCGCTACCCGATGGCGCACCTAGGAATAGTTGCATCTTTCCGCACGTTACAACGATCTTCTGCCCCTTCCTAAGTTTCGATGCCTGCGGCTTTTCTGCTCCTTCCATGCTTAGGCTCACAGGCATGAAGCGCTTACCGCTTTCAAGTTTAAGAACTACATCATCCGTGAAATTTTTAGTTATATCCTGAACAATTCCTGTGATTTCGACGTTACGACCACCAATTTCGTCATCAGCTGCAACTTCATTTGCGCTGTACAGTTCAGCCAGAGCTTTTGATGTTGTACGGTAAATTCCATCATCAGAAGCTGACACTTTGGGTTTACTATCGGCAACCTGCGATTGTTCCAGATTAGTCATACTAGCAATGACCATTTTTATAAACTCCTTTTGCATCATGGTATAGGCCGCTGCACCACCACAACTATCAATCGCGATTTTTTCTTTGGTGATAAGTTTACCTTTTTCCTTCAGTTCGTTACCGAAACCAGCCCCCAAAACGATAGCATTGTGTACATTATCGTAACTCGCCGTGTCCTTCTTCATACCCTTCGTTGCCTGTTTGATCAATACGACCTCAGAACCGCCTTTCAATGTTTGTTCACATCCAGCAGTAATCAACGTTTTGACATAGGCTGCTAGGTACTCAGGATAAGGCTGTACATCTGTAGACGGAACGCCTTCAGAGAGGGACGAGAAGGAAAAGAACATAAAAGGTAATGCAAGAATCTTTTTCAAAACAGCCTCCGTAGCTGAATAGATTAAGTACACCATCGGCAGGTGCCTTAATATATATAATTACTTTAATCGTTCGAAATAATAAAATCGTTCGGTAAAATTGATCAACATTGTTACTATAATGACTAAAGGATGCTTAGCATTGAGAGAGCCTGATCATTCAAGGGGAGATATAAGAGGTATTCTATTGATTTACAGTACATTGCTGGTTTTTAATGCTACGGCAGACAAAATAACCATGAGCAACCCCGACGAAAAGGAGTTGCAGGGCGGGAAACGGCTTTGCACTTACGAAAACAGCATTTACTTGTTCACGTTGGTGACTGGCTCGCAATCCTGCCCTTTCTCAAAAACGTTCGATACAAATGATAATGAAAAGTGATACGTAATTTTAACACTTCACTGACTGATTACAGTAAGGATGTGTCAACTGTACATTGTCAGAGTTACCATCACCACCTTCACGGACACGTACGATATGATCATAAGAAACTGATTTTTCAGTATCAAGGTAACCTTGGCAAATCGGACATTTCAAAGCGTTACGTAGAGCCACGTCAATGAACACCTTACTTTTTTGTTCATCGCTGATTTTTGCAGATGTTCTCTTAAAATCGCCAGAGAGTATTCTCCCCTCCAATTCGGCCAGCTCGATGAGCTTACTCTCATCAATATTCTCTCCCTGCTTTAGTGATTTGATCACCGCATTTAAAAAATCACAGTAGCGAGTCACTCGGACATTACTGCCTGGCTTTTGTACTATCATTGCGATCAAGTCCTTAAATTCGATCATTATTTTTTCAAGCCTAGACCTGATTGTTATGAAGTCTTTAAAGAATTGACCGTTATTGTTGGAGAGTTGTTTTGCTACCAGTAGCACGGTTCCTAAAAACATTGGCGTTGAGTGGATTCCAGTCGGACCATAAAAATAAATTGCTGGATGAAGCCCCAGGCTACCATCCCCATTGCCTGTAATTCTATTGCTCAATGTTGTGGCTTTGGTAAGGATTCTTAATGTATCGGTACCCGACACATCATCAGGGTAATCTTCGATTTTTTTCAAAACACCATTCTGGTTGCAATCAGTGATCAGTAAGAAATCTTTCAAAACTTGGATCGCTGTCCTGACCCCTCTAGAACCGCCTAATGGAAGATCAAGAGTTTTAATCGGGCGATCAACCTCAGGTTCGAAGAGCAAACGATGTAGCTTCGCAGATTTATCTTCAAGTTGAAGGGCAATGCCCTGATCAAACTCCGACCAGTAGCGATGACCTCTACCAGCACGAATAATTGCTCGGGTTGCTATTGGAATACTTTTCTTGCGATTCTTTAGAAGCATCTCTTCGATAGCATCAAGAGGAGTACCCTTCATATTGATGTTAAAAAATGAGGTTTCAGCCTTATCTACATCACCGACTACCCATTGGACTGAGATTCCACGGGATGTTAGTACACTGATTCTTCTCTGTTGTTCCTCGGTCAATGAAGCATCATCGGCAAGCAGCTTCTGATAATATTCCCAACTGCCGACCCTGTCCTTCACAAGCTTTCTCGTTCTATCAGCAGCGCGGCGTTGCTCACGAGGAATATCATGCCCAAAAAGTTGATGAGATATATGACCGTCTCCATAATCATCTTCAACCCAGGCACGTAACGCACTTAAACGGTGACCACCATCGATCACAAAAAGATTGGTTGATGATCGCCAAAGAATAACGGAAGGTATCAAATCACCATTTATGTAGCATTCGAGCAGCGATACAACCTGCTCAGGCCCCCAATGATTTGTTTCACGCTGGAAATCTGGTTTCCTTAGAAGCGCAGCAATTCCATTGCCTGATTTCAATTCTCTGGCAGGAATACTGTTTAGAGTTTCAAATGAAGAATTATCTTGGATCTTTAAACCTAAATCAGCACGCTTTATCAGTGCATCTAAATTTACAAGGTTAGAACGAGCAGCCATGCTTATGTTCCTCAAGATGATAATATGGTCATTATATCTCCAGACAATGAGGTAACAACATGATTTTCTCTATTTGTTCAACTCTCTCACGAATATCACCTCAATTCAACCAGCCCAAACCGCCAATCACGTAACAAGCTGAATGTAAAAGAAAAGTATGCAGACGGTGTAACACAAGCCGACATGATTTCTTTTCCCGTATATGTAAGTACTACAAAAGGAGTAAAACACGCATTTTTTGTAAGCAAAACTGGATGAATGTTAATGCATGGTTATATTTAAAAAACCTGTAACAAACAACCACCTGCGTTAAATCGGTAAAACCGAATAAACCATGCCATTAATGAGGATTCCAATGAAATTAACCCCGATAGTGAAAGGGTTAGCGTTAGCGGGTATGTTAAGTAGTCTCGCTTTTGCGGCCTGGGCAGATACGTCAGCCAAAGAGGCGACCGAAGCGACCAAAAAAGCAAACGATGCCCTCTACAACCAACTCCCCTTCTCCGATAACACCGATTTCACCAATGCGCATAAAGGCTTTATTGCCGCCCTGCCGACGGAGGTCATTAAAGGGGAGCAAGGTAATGTCGTCTGGGATCCGGGCCAGTACGCCTTCATCAAAGAAGGGGAAAAAGCGCCGGAGACGGTGAACCCGAGTTTGTGGCGCCAGTCGCAGCTGATTAACATCAGCGGCCTGTTTGAAGTGACCGATGGGGTCTACCAGATCCGCAATCTTGATCTCTCCAATATGACGATCATTGAAGGCAAAGAGGGGATCACCGTCGTTGACCCGCTGGTCTCGGCTGAAACCGCCAAAGTCGGCATGGATCTCTACTATAAAAACCGGGGTAAAAAACCGGTCGTCGCGGTGATCTACACCCACAGCCATGTTGACCACTACGGCGGCGTGCGCGGCGTGATTGACGAAGCCGACGTCAAAGCGGGTAAAGTGAAAATTTACGCGCCGTCCGGCTTTATGGAAGCCGCAGTGGCGGAAAATATCATGGCCGGGAACGTCATGAGCCGCCGCGCCAGCTATATGTACGGCAACCTGCTGAAACCGGACGCCAAAGGCCAGGTGGGCGCCGGTCTGGGCACCACGACCTCCGCGGGCACCGTCACCCTGATTGCGCCAACCAATATTATTGACAAGGACGGCCAGAAAGAGGTGATCGACGGCCTGACCTACGACTTTATGCTGGCGCCGGGCTCCGAAGCGCCGTCAGAAATGCTGTGGTATATCGAAGAGAAGAAACTGATCGAATCCGCAGAGGATGTCACTCACACCCTGCATAACACTTACTCGCTGCGCGGGGCGAAGATCCGTGAGCCGCTGCCGTGGTCGAAATATATCAACCAGGCGATCGTTCGCTGGGGCGATAAGGCTGAGATCATTATGGCCCAGCATCACTGGCCGACCTGGGGCAACGAGAACGTGGTGAACCTGCTGAAGAGCCAGCGTGACCTGTATCGTTATATCAACGACCAGACCCTGAGGATGGCTAACGAAGGCCTGACCCGCGATGAAATCGCCGCTAACTTTAAGCTACCGGACAGCCTCGCCAATACCTGGGCTAACCGCGGCTACTACGGCTCGGTCAGCCACGATGTGAAGGCCACCTACGTGCTGTATCTCGGCTGGTTCGACGGCAACCCGGCCACCCTTGACGAACTGCCGCCGGAAGAAGCGGCGAAGAAGTTCGTCGATTACATGGGTGGCGCGGATGCCATCCTGAAGAAAGCGAAAGAGGACTATGACCAGGGTAACTACCGCTGGGTTGCCCAGGTGGTGAGCAAAGTCGTCTTCGCCGACCCTAACAACCAGCAGGCGCGTAATCTGGAAGCCGATGCCCTGGAGCAGTTAGGCTATCAGGCGGAGTCCGGCCCGTGGCGTAACTTCTATCTCACCGGCGCCCAGGAGCTGCGTAACGGTGTGGTAAAAGGCCCGACCCCGAACACCGCCAGCCCGGACACCGTCCGCGCCATGACCCCGGAAATGTTCTTTGATTATCTGGCGGTCCATATCAATGGCGAAAAAGCGGGTAACGCGAAGTCGGTGTTCAATATCGATCTCGGCAGCGATGGCGGCCAATATAAGCTGGAGCTGGAAAACGGCGTGCTGAACCACACCGCGAATGCGCAAGCCAAAGAGGCGGATGCCACCCTGACGCTGGATCGCGCCACCCTGAACAAAATCATCCTCAAAGAAGAGACCCTGAAGCAGGCGGAAGATAAGGGTGAGGTGAAAATCAGCGGTAACGGGGCTAAACTCGATGAAATGCTTGGCTATATGGACCCGTTTGACTTCTGGTTTAACATCGTGACGCCGTAATGATTCGCTGACGGGCGTAGTGGGTAGCAGGGCGGTGAATGCCGCCTTGTTACCTTCTCAGCGACGTTTAGTACTCTGCGGGCAACGGTCGATCGATAGAGATAAGCTTGCCACGTTTCATGGTGATATATCCCCCCGCCTTTAAGTCCGCCAGCACGCGAAAAACATGGGTACGCGAAAGATTGGTACGCCTGATGATAAATAACGCCAGTCCCTCATTTTCACCCTCATGCGTATGCTGCCGATACAGATAGCGATATAGCATCGGGCGAATCGTCTGATAGCTCGTCACCTGACGGCGTTCATTGTGCAGGTCGATGGTAAAGATACTCATGAACACCAGCACTTTCGCCAGCGCCTCAACGCGCTGCGGGTGATTATCAATGAACAGACGATCGAAGGTCGCGTAGGTAATTTTACGCAGCGTCACCGGAGCGCTACCGGTATATTCAAATTTCGCCAGCGGGCAATACCGCTCCATCAGGCCAATCGGCATATGCTCAATGGAATTACCAATACTCAATCCATTATCCGGCATTAATATTGATAACGAACCCTCGGTACAAAAATAAATATATCCTGTCTCCGGACGCCAATTTTTACTGGCGGCGAGAATAAGCTCTTCACCCTCCACGAGGATATCAGCAAAAAAGTCGGCTATGGTTAACGTTTTATAATAACTATGTATTTCCTGGAAATTCATCCTCTGCCCTCGCCTGCGCCGTTAGCAACAGTATAGCAGCCCTCGTCCGGCGAAGACGAGCAGATCCTTAAGCGACTCCCTGTCAGTCCCATATGGGACTATTCAGCGCAATATTTGTCTTTAGAATAAACCGCATGCCATCCATTTTTAAAAACGGAAATATTTCTTTATTTCCGCGGAATAAATTACCTGAGAGGTAGTCATGAAATTAAATCAGATAGCGAAAAACCTGGCGCTGGCCGGAATGTTATCGTCTTTGTCGATAACCGCCTTTGCCGCCGCGCTACAACAGGATGCCACACCGGCCACGCGTGAGGCGAATCAGGCGCTATACCGCAAACTGCCGTTCGCGGATAAAACCGACTTTAATAACGCCCATCAGGGTTTTATCGCCCCCCTGCCGCCAGCGATGCTCAAAGGCGCACAGGGAAATATTATCTGGGATCCCGCCAAATATGATTTCGTCAAAGAAGGCGAAAAGGCGCCGGACACCGTCAATCCCAGCCTGTGGCGACAGTCGCAATTGCTCAATATCGGCGGCTTGTTCAAAGTTACCGACGGCGTTTACCAGATCCGTAATCTCGATCTTTCCAATATGACCATTATCGAAGGCAAAACCGGGATTACGGTCATCGACCCCTTGCTGAGCGCCGAACCGGCCAAAGAGGCTCTGGCGCTCTATTTTGCCCACCGGCCGAAAAAACCGGTGGTGGCGGTGCTGTTTACCCACAGCCATGTGGACCACTACGGCGGTATCCGTGGCGTAGTCGATGAAGCTGACGTGAAGGCCGGTAAAGTGAAGATTTACGCCCCTGCCGGCTTTATGGAGGAAGCGGTTTCCGAGAACATCATGGCCGGTACTGCGATGAGCCGCCGCGCCAGCTACATGTACGGCAACCTGCTGAAGCCGGACGCTAAGGGACAGGTCGGCGCCGGTCTCGGCACCACCACCTCGGCGGGTACCGTTACGCTGATCCCGCCGACCCACTACATTACCCATACCGGTCAGCAGGAAGTGATCGACGGTCTGACCTATGACTTTATGATGGCGCCGGGCTCGGAAGCGCCGTCGGAAATGTTGTGGTATGTCAAAGAGAAGAAAATGATCGAGGCGGCAGAGGATGTGACCCATACCCTGCACAACACTTACTCTCTGCGCGGCGCCAAAATCCGCGATCCGCTGGCGTGGTCGAAATACATCAACGCCGCCATCGACCGCTGGGGCAACGAGGCGGAAGTGATTATCGCTCAGCACCACTGGCCGACCTGGGGGAACGACAATATCGTGAAGCTGATGAAAGGTCAGCGCGATATGTATCGCTATATCAACGACCAGACCCTGCGTATGGCGAACTTAGGCATGACCCGCGATGAGATCGCCGCCAACTTCAAGCTGCCGGATTCGCTGGAGAAACAGTGGTCCAGCCGCGGCTACTACGGTTCCGTTAGCCACGATGTGAAAGCGACCTACGTCTTCTATCTCGGCTGGTTTGATGGCAACCCGGCCACCCTCGACGAGCTGCCGCCAGAACAGGCGGCGAAGAAGTTCGTGGAATATATGGGCGGCGCCGATGCCATCATGCAGAAAGCCAAAGCCGACTACCAGCAGGGGAACTACCGCTGGGTGGCCCAGGTGACCAGCAAAATCGTCTTCGCCGATCCTGACAATCAGCAGGCGCGTGATCTGGAAGCCGACGCCCTGGAGCAGCTCGGATATCAGGCGGAAGCCGGGACCTGGCGCAACTTCTACCTCACCGGCGCTCAGGAGCTACGTAACGGCGTGCAGAAACTGCCGACGCCGAACACCGCCAGCCCGGATACCGTGCGGGCGATGACGCCAGAAATGTTCTTCGATTACCTCGGGGTGCATATCAACGGCGAAAAAGCCGGGGCGGCTAAAGCGGTCTTTAATATCGACCTGGGTAAAGACGGCGGCAAGTACAAACTGGAGCTGGAAAACGGCGTGCTTAACCATACCGCCAATGCGGTGGCGGACAATGCCGACGCCAGCATCTCGCTCAGCCGCGACACCCTGAATAAGATTATCCTCAAGCAGGAAACGCTGAAGCAGGCTGAAGCTCAGGGCAAGGTCAAGATTAGCGGTAATGGCGCTAAGCTCGACGAGATGCTGAGCTACATGGACACGTTTGCCTTCTGGTTCAATATCGTCACACCATAAGCGTTTAACGCGGACATCCCCCGTCGCCGGTCAGGCCGCGGGGGATTTTTTGATCCCCCCGCCACGATAATCAATGTGCGGATCAGGCATCAGCGCGACGCAATTCTCCCTGCAGCAGGGAAAAACAGGCTTCGATAAGCGGCGGCAGCGCCTGCGGGCCGCGCATCAGGGCCACCGTACGGGTCAGCGCCGGCTGCTGCAACTGGGCGACCTGGAGCGCCGGGTCCTGCAGATGGGTGGTGTACAGCGCCGGCAGAATCGCCACCGCTAAGCGCGAGCGCACCAGGCCATACAGGGTTTCGATATAGTCCACCTGGTAGCGGGTGGTCAGCGTCAGGCGATGGCTCTCCACTAATGCCGCCACCAGCCGCTGGATATTGCCCTTCGAGAACACAGCAATATCCCGCCCCACCAGCTGTTTCCACGGCAGATGCGCCTGCGCGGCCAGCGGATCGTCGCGGTGCAGCACCGCCACGAAGGGATCTTCGCGCAGCGGATAGACCAGCAGTTCTGCGGGCAGTGAGCTGTCGATCGCCCCGATGCCGAAATCAATCTCGCCGCGCTGCAGCGCCTGGATAAGCGCATCGTTGGTCTGATCGTGAAATTCAATGCGCAGACGCGGAAAGGCCTCAGCCAGGGTCTGCGGCAGCAGCGGAAACAGCAGCGAACTGACCGACGGCACCAGACCGATACGCACCGTCCCGTCGCCGCCCGCCTCGACAATCTGCTGCATATCGGAAAAGGCCGCCTGCGCCACGCTGAGGATCCGCTGGGCGTGGGGTAAAATCGCCGCCCCCAGTTCAGTCAGAGTGACCGTCGCAGCGGTACGGTTGACCAGTTTGCCGCCGAGTACCGTTTCAATCTGCCGCAGGGCGCTGCTCAGCGCCGGCTGGCTAATCGCCAGCCGACTGGCGGTATCGGTAAAATGGCGCAGCTGGGCCAGGGTGACGAAATACTGAAGCTGTTTAAGAGAGAGCGCGGGCAGCCGCTGCCAGGGTTCGTTCATCATCGGGTTCGCTACGGTGGTCCTGCACAATAACCCGAGCTTATCGGGTGATAAATTTATTCATCTGGGCAAACGTTTGCTGTGCCCCTAGAGTATCCGCATTATCCTTGTGCCGGAGTGGTTATGTCCAGCAATGCTCAAGTCCGCCGTCGCGCCGTGCAGGCCGCGCGCGGTGAATCCCCGTTTGATCTGCTGCTGATCGATGCGCAGATCGTCGATATGGCCACGGGCGAAATTCGCCCCGCTGACGTCGGTATCGTCGGCGAGATGATCGCCAGCGTCCACCCGCGCGGCAGTCGCGAAGACGCCCATGAAGTGCGTTCCCTGGCCGGTGGCTACCTGTCCCCCGGCCTGATGGACACCCACGTGCATCTCGAAAGCTCGCACCTGCCGCCGGAGCGCTATGCGGAAATCGTCCTCACCCAGGGCACCACCGCGGTGTTCTGGGATCCGCATGAGCTGGCCAACGTCCTCGGCGTCGCTGGCGTGCGCTATGCGGTGGACGCCAGCCGCCATCTGCCGCTGCAGGTGATGGTCGCCGCGCCGTCCAGCGTCCCCTCCACGCCGGGTCTCGAAATGTCCGGCGCCGATTTTGCCGGCGCGGAGATGGAGACCATGCTCGGCTGGCCGGAAGTGCGCGGCGTGGCGGAGGTGATGGATATGCACGGCGTGCTGCACGGTAGCGAGCGGATGCAGGAGATTGTCCAGGCCGGTCTCAACAGCGGCAAACTGATTGAAGGCCACGCCCGCGGCCTGAGCGGCGCTGACCTGCAGGCCTACCTCGCCGCCGGCGTCACCTCCGATCACGAACTGACCTCGGCGGACGACGCGCTGGAAAAACTGCGCGCCGGGCTGACGATCGAGATCCGCGGCTCGCACCCCTATCTGCTGCCGGATATCGTCGCGGCGTTAAAAACGCTGCCGCACCTCTCCTCGCAGATCACCGTCTGCACCGATGACGTGCCGCCGGATATACTACTGGAGAAAGGCGGCATCATCGCCCTGCTTAATCTGCTGATCGAGCACGGTTTACCGGCGGTCGATGCGCTGCGATTCGCCACCCTCAACGCCGCTATTCGCCTGCAGCGCCACGATCTCGGGCTGATTGCCGCCGGGCGGCGCGCCGATCTGGTGGTGTTTGATTCCCTGGAGAAACTGGTGGCCCGCGAAGTCTACGTAGGCGGTAAGCTGCTGGCCCGCGCGGGCAACCTGCTGACACCGATCGCGCCCGCCGCGGGCGTCACGCCGCCGCGCGATACTTTGCAGATCGCCCCCCTCCGCGCCGATGACTTTATTCTGCGCGTCCAGGGCATTCGTCACGGCATCGCCCGCCTGCGCCATATCCGCGGCGCGCGCTTCACCCAGTGGGGCGAAGTGGAAGTGCAGGTTCGTGACGGGATAGTCCAGCTGCCCGCCGGCTTCAGTCTGATCTGGGTCAAGCACCGCCACGGCCGCCATCAGGCGACGCCGCAAATCGCCCTGCTTGAAGGCTGGGGTGAGCTGCGCGGCGCCATCGCCACCAGCTACTCCCACGACTCGCATAATCTGGTGGTGCTCGGGCGCGACGCTAATGATATGGCGCTGGCGGCCAACCAGCTTATCGCCTCCGGCGGCGGGATGGCGCTGGCGCAACAGGGCGAGATCCTCGCCCATGTGGCGATGCCGATTGCCGGCATGCTGTCGGATCTCCCGGCCGCGGAACTGGCGCGTCAGTTCCGCGAGCTGCGCGATCTGAGCAGCCAAGTCGCCGACTGGGAGCCGCCGTACCGGGTCTTCAAGGCCATTGAAGGCACCTGCCTTGCCTGTAACGCCGGGCCGCATTTAACCGATTTGGGTCTGACCGACGGCGGCAGCCGCCAGATAGTCGACCCGTTGATAGCCTGCCGGGAGATCCCGGAGCCAACCGATCACAACAATAATCCTCAGGGAGCCTGAGCATGGCCGATAACACACTTCACTCTTCCGCCCGCGCTAACTGGCTGGAGCGCCGCTTTGCGCTGCGCTCGCGCGGCGGCACGCTACGCACCGAATGCCTGGCCGGGATCACCGGCTTTCTCGCCGCCGCCTATTTACTGGTGGTCATCCCGGGGCTGCTGGCGATCGGCGGGATGGATAAAGGCGCCGCCACCACCGGCACCATTCTGGTCTTCGTCGTCGGCTCGCTGCTGATGGCGTTTTATGCCAACCTGCCGTTTATCGTCGGCCCGGGCATTGGCGGCTCGGTGCTGGTGGGGGTGACGCTGGCCGGTAGCGAAGGGATTGGCTGGCAGACTGGCCTCGGAATTGCCTGCTGGTCGGGGATCCTCTTCTTCCTGCTGACCCGCTTTGGCCTGCGCGAAGTGGTCACCCGCTCGGTGCCGCAGTCGATCAAGCTGGGATTGACGGCCTCCATCGGCCTGTTTGTCGCCGTCCTCGGTTTTCGCAATGCCGGGCTGGTGCTGGCCAATGCGAAAACCAACGCCCTGATGCTCGGCGACTTTCTCGCCCCCGGCGCGCTGGTGGCGCTGTGCGGCCTGTTCCTGGCGATAGCCCTGCAGGCGCGTAAGGTTCCGGGCGCCATTTTGTGGGCCATTCTGTGCGCTACCCTGGTGGGTATCCCGTTCGGCGTGACTAAACTGCCGACGCATTTTATCGATGCCCCCCACTCGCTGGCGCCGGTGCTGGGACAGGTTGACCTGCTGGGGGCGTTAAACATCGCCTTCCTGCCGTTCCTGTTCGTCTTTTTCGCATCTGAGTTTTTCTCCACCATGGGGACAACGCTGGCGGTGGGCGGCGAGGCGGGTCTGCTGGATGAAGAAGGCAACATGCCGCAGATTAATCGCCCGTTCATGGTCGATTCGATTGCCGCCGCGCTCGGCCCGTGGGTGGGCATTCCGGCGGCTACGGCGCTGATTGAATCTTCGGCGGCAGCGGAAGCGGGCGGCAAAACCGGCCTCACCGCCCTGTCGGCGGCGGTAATGTTCCTGCTGATGCTGCTGTTCACGCCGGTGGCGTTGATGATCCCGAAAGAAGCCACCGCCCCGGCGCTGATCCTGATTGGCCTGAACATGTTCAGCGGCCTGCGCAAAGTGGATCTTGCCAACTTCACCGACGGGCTGCCGGTGCTGATGATGGTGATGATCACCCTTATCGCCAACAGCTTTGGCACCGGGATTGCCGGCGGGCTGCTGTTTTACATTGTGATCAAGGCTATCGCCGGTAAGTGGCGGGAGATCCCGATTGGCCTGTGGGTATTGGCCGTCCCGCTGGTGTATTACTTCGCGACCTTAGTCAGGCATTAAGCCCTTCACAATGTGATTTCACCTCTTCATATAACAAACGCACCGCGGCAGAGAGCTGTTTGCGGTGCGGACAAATCAGATTCAACGGCACTACATCCCCCTGATAACGCGGCAGCAGGCGCCGCAGGCGCCCCGCCCGCAGATCGTCGCTGACGTCGAGCATCGATTTATAGGCAATGCCCTCCCCGGCGATCGCCAGCCGACGGATCACCTCGGCGTCGTCGCTCATCACCGTGCCGGAAACCTTCTGCTGCTGAACCACGCCGTCGAGGCTCAGCGACCAGCGGTCGAACGGACGGCCGCGCAAAATGTAGATCAACGCATTGTGCTGGCTGAGTTCCTCGAGGGTCTGCGGTTCGCCATGGCGGGCGATCCACTCAGGCGAGGCCACCAGCACCCGACGATTTTCCGGCGCCACCGGCAGCGAGATAAACGAGGCATCGTCGTTATTGCCATAGCGAAACGCAACGTCCACCGGATCTTTAAACACGTCGGTCAGCTGATCGGAAAAGAGCAGCCGCAGGCGCAGCGCCGGGTGGCGTTGGCGGAAATCGCGGAACAGGGTCAGGAGCAGGTTACGCCCGAGGTCCGACGGCACGGCAATCTGCAACATGCCGCGAACTTCATCATCCGGGGTCTGGATCTTCTGCAGACCGGCCTCGAGGGTATCGAGCATCTGGGTGGCGTAGGGCAGCCAGGTCTCCCCCTCCGGCGTCAGGCGCAGGCTGCGGGTCGAACGGGCAAACAGGCGAATATTGAGGATCGTCTCCAGACGCTTAATTGCCGCGCTGACCTGCGCCGGCTGCTGCCCGGCCTCGCGCGCCGCGTCGCTAAAACTGCCCAGCGCCGCGGCGCGGACAAATAAGGTCAGATCTTCCAGCCTGAACATGCCGATTCTCCCCTGCTTCAGATTGCTCCCAAAATACGCATCACCGTCGCTGCAACGCAAGCGGCACAAGACTTGCGCCGCGTTTTGCTTACACTTTTTAAAAATCCAGTGCTTGCCATTTCAGCAACGCATCAGGAATGATACGAGGCTGCTATTTTGAGTCCAGGTAATATTGAGGAAACTATGCGTAAAACAAAAATGATGCTTCTGGGCGTACTTCTTGCCACCGCTGGCGCCAGCTGGACGGCTACTGCCGCGGGGATCGATCAGTATGCGCTGAAAGAGTTCACCGCCGATTTCACCCAGTTTCACATCGGCGACACCGTTCCGGCGATGTACCTCACCCCGGAATACAACATCAAACAGTGGCAGCAGCGTAACCTGCCTGCGCCGGACGCCGGCAGCCACTGGACCTATATGGGCGGTAACTACGTGCTGATCACCGATACCGAAGGCAAAATCCTCAAAGTGTACGATGGCGAGATCTTCTATCATCGCTGATCCGCGCAATCTCCACGTCCGCCCCGGCGAGCCAGCGGACTCTCCGGCGCTGCGCCAGATCTTCCTGCGGGCGCGCAGTTTATCGTGGACCTGGCTTCCCGCCGCGGCGTGGCGGCTGGAAGATTTCGATGCCGCCACCGCGGATGAACAGCTGTGGGTCGCGGAATGCGACGGCCAGCCGGTGGGCTTTGCCGCCGTATGGACCGCCGATAATTTCCTTCACCATCTGTTTGTCGACCCCGACTGGCAGGGCAAACATATCGGCAGCGCGCTGCTGGCGCAGGTCGAACGGACCTTTACCGCCAGCGGAACGCTGAAGTGCCTGATGGAAAATAAAAACGCCCTGCGCTTCTACCAGCGTCATGGCTGGACCATCGAAGCACAGGGCGCGTCGCCCGAGGGCAGATACTGGCTGATGCGCTCGCCGCGGCCTTAAACGGCGCGGAAGGCAATCTCACCCGGGATCACTTCTCCCTGCCAGTACATCTGGGCCGCCACCCGGCCCGCCAGCTGGCGGTAGATGTCGGTAAATTCGCTGTCCGGACGCGCCACCACCGTCGGCGTGCCGTTATCCAGATCTTCCCGCAGCGTAATATGCAGCGGCAGCTGGCCCAGCAGCTGGGTGTGGTATTTCTCGGCCAGTTTTTGCGCGCCGCCGGTGCCGAAGATAGGCTCGTGGTGCCCGCAGTTGCTGCAGATATGCATGCTCATGTTTTCCACGATCCCCAGCACCGGCACTTCCACTTTCTCGAACATCACGATGCCTTTTTTGGCGTCGATCAGCGCGATGTCCTGCGGCGTGGTGACCACCACCGCGCCGGTCACCGGAATGTTCTGCGCCAGGGTCAGCTGGATGTCGCCGGTGCCCGGCGGCATATCCAGCACCAGGTAGTCGAGGTCCGGCCACAGGGTCTCCTGCAGCATCTGCATCAGCGCCTTGCTGGCCATCGGCCCACGCCAGACCATGGCGTTGTCGTCGGTCACCAGGTAGCCGATGGAGTTGGTTGCCAGACCATATTTCATGATCGGCGCCATATGAGTGCCGTCCGGCGAGGTCGGGCGGCTGTCTTCCGCACCCAGCATGGTCGGAATCGACGGACCATAGATATCGGCATCCAGAATGCCCACCTTCGCCCCTTCCGCCGCCAGGGCCAGCGCCAGGTTTACGGCAGTAGAAGATTTACCGACGCCGCCTTTGCCGGAGCTGATGGCGATAATGTTTTTCACGCCGTTGACCCCGGGCTGGTTTTTCACCCGCTTGAGGGTCGCGATGCTGTGGGTCAGCTTCCAGTCGATGGCCTTCGCGCCGGTGATGCGCAGCAGTTCGGCGCTGCACTGCTCTTTCAGCGCTTCGAAAGCGCTGCTCCAGACGAACGGCATTTGCAGTTCAATATGGACGGTATCGTCCAGCCAGGCGACATGGTGCAGCGCCTTAAGGGCGGTGAGATTATGCTTCAGGGTTGGGTGCTGGAAATTGGCCAGCGTCCCGGCGACCATCGCACGTAGGCGCTCAGGGGATTTGGCCTGGGATTGCGAATTCATCCCGACTCCTTTGTTGTTTTGAGATGCTTTCAGTAATCACAGAGTTTATCACAGGTAACGATTATCCATATATGGGCAGCCATTTATGGCGCACCCACAGCCCTTTTGGTAATATCGGAAGCCCTTTTTACAACAGAAGATGTAATGCTCACTATGACTCAAGTCGCGAAGAAAATTCTGGTAACGTGCGCCCTGCCGTACGCCAACGGCTCCATCCACCTCGGCCACATGCTGGAGCACATCCAGGCTGATGTCTGGGTCCGTTACCAGCGAATGCGCGGCCACGAGGTCAACTTCATCTGCGCCGACGACGCCCACGGCACGCCGATTATGCTCAAAG
>OJKH01000402.1_pt1 | contig 18718 bp, 14 predicted proteins | sample 1596471 | NCBI WGS metagenome assembly OJKH01 (sample SAMEA4350108, study PRJEB24818) | metagenome | biome: human; feature: gut; material: faeces | place: Denmark | collected 2013-09
GATGGCTGGCCGCTGTATGAATCACGCCTGAAGGGAAAGCTGCACGTTATCAGCAAGCGTTACACTCAGCGCATTGAGCGACATAATCTGAATCTGAGACAACATCTGGCAAGGCTGGGACGGAAGTTACTGTCGTTCTCAAAATCGGTGGAGTTGCATGACAAGGTCATCGGGCATTATCTGAACATAAAACACTATCAGTAAGTTGGAGTCATTACCTCCTCCCGAACTCAAAGCTATCATACAGATAATTACTGGTTAACCCTATATAGGGCATTTTAAAGTGTTGTGATCTTACCCAGCAATAGTGGACACGCGGCTAAGTGAGTAAACTCTCAGTCAGAGGTGACTCACAAGACAAAACAGTTTCAACCAGTAAAAAAACGTAAACACCATTCGCATGAATTTCGTAGTTAAGATCTGAAGCTTGCAGAATGCATCGGTGTTACTGCCGGAGTCCGTGAACTTAGTCTGCATGAATCACCACAGCTTTACATCTGTCGCAGTAAACAGCAAAATCAGCAAACTTACTTAATTATATCGAGTGCGATTACAATCGCTGGCGATGGTACAGTTGGTGTGGCGGTCTCAGTCCGGAACAATTTGAAAATCAGAATCTCACTTAAAACGGCATCCATTTTACAAAAGATGGCCGTCTGTGTATTTGTAATGAATACCTTCTACATGTTTAGAGTGCATAATCCACGACAAGGCGATATCCTAAAAATTAGCTAGCAGGCAACTTTGATGGCATAGATAATGTTTTTAGTAAAAAAGAGTTGACTGAATATAATACAGCCTCTTCCTACATAAGAAGGAATGTGCTCACAAAAAAAACCATTAGTCTGCTTCCTGTTCTTACAATAATCAGTATTATGTATTTTATTTATATAGCAAAATATGCTTGTTACACCTGTCATAATTAGGCATGGTAAAATTATTGACTGAACCCTGGGGGAGAAAGATGCACAGTGATTATTATAATATGGTTTTTGGTGAAAAATTGGCCAATATTTTATATGAAGCTAACTCTCAATTTTTTTACGAGAGAAATGTCATAGAAGAGGCAGTCAACGCTTTATTCTGTGAGCGTGAAATAATAAACAACAAGAACATAATAAAGAAGCTGATGTTCTTTTTGTCAGATGTTAATCACACCAAGAAAGATGTTGTTCAGAGCGCACTTAATATTATCATTGACATTACATCAGGTGATATTTGAGATTTTACATAAAAGATAATCTCTCAAGGAGTCTTATCTGAAAACGAAATATATAGTCCCTCTCGTTTTGTAATATCGATTGGCTTTGTTGAATCGGTTACGTACCCCGGAGCCGGTCATATTTTCAGGTAATACACACGCTTTCAGACATTTCGGCTTTCGTCATTTTGGTATCATGGGCATAGCTTCTGCTACCTGACCATCATAATCACGCAGCTTCAGTGAAGCAGTGACCACCTGTTTAACCCGGTGTATCGTTATGATCTTATCCAGCAATAATGGACACGCGGCTAAGTGAACCGCCCCGGGTTTCCTGGAGAGTGTTTTATCTGTGAACTCAGGCTGCCAGATCATCGTTTCCGATGGAAGCATAATAAGCTTTTTCTGCTTCTACCAGTGGGATATGGCCCAGCCTTTCCAGCAATCGTCGATTGTTATACCAGTCCACCCACGTGAGTGTGGCCAGCTCATCATTATTCATGGTTCTTGCATCTCCGTCAGACGTTTTTATATCCGGACAGCCCCTCTATGGCCACTTCTGTGTTGTATGCAATACACGCAGGATATACACTTTTCCCCACTGGCTATCGACCTCATAAACCAGAACAAAATGCGGGTGAATAACCAGTTCCCGGGCACCTTCCACACGACCGTTGCGGCCTTTATACGGCTGCCCGGCCAGGCTGCTGGCTGAATAACCAATCCGTTCGTCCAGTTCAATGGCGGCCATCAGGTTCTGCTCCGCAATGTACTCACGAATGCGCTTCCTGTCCTAGCTGGCCAGCATGGTCCAGAATATCTCCATCATTTATCGGCAACCTTCCTGCTCATTTCATCCCGCCATGCAGCAGCAGAAGATTCGACCATGTCATGGGGAAGCACATCGCCGCGCTTGAGTTGCTGACGTCCTGCCGCAACCTGGTCACGGAACCAGGTATTATGCTGCCGTTCAACGGTCTGGCGCATAAAATCCCGGATTAACTGAGAGCCATTACGGTCCATGCTTTTTGCAGCGGCCATAAAAGCATCCTTCAGTTCAGCGTCGATTCTTAAACTCATATTAACCTGTGCCATTTATCACCTCGTCATTACCACGTATATACACAGTATATAACGATTCAGATATCGTCACCAGGATATGCCGCGCCAGCGGCATGGAAGGCGGCACGCTGTGGTTACATGTGATACCGGAGTAAAACCGCCGAAGCCCGGCGTAAGCCGGTACGGATTGATAGATTTCACCTTACCCACCCCCAGCCCTGCCAGACCATACCCGCTTTCAGCCATGAGAGAGCTTCTGTGCGCGGTCGGAGTGGTCCCGACAAGGGTTTACCCGCAGTCGGGGCGTATCTCCGCGTTAGCGGGCCGTGAGGGCCGCTTACGAGCGTGTACTGAGAACTTCCAGCGAGAAGACTGACAGCGATGATGATGTAGTTACAACATTCATAATTAAAAGCGACTCTGTTCCGGCCCTTTGGGCCGGGGCGGGGCCGCTTTTCAGTTATGGGAGAGGGGCTTTGTGGTTTCAGTTCTGCGCTGGACTTGGGTTTTTCTGGTGGTTGTGTTTGAGTGTTGTAACTAAATCGACTCCGGTCGGGGCCCGCCGCTTGCGGTGGGAGGTGCATATCTGTCTGTCCACAGGACAGGCAGTGAATAGGTTTTCTTTTTAAATGAATGTAATTAAGTAGTTTAAAGGAGATATAAACAGGTGTTTAAAAGATACATTGCACCCTGTAACGCTGGCGGCTGGCGCTTTATGACATGAACGGTTGTAACCTTATGGGGAAGTCCCTTGCAGTTAAATGTGGATAAGCAAAATTACCCGTCTGTGGGAGGTGTTTTGCATCAAAAACAGGGGGAACCGGATGCACCTGAAGGTGGATGATGAGATTGTTTTTTGTATGTGGTGCTGATTTTTTGTGCACTGACGGGCTTCAGGCGTGCGAATGCCTCCGGCGCGGGCCGGATTATTCTGAGGAGGTCACTTTCAGGGAGAAGCTGTGGCCAGCCGGCTGTAATTGCGGTTACGTGACAGAATCATGCGCTCCTTCACACGACGTTCCACTTCACGTTTTACCGCCTCACGACTGGCAGTGAAGCGCCCTTCCGCGATTTCGCGCGTCAGCTGCCGTTTCACCAGGGTGACAATATCCTGACGTTCCCTGTCCGCATCACGACGCGCACGGGCACGCTTTATTCCCCGGGACTTAAGCTCTGTCTGATAACTGCGGAAACGCTCACGAACAAAACGCCAGGCTTTCGCTATCAGTTCATCCATGCCCAGGGTATCCAGCCCCTGCTTTTTGCGTTGTCTGTTTTCCCATTCCACGCGGCTGCGGCGTGCGGAAGCCACTGCCTCCTCAGACACATCGAGAGCAGCAAACAGTGCCGGTGTGAACGTGATATCGGTCGGAATGTAGCACCCGATAAGCGGGTCATATTCCGTCTGGTAGGTAATCAACCCCAGCTCTGACAGGAACGTCAGGGCACGGGTGGCACGGGTGATAGAGAGTTTTCCGGCAGCAGACTCCGTCGCCAGTCCGCACTCAATGGCCAGTGTAGTGATGGAGCACTGGACGCGGTTGGCCAGCGGGTCATAGTGGAAACACAGCCCCTGCAGGAGCGCATCAATAGCCCGTCGACGCAGCACCGGTGGCATGCGTCGACGCAGACCACGCGAACGGGCATGCGCCACATGAATGGCGAAATCAAAACGGGAAGTGAAGCCCACCGCCTTTTCCATCAGTTTTTCGCAGAACTTCAGCGTTCCTGCACCTTCACGGGGTGTGAACACCGGATTCGGGTTCTTTACCTGGCGGTAATACGTTTGTTGAAGATCAGTCACACCATCCTGCACTTACAATGCGCAGAAGGAGTGAGCACAGAAAGAAGTCTTGAACTTTTCCGGGCATATAACTATACTCCCCGCATAGCTGAATTGTTGGCTATGCGGTTTTATGGGGCCCCGGTAATCTTCTCTTAGTCGCCAAACTTCTCGAAGATTATCGGGGTTTTTGCTTTTCTGACTCCTGTACAACATCCACATCAGAACCAGTTCCCTGCCACCTTACGGCGTGGCCAGCCATAAAATTCCTTAAACGATCAGTAATCTAGCATCCGCAATTCAAATGTTCAAGAAAGTAACTTAGTTACCTTCTGTTCGCATCATCCATCGCAGCTTTTTCTTTCAAAATCCAGTGCTCTATCATTTCTTTTTGAGTTAAGCCCGAATCTTTACAAAGCTGTGTCAAATCATCTTTGAGTTCACTCTGGATGAAAACATTAATCGCTTTATGTGTCCCCTTTTTCCGGGAAACAGATATACGTTGTTTCTCGGCTCCGGTTAACGGATTACCTTTTCTGTAAATGCGTTTCGGTGAGGAAGTTACTGCATTTTCGATCTGCGACATCTCGCCTCCTCAATACTCAAACAGGGATCGTTTCGCAGAGGATACTACAGTTTTTTGAAATCAGCGACTTGAGAATTGTGACAATGATCTGTGTTGGCGCACAAATCATGTCTGATTACGACCGTTTAATGTGATTTTGATAATGAAATGACAAAAAAACAGAAAATATCTAAATGTGTGTACCGTCCCTGGGCGGGATCAGCGTTTTATGCCATTCATTAAATAATACCGAAAACGCCGGAAGCGGGGAAAACTTGCTTTTTCCCGTTTCCGGGGTTGGACAACTGAGCAACGCGAAGGCGTCAGTGATGTATCAGTAACTTCCGTACCACCACTCATCGTCGCTTTTTTCCAGAATAATGGTGATACTCCTGACGTCATCCGGCAGTATTTCCCTGCAGAATCTGGCCGGAAGCGTAAACGTGCCCGAAGACAGCCTTACCCCTTCTTCATAGGAGTCCGTCAGTTTCAGTCTGATTTTCCGGGCTTCTGAATCGAGTTCAGCAATAATAAATTCCTGCTTCACCCGAACGGCAACCGTCACATAACACCCGGCAGAGCCTGAGTCTGTTCGCCTTATCGATAACCGGGTCTTGCTTGCATATCTGTACGGCGCTTTCTGTCTTGTCATGGAAATAAATGCCATTATTGATTTTCGACCTTTCTGTTTTTATAAATAAAATAAATATCATTTTATTTTATTCTGGCAGTCTTACCAGATGATTTTATTCCCCTGAATTTTCATTACCCCGCGACGGACCAGTTCATCCCGGATACCTCTGGTCAGGACATCACGCCATTCACCGCGCATCTGTGATTTTAAATAATTATTAAATGTCTCTTCTGTTACCGGCATATTACGAACCTCCCGCGCTGCCTGTTGAATTTTGTTTGCCCACCGGATAACGATATCCATGTCGGGTGCAGCCATCTTTACTGATGACGCCTTATCCGGGGAGACGCGACGGCAGCGAATCCCGCGCGCCTGCAGTGTCCGGACAATACCGTCATATCCCTTGTCAGCGGAAACAATATGGTATTCCTTCTCCGGCCCGTAGTGGCATACACACTGCCCCAGCTCCAGTACCAGATGAAAATCAACATTGTTCCGGGAGACTTCACTGACATGCCGGAGTGTGACTTTTACTGCTTCAGGGAAAGAGTTTACTGGCAGTGCCACATTATTCTGTTTCGCGCCGGCAAATATAATTAACTCTGTATATATATTTAAGGCAATTTCTGTCAGATTACTGCAGTTCTCGTAATCAATAAACGCAATCACCTGTTGTTTCTCTGATTTTCCGGTCACCATTTTCTTTTCCTGATTAACAGACTTCACAACCAGATAAAAGAGTCATAAATAACACTTAACACCACCTGATATTAACAGCCTGACAACGTGATGTTATTATTCAGGTCTCCTTACTGAATGCATTTGTCCCTGACAGGACAGCGTTGACCGTCACATGGCGGTCTTTTTTTATTCACCTGACGGCCTCTGGCCACAAAAACATCCCCCAGGGTGTTAACCATGTAATCACTGTGTGTTATCTTTCTTCCCGCAATCTCCCGGTATTAACCGGTGGTAGCTTCACAGGATAAATGTACAGGGCATTCATTCAATGCCAGTGATACGTCATGAATGATTTTTGGCCTCCTCTGCTCTGGGGAGGTCTTTTTTTTACCATTTTTTCATTATCCTCGTCCCCGGCAGCGCCGCTGGCAGTGCTCAGCTCTCTGTCGGGCAAACCGCTGCCAGTCTGTACGGGGCGCCACACGGGCAGTCAGGAGCCATGCTTCAGCGGCCTCCTTCCAGAATCCCCTGTTTTCCAGACTGACGGCACGGCTTCCGGCACGCTGGTAACACCAGACCTGAGCATTCCGTGAATGGTTTCTGAATCCATTCATCTGTATCTGCCCCCCCTCTTTCCACTGTCAGTATTTCTGTGTTAAATAATTCAGTGGACTGGCTTCTTTTCGGGAAGGGAAGCTATTTCCTTTTAAGCCTTATTGTTGCCTCCCTTGCTTCTGAGGGAGGCCTTTTTATTACTCATCAAGCACAGCCCGAAGTTCAGCTTTTCTCCGGTTCTGACGGCGGATTTTTGCCAGACGCTCTGCCGCATACGCTTCCTCCTCCTGAGAAATATACTCAGTCACATACCCTTGCGTGTCATACCGGCAGGCACCGGCTTTCATGGCGCACAGATAACTTTCTGAACGGGTGATGGCCTTCAGCGCCCTGCGCAGTTTTTTATGCGAGAGCGGGATATTCCGCTTTGATACGTCTTCCAGTAACACGTCCCGGATACCACAGGCCAGAAGCCGGGGGGTGTCACCGTCAAATAGTCCCGGCCACCAGGGTTTCAGGGTGTTCACGGCCTCATCCGGCGTGGGCAGGGTCAGATAAATGGACAGCGCCTGTCTGGCCTGCGCCTTTTTAGCCGCCAGCTCTGCTTCCCGGGCCGCCTTCTCGGCCAGCTTCTGCTTTTTCACCTTCCATTTTGGTGGCGTGGTGACATTGATGATGGTTTTCCGGCTGCGGACAGGCGTCCCCCCTTCTGTTTTCCGCTTCAGTGTCAGTACCGGTCGCTTCTGCTCTGTCATGCTGTATTCTGCCTCTGACGAATCGTCCTCTTGCGGCCAAAGATACCACACCCGTCACAGTGCCAGAACGCCCAGCACAGCCAGATGACAGGCATAGAACGTCGGGAAGAAATCTCCGGACCAGAAACGGGGTAAGGATTTCCCTGCACACGACACCAGACCAACAGTCAGCACTGTCATCACAAGGCCGGCTACAGCCGCCGCATTACTGGTGGCAAGGTTAAGCGCCGGAATCACGGCCAGCAGGCATGCAACCAGCGCCAGACGTTCCATTCTGTCTTCCGCCTGATACAACCGGTGGCTGACCGCCAGCATCAGCAGCCCGGCAATGCCGTAACTGGTACCGGACAAAGGCAGCCATACTGCCAGCAGCAACATGCACCCTGCGGAACGCCACCAGGTGCGCGTTTCACTCCACATCAGCACCTGTGCCACAACCGCAAAGGCAAACAGGATATTTCCTTCATACCAGGGAAAACCGGCCAGATAATACGCGAACTGGGCAATCACTCCCCATCCCCACAGCCGGTTAATGGCCGACTGCCTGATATGCGCATGGCGGGACAGATTCAGCCCCCACACCAGAGCAAACAACGGAAAGGCTCCACGCCCGGCCAGAAACATCCACGTCTGGTCCAGATGCAGAATGCGGTTTGCGTGGTCCAGTACCATCAGCACCAGTGCCACCGTTTTGATGATATCCCGCTGTCCGGGTGACCAGACCAGCAACGACTGCAACCAGGTATCGGTCCGGGCAGCCAGTGAATCGTTACGTGTCGTGTTCGTGTTATCCGTTGTCATCAGCGTTTGTCTTCCTGTATCAGTCTCCACCCAGGGTTTTCTCTTTCTGCAGGTCACGAACCATATCCCGCTCCATCTGCTGCAGTCGCTCCTGCAGCAGGTTTTCCCGGGCAATTTCCCTGACAGCTTCCCGCTCCCGTTGTGGTTCACGCAGAACACTCTCCGGCAGCGCGGCTTCCCGTTCAGTTATGGCTGCCCGGTCACGCTCCTGCCCGGCAATCTCCCTGACAGCCTGCTCTGTTTTGCCATCCGGCAGGTCAGGTTTGTTCTCTGCCATTTTACGGACAATTTCATCTGCGCGGCGTTCCGTTTCACGGCGGATGGCCTCTTCAGCCTGCCGCTGTGCCAGTACCTCTGCCGTGACCGGCTCACCGTTTCCGGCACCCGGCTGGACACTGTTGTCCGGGATATCCCCCCACACGCGACCGCCGGTGATGGCACCGGGATTCCACGGGCGACCTTCACCGGCAATTCTCACCACCACACCGCTGTCAGGATTATCACGGGCAATCCGGACACCATCCTGCATATTATCAGCCAGCAGGCTCTCTCCGTTACGGCTGCCCTGCAGGGCCACGAACTGCGCATCTCCGCTGCCTTTCACCCGGCCTTCACCGCTGAATCCCCGCAGCCCGTTTCCGTCATCCGTGGTCAGCGGGTTCAGCCAGATACCTGCTGACTTGCCGTTACGGTCAAAAGCCGGCAGTGCCACATACGGCTGCGGATATTTGCGCCCTGGTGCAATAAACCGTGCAGGACTGTCTCCCCCGGCAAGTCCCGCCTGACGGAGAACGGCACGCCCTGCCGCCACATCCCGCAGTTCCCGTGCCGTACTGAACAGCCGCTCTGCATTCATGACCTCCCGGTCAGCTTTCGGCTCCAGCACATCGTGGGCAGTCCCTTTCTGTACGGCATTGTTGATGGCATCCGTCCAGCCCTGACGGTCATCAGTGTACACCTGCACATGCTGCTTCATACGCGACAGGGCAACGTAGGCTGACTCAAAGCCGGCCATCTGTTTCCGGCCACCTTCCGTGCCTTCAAGCGCGATGGCAAAGGTTTCACTCGCCCCCTGTGCACCGTGGGCAGTGATGGCATAGGCCAGATCAATATGTTGTTCTGCCTGCTCCTGACCGGGGCGAATCACCCGGGTCTGCAGTCCGTCAGAAAGCGTGACACTGTCACCGGAAACCGCCGTCACCGTCCAGACGCTGTTGGCCACATAGCCGCGCTCCCGGTCACTCTTCGTGAAGCGCATCCGGTCACCGGTCCCCACCCGGATGGTGTCCGGGGTGTACAGTGTGACACCTTCAGCCACCGCCTCCCGGGGCGAAATCAGCCGTGTGTTACCTTCCGCATCCTGCAGGGTTATCAGCCCGTCACCCTTACTGATACCGGCAATCCGGTGATACACATTATCCACCAGGACAAGTGCGTCCCGATGTGTCTCCCAGGTGGAGAGACGACGCAACTCCCCGTCGCGTATATTCGCTGTGTTCAGGACAGGCACCATGACCTGCTCTTTTCCCAGCTCACCGGCCTTTTCCCGTGCATCATGAATCATGCTGTTCAGCACGCGCCGGTCCTCATTCAGGTGCGTGACAATCAGCGTCTGCTCCCGTGCTTCCGGTGTTCTGCCGGTATAGTCGCGGACAATGGCTTCATACAGTGTCATGGGGACATCCGGGAAAGCCTCGCCTTTCAGCATCGCCTTCTGCTGCGCTTCTGCCAGTTTCGCTTCCTGGCTGTGACTGAACTCCGTCACAGAGTGCTCCGGTGCCCATGCGCCCTCCTGACGAGGCACCTGAGACGGTTTCACACTCTCAAGCCCGGACAATGCCCTTTCCACATCCCGGTTAATCAGGCTGTATACCGCCTCCCGCAGTTCCGGCGTCTGACGCACAATCTCTTTCATGATAGCCACATCGGCAGCACTGCGCGTCTGCTGGAGACGGAAAGGCTGACCGGGCGCGATGGCCTGCAGCTGGTCCGTGTCACCGCTGGCCACGGCACGACCACCACCGGCCGCAATCAGGGCGTATGCCCGTGCCATGTCGGTATTGCCCACCATTGAGCTCTCATCGAGCAGGAACAGCGTGTTGCTGAAATCCGGTGTTTCTCCGCTGCGCTGCTGCAGTTGCGTGTCATGCAGAAAGGACGCCAGTGTCTGCGCATCCACGCCGGCGCTGCGCATCTCCCCGACCGCACGGTGCGTGGGGCCCAGCCCAACGACACGGGGACGCTCACTCTCCGGCAGCATGTTCACGGCTGACATCACCGCCCGGAACTGTGTGGTCTTACCCACACCTGCATAGCCCTGCACCACCGTGAAACGGTCGGACGTTTCCAGTATCATGCGGGTGGCGGCGCGCTGTCCTGATGTCAGTTTCTCCATGAGTTCGCCAGGCACTCTCTCCATCAGCGGCGTGACCGCCTCCTTACCTTCGAGAATATGGCGAAGAATGCTTTTTTCAGCCTCATACGACGCACGGGAAACCAGCAGGTCTGTGCCATAACCTTTTGCCACATCCACATGCAGTAAATCGCCCCGTTTTATCTGCGCATCGATTTCCCGCCCCAGGTCAGCAAAACTGGTTCCTTCTGCAGCAAACGACTTTGCCTCTGTCAGCAGGTCCACATGGCTGAAGGCCAGGTTTTTACTTTCCACCACCGGAAGGGCAAGATGAATGGCCTGCTGTGCCGGCGTGTGAAGTGCGGACTTCTGATGACTGATAGCCGTTTCCAGCGATGTCTCACCGGCCCGCGTCTTTATCTGCTCAGAAACCACCGTAAAGGAGGGATGGCGGGCAAGTTTTTCCGCAGTACGGGTTTCATCCAGTGAGGAATACAGCCGGACATCACGACCACTGCGGGCCAGACCGTTCAGGGTGGCATTGTCCATTGCCATCTGTGTGACGGAGGCAAAAACCGTCGCACTGTCGCTGACGGAATGCCCGGGTGTTTCCACCCAGCCGCTCTCCAGCTTCAGTGCCGTGAACGGTGAATCCCCCACAGGCAGGGTGGCCGGTTCAGCCCGTCCCGGCACAACAACCGTCATCGCGTCCTCACTGACGGATGCCACCTGCAGGCGGTCACCGCCGGAGACGCGGAGTCCGGGGATTTTTCCCGTCACCCTCAGACGCTCGCCGTCTGCCACCGGCATTTTTTCCTGCCGGAACAGCGACCAGCTGCTGTCCAGAGAAGAAATACGCACCACCTGCGTTTCACCCTGCGCATCCCGCAGGGTCAGGCTGTGACTCTGCGCCGTCACCCGGTCGATAACATAGCGGTCATGACTGCGTGTCTCCGGGTTCCACTGCTCCATCACCATTCCCGGGCGGTACATATCCCGCAGATAACGACTCCGGCTGTCCAGCCAGACCGGTGACAGGGCGGTCATGGTTACCTCCAGGTGTCCGAGCACGCCCTGTGTTTTCAGCTCACTGCGAATGGCCTGTGTCAGTATGGCCTGTTCCCGTACCCCGCTGACCTGTGCCACGCTCTCTTCTCCGGCTTTCACGCTGGCCGCAAAGTCCCCGGCCAGCCGGGCATAGCGGACATTACGGTCTGGTTCACTGATGATGGTTGCCGATCGTTGCTCTCCGCCCTGCCAGCGATATATGTTCACCCCGGCATCCTTCATGGCCATCAGCGCACTGCCTGTACCGGTTCGCTGCCCGCTGTCGGTTATCAGGATCTGTACGTTATGACGTGCGGCACCGTCCAGCAGGGTTAACGTCTCTTTCAGGGAGAGTTTTTCACCCTGGTCGACAATAACTGTACTGCCTGGTGTGAAGGCCATGCCTTCCAGCAACTGACGACGCCCGGTTATCAGTTCACCGGACAGCCGTTCATCCTGCTTCAGGTTCATCTGTGAGCGACGGTCAGCAGCGATAATCTGCACCTCCCGCCCCTGCTCCCGGGCCATCATTGCCAGTTCAGCCACCCGCTCACGCTGCCCGGCTGCGCCACCCTGCCCTGACACGATAGCCAGCGGCGGACGATCCTGTGCCAGAACACTGACCGCATCGCTGTAACCGGCAGTCCGGGAAACACTTTTCTCCGGATGTACGGTTACCCGGTTCTGTTTCATGATATCGCGACTGAGTGCCCGGACTGACAGTTCATCGAGCACATGAATCCAGGACGTGAACAGCCCCTTCTCACGGTCAAGGGGGATGAGTTGCTCACGGCTGATGGCCTCATCAATACCAGCGCGTGCCCGCTCAATCACGCCCTCTTCCGGCGGCAGTATGCCGATTGTTCTGGCCAGCACGTCCGTGTACGTAAACTGCACTTTGCGTTCACTTAATCCTGCAATGGCCTGTGTCACCGCCTGCTGCACATCCGGCCCCTCCTGTGAAACAGCCCCGGGCGACTGCGTGCGGGTCTCTGCCCGTTGCTCCGCCGCGTCACGATACGCCCGGATATCGAACCCGGTTTCCTTCAGCGTCTGCATCCACTCGGTCATTTTGATTTCAGGATCGACGTGCTGTTTGGATTTTCGCGTATCCAGTGCTGCCACATCCCGGGATTTCAGTGAGGCCCCTTCCCCGACGGCCTCCCTGATAGCCTGCGAACGACTGGAAAAGGCCTCCACCGGTACGCCCGGCATCTCCCACATCCCGTGCTTACCGACCACTTCGGTTTCATAGCCCAGCGCCTCAACCTGCTCTTTCAGCTTTTCCCGGTAGAGCCTGCCAAAGGCAATCTGATTAGCGTACACATTCTCAATGAACCCCGTTTTTCCCACTTTGTCACTGCTCAGTGTCTTCCACTCGCCGTTATGCTGTGTGACATTGGCCACCACCGCATGCGTGTGTAACTGTGGTTCCTGATCGCGACTGGTGTCGTGATTAAAAAGCGCCATCACCAGATTACCGGTCAGCACCGTTTCTGACTGTCCGTCCGTCATAACCCGTGTGGAGGCCAGCGCCTCCACCTGACGGACAGCAAAATCCACGGCCTGGTTATGTGCATCAATAAGACGTTTATCACCGCCTAACATGGCCATCACGGAGACACTTTTGGGGGCGGAGAAGGTCAGGTCGTAGCCGGGACGATGCTTGTTACTGCCATCCTGCATGCGGCTTAAATCCGCTCCGTCCGGCAGCTTCCCCTCCAGAAGACGGGTAAAAACATCCTTATCGACACTGCCCTGCAGCCCCAGTTGTTCAGCCCCCCTGCCGGCCCAGCGTTCCTCCATGCTGCCCAGTACGTAGTAATTATCCTTGTCGGTGTAGTAATTACCGGCGCTGCCAGCCGATTTAACGACACTGATACTCAACATCAGAAATCATCTCCCGGCTCAACATCCTCCCCGCGCTCCCGGTGCACATTGATGTTCACCTCTTCACGACGCTGCATCTGCTGCTGGGTGTCCGGATGATTTTCCTGTTGCCATGCCTCATAAGCGGCCATATCCACCACTTCACCGGATTCACTGATCCCGGGTGGCAGTTGCTGTTCCATCTCTTCTTCCGGTTTCATTTTCAGCTCCTGCTCGATCCCCCCTGCCGGAACATTCACACCTGCATCTGACTTCTTATCGTTGATGGCAGGAGACACCGGCTGTTGCGGCTGTTCAGCCTGAGTCACGTCTTCTCCGGAAACAACCTCCGGGATATCCGGTTCGAAGAGGCTGGCCACCTGGCGACCTTCTGCTTCCCTTGCGGCAAGCACGGCATTCAGACGGCTCTCCATTTCCGGGTTGATTTCACGCGGAATAAACTCCGGGGCAACCTTCGGACGTGCCTGATATTTCAGGGAGAGTTTTACTGCCGGATACGGTCCGGGCAGGGTGACATAGCAGGTCAGATCCGGCAGAGACTGAATGTCGGAATAACTGACCAGCGTCTGACGCTCCATATCCTTACCGGTCGATATCCCGTCACGCACGGGGTCAGCACCGTAGGAATACTGCAGACTGGCTTTCAGGTGCTCTTTCTCACCAATTTCACCGGCAGCAAACTCTGCAATCTGATGGCTCGGGGAACGGAAAAAAGCACGGGTATTCAGCACATCAAACAGCGTGGCTGCCGCTTTCTCACCGTAGATATCTTCCAGCTGGGCATAGGACTGGATACCAAACACATAACAGCCACCGAACTTACGGGCTTCCGGCAGGATCTCCACCAGGTCCGGCAGTTTGTGTAACGTGGGTAATTCATCACAGAAAAACCACACACGACGGTTACGGTTTTCTCCCATTGCCAGCAGACCACGAATGGCAATGGACAGCCACATGGAGATCACCGGCTTCAGGGAGGCATGGGTGTCGGCATTCGACGAGATAAACAGCCAGCCGTTTTTCTGATCTTCCCGGACACCACGCATCCAGTCACGGATGGTGAAGGGCTCACCGTTATGCTCAATCCCCTGCAGGTAACGGATGGCTTTCACGTAGTTGGTCAGCACAGCACGGATGGAAATCGCCGTTTTCTCGATTTTCTCTTCCACCAGGTTGGCCGCCGGTGAGTTACGCAGGAAGGTACGCAGTTTTTCAATTTTGATGGAAAGCAGTGTGTCCACCAGTTTGCTGTAGCTGCGGTTGGGGTCATTGCGCATCAGGTACGCCGCTTCCGCAAAAATGGTACGTCCTGAACCCTGCCAGAACGGGTCCTCTTTTGTACCCATCGGGATCAGGGTATTTGCCGTATTATCAAAATCCGGCTGTGTCAGGCACTCCTTCCACAAATCCCAGGCGGCACAGCGTGCATCCAGCGGATTCAGGATTTTATCGATGGAGGGATCATAGTAACTTTTAACAAATTCCCCTGAACGGTCATAAATCACCACCATATCACCACGCTGACGGGCGTAGTTGGCCAGACGACGGATAACCTCCGACTTACCGACCCCAACCGTGCCGTGCAGACAGAAGTTCTGGATTTCGGAATCCCGGATAATCGGCAGATCGCCAATCCGGATATCGGAGTCCTTGCCGTCTTTTTTCAGCATCCGGACCACCTCTTTCGGGTTATCCGTCAGTTGACGACCACCTGTGACTTCATTTTCGCTCTGTTGTTTACCCTGACGTCCCAGAATCCAGGAGACAACAAAGAAGGTAATCAGGCAAATAACCAGTGCCACAACAGTGGCCAGAGCGAATGCGGACCATAACTGCTCTCCGCACCAGATCATATATTTATCATGCAGTACCTGAGCAGCGTTCATCCGGAAGGTTTTGCCGTAATACTGGATCTCATAGACCGGCTGGGACTTGATTAAATCCCGCATGCCTTCCAGCGTGGTACACCACCAGTAAATACAGCCGTTCACAAACGTCTGCCAGCTTATTTTTACCCATAAAACCAGACCAACGAGTATCCAGAAAAAAATAAACAGGCAGTAAAGCATGATATTGGCGATCTGGCTGAACATGCGGATACGCATGGACGCAATCTGACCGCCCTGGGTCATATCCTTTGCGTTAAAACTCATGATGATATTCCGAAGAAAGAAAGTCAGTCGGACTGATTATTAATGATGAAAAGATTAATAACCGTTAAATTCCGGCTTCGCCGGCAACACTTCACGGTCGCACAAAGAAATTGCACAACCACTCAGTGTTTTCATATTTATTTCGAAAACGCCGGGGAGAAATAAAATTTATTTTATTTCTTTCCGGGGTTGGACAACGAGCAAAGCGAGGCGTCAGTCAGGAGGCCGGTCAGACCAGCCTCCGGAAGATAATCAGAGAATATTTGCGATTGATTTGGCCAGCTGGTCTTCGAGAACAGGCTTCGCCTCTTCAAATTTCAGGTTAACCTTGTTCGCATTTGAGACCACACGGGTCTGATATTTATGCTGGTTACCTGTTTCAGTACTGGTCTGAATTTTCGCACCTGACGTGCCCTGACGCAGGGCGGCAACATTATCCGTTGTCACCGTTGCCTTAGTACGCTCTGCAATCTGCACATCCGTGATCATGGTATAGTTCACATCTTCCACCATCGCATCTGCAGCCATACCCACCAGACCGGCAGCAAGGCCCACACCGAGTGTGGCACCGGCAGAACTGGAATTATATCCGGTGATACCGGCACCTAACGCTGCACCAACTGCTGCGCCTTCATAACCACGGTTCAGCCATCCCTGAGACTCCCGCAGATCCATCTTATCGGCCTTCAGCACATTCGCCTGAATCCAGTAGTAGGCTTTATCCGGAGAAGTCACCACCTGATATCCTTTTACTTTCACAGCATCAGCAATTTTGCCCTGCAGCCCACTCATGTCTTTATCAGACGTGTTTTTGATCTGCAGAAATACCGTGCGTTCGCTGGCGGGTTCAAGCCAGATGGTCTCACTCATCTGAGTCTTCACCTCAAGGTTACGCTTCTTGATTGCTGTGCTCATCGCACCACACCCTGAAAGGGCCAGAGTGGAACTGATCAGTGCAACCATCATCAATTTTTTTGTTTTCATCAAATTACCTTTTTTACAAACTACAGTTTTCTTATTGCCTGTCATAATAATCCTGCCAACGAGTCCCAAAAGTATTTCCCGCTGAGTCAAAACCTCCATGCATAGGATATCCGGTTGAAGGGTTATAGTAGGTCGTTGGGGGCTGTTCAATGCCCCCGAAGTCTAACTTTTCACTCCCATCATATTGGTTTTTGAGTTGATTTTGACCCCATTTTTTTATGCTTATGCAACCACTAACTCGCCTTAATTCGTATAGTGTACCAATGATAAAAACCATCAGGCTTAATAACGGAGAGAGTAAGGAAGATACTGGCATCGTTATATACCAAACGCCTTTACTAAACTTAAACTCATCCGACACATTCCGTTTTTTTCGTATTTGAGAGAACAACCATATAAACAGTCCCTGCCATAGCACTATGAAGAACAACATAAAAACTGTTTCGGCATTCCCCCAATCAGCCAGATAACAGGCGATAAACTGTATCACCGTTACCAGAGCAATATGGGCTAAACATCTCATTATCATCTCCCAAACACAGCATTATTACTTATACTTATCCTGATACTCCTTTGCCCTTTTCATAAGTTCCTGTGGACTGTCAGCCCCGGGCATTCTTTCCTGAGCCGACTTTTCTTCATTATATTTATTATCCTGAGATAATGCCTCTGTTTTATGGTGATTCTGCAGTTCAGAATACTGCCCTCTTACAATATTTTCCTCGTCACGTATGCTGTTCTGAGTATCACCTATATTCCCTTTATATTCTGTGACCATATTATCAACCTGATGTTTTACATCATTACGGATATTACTGTCCTGTGTTCTTTGCTCAATAACGGCCTGATGTCCCTGATGGTCAGCAATAATATCCTGACTGCCACCACCCGAAGGTACGCTCTCCATTCCTTTACCAATATCGCCACGGGATTCCCGCCAGGCATTATCAACACCAGGCTGTATCTGTTCCTGCACAAAAGACCAGGCCATCGCCCGACGGCGTTCTGCAATCTCCGGCGAACTGGTATTTGTCAGAATAGCTTCGGCATCCTGCGGTGCGTGTTTCATCACATACTGTGCAAACTGTTGCGACAAATCTTCGCTCATCTGCCCACTCATGCTTTCAGTACGGGATGCCATTTCAGCATATTCATGGCTGCGGGTCATATTCGTCGTGTACTGGTCGTAACTCTGTTTCGCTGAATTCAGGGCTGCAGACAGTTGATCCACCCGGGAATCAGCATTATTGTCAGTATGGCTGCCGGATTCACTGACTTTGCGACTGGTAAAGTAATCGCTGGCCTCTTTAAAGTCCTTACTGGCTTTAGCGTCGATATCATGACGAGCATCATGGCTGCCCCGTGAACCACTGCTGGCCTGATGCACATCATCATCACTCCAGTCAATGCCAGCCCGACCACCGCCTCTAACGCCTAATCCTCCACCAACACCAAGAATCTTAGGTTTAACCCCCCATTCAGCATGAGCATCGCCATACATCCCGGCAGAAGCTCTCGTACTTCTGGATGCCAGTTCCTGAGTCGCCTGCTCATTACTGATATTATGCGCCTTCGCATAGCTTTCCACTGCACTGCGCATACGGCTGGCCATCATGGAGTCCTGTGCGCTCATCGTGCTGTCAGCACCACCTGTGACAGAATCACTGCTCCCCCGGTTAGAACCAAACTGGCTGAGCGAGTTCCAGACACTGGCAATACTGCTGCTGAACCCATGCAGGGCGCTTTCTGCTCTGTTCGACGCCTCCCGGGCCATTTCCTGTTGTGCCGCCGCAATCTGACGCGTTGCATTGATGCCGACCGGTAACCGGGACATCGCTCCGCTTGCATCCATCACCATATTACCGTCACGGGTCTGTGTGGCAGTTGCGCCACTGCCGGTCTGGTACATCATCTGACCAAACGACGTGGTGCTGTTGGTGCTCCAGCTGAAGCCGTTCACGTTCTCCGTCTGCATGTTGCCGTAGGAGTAATTACCGTCAACCACACTGCCTGCTGCACTGGCGGTCGGGCTGATAGCAGAGGAAGCGAAATGGCTGTACACACTGGAAAATCCGGCCCCAAGCCCCCTGACCATCATCCAGGATAATGGCGGGATCATCATGGAAAGATACCCGGCAGTGGAAGCCAGATCGGAGTATTTCAGCTGTATCTGTGAAATTTCCGAGAGCACCACCGGTGCACCATTCTGTTTCGCATAAAATGTCATGGCACTGTTCAGAATGGCGTACAAGAG
>OJKH01000409.1_pt1 | contig 18341 bp, 15 predicted proteins | sample 1596471 | NCBI WGS metagenome assembly OJKH01 (sample SAMEA4350108, study PRJEB24818) | metagenome | biome: human; feature: gut; material: faeces | place: Denmark | collected 2013-09
CACTGGGCACACCTGCCGTACGATTTCCTCGGCCGCGTCTCCAACCGTATCATCAATGAAGTGAACGGTATCTCCCGCGTGGTGTATGACATCAGCGGCAAGCCGCCAGCAACGATTGAGTGGGAATGATTTAGCGTCTGGCAACAGCCTGCACGTATAAGCAGTAAAGTACCTCTAAGCCCGCGTAACTGCGGGCTTTTTTGTTTTTGTGTCTGGCACTTTCTGGCAGCTGTTAGCAACGGGAAGCACGGTTTTTTCAATGGAATTTTTGATGGTACTCTCTGGTTATGAATTCAGGTTTGAAAAAGTACCATGTGATAAATTTCGGTTGAGTTATGGTATTTGTTTTTTATAACGCGATTAAAAACAGATAGTTAAATAACTTTTCTGAATTTTTTACAACATGGTATTTTTTGATAAAGGAAAACAATAAACCATGTTGACTGACACCAGGCTGCGTCACCTTAAGCCGAAGGAGAAACTCTATAAAGTTAATGACCGTGATGGTCTGTATGTTGCGGTCACTCCGGCTGGAACGATCTCATTTCGTTATAACTATTCAATAAACGGAAGACAGGAGACCGTTACTTTTGGCCGCTATGGTGTGGGAGGGATCACGCTTGCAGAAGCGCGTGAACGGCTCAATGAAGCTAAAAAAATGGTTGCCGGTGGAAGATCGCCAGCGAGGGAAAAAGCTAGAGATAAAGCGCGTATCAAAGATGCGGAGACTTTTGGTGCATGGGCTGAAAAATGGTTACGCGGCTATCAAATGGCTGAATCGACGCGTGATATGCGGCGTTCGGTATATCAAAGGGAGTTGAAGTCAAAATTTGCGCAGCAGAAATTGACCGAGATTACACATGAAGACTTACGCGCATTAACCGATAACATTGTCGAGAGAGGGGCACCGGCGACAGCTGTGCACGCCAGAGAGATTGTATTGCAAGTCTATCGCTGGGCTATTGAGCGCGGTCAGAAGGTTGAGAATCCCGCTGATCTGGTACGGCCTGCAAGCATAGCGAAATTTGAGCCTCGTGAGAGGGCATTGACGCCAGTTGAAATTGGTCTGATGTATCGTTACATGGAACGGGTAGGAACGACGCCATCAATCAGAGCAGCGGTTAAACTTTTGCTGTTAACGATGGTACGTAAAAGTGAGCTTACTAACGCAACCTGGAACGAGATCAATTTTAGTGAGGCATTATGGACGATACCAAAGGAGAGGATGAAACGACGTAATCCACATTTGGTTTTTCTTTCCAGACAGGCAATGGATATTATGATTGCTCTCAAAACCTTTTCCGGTAGCTCTGATTTTATCCTTCCTTCGCGGTACGATTCCGATGCGCCAATGAGTAGCGCTACTTTAAACCGGGTGTTGACACTGACGTATCGCCTGGCTCAGAAAGAAGGGGAGTTGTTGCATAAGTTTGGTCCCCATGACTTACGGCGTACAGCCAGTACCTTACTACATGAGGCCGGGTACAATACTGACTGGATTGAGAAGTGTCTTGCACATGAACAGAAAGGGGTACGGGCTGTTTACAACAAGGCCGAGTACCGCGAGCAGAGATCAGAGATGCTGCAAGATTGGGCGAATATGATTGATGAATGGGTGCTAACTAATTAAAAATCAATTGGTTAAATGTGGGAGGTTGCCTAATCTGACATCAGAAGATGATTTTAGCCGCTAAAATTTGCTGTTGAGCAACAGATTACCTACGACTATTGTTGCCTGATTAATTCGTAACCTTCTATACAACTAAGGAGTTTGATTTGGCCTCTCTGCGACCCTCTGCATATAATCAGCGCGACCGTGAAGATGGTGGCCCTTTTCTAATTATTCAGTCTGCTGAGTCGGAAGAGGGGGTTGATGTTTTTTTTACAGATGTACCTCCAGAACAATTCTCCTCTGATTCTCTGATTGCTCTGTTAATGAACATCAGCCCTGATAAAATGACAATTTGGCCGATTAATGTTCGCCAGGACACTGATGAGTACCTCTCTCCAAAATATGACAGACTTGAACGCATTGTTATCACCCGATCTATAGTTGAGCCTTATCCTTTACCCGAATCAGAGGATGACGTAGTCGGCCTTCTGGAACAGCTACCCGATGGTTTTGCAAAAGATTATCGATTTGGCTTAGGCCTTCTCTGGGAATATCGGCACATTTGTGATGCTGTAACAAGCAGAGATGATGTAAGTGTTCTGATTATACAGGGGGGTGATAAGGCTATCATAGACCCACCATTTTTCTTGCTTGGCATTAAACGTTTTAATCGTCTTCGAAGGGAACTCAACTCCATTACTTCCCGATACCAGAGAGATGCGAGAAGTGAAAAAAAATTCCAAACTTATCAATCCATTTTACATGCGGCAGATCCCGAGCAATATCCTGCATTAATAAAGAAGTTACGGTCAGGTACTATCGCTGAGAAAACAAATGGTGGACGTGATAATACAGCACTAGGGCCTCAAGATAGACGTGCCGTTGTTCAACTGGTGAAAGATAATGTTAAGGCCTTAGCTAAAACTGAATCTCGCTCTTTGCTAGCACTGAGAAGTGATATTGAGCTTGTCACTCTCGACCAGCTGATAGCTCGTTACAGTGAAATGCTTGGTTGTAAGCTTACTGAAAGTAAATGGCAAAACTTTTTTATGGACAATCCATTTATTCTGAGCCTTGCCTTTGCTATTCCAGTTTTTTTGGTCCAAGGACAAGCATATGCTGGAGGAAAAAAGTTGAATGGGCGCGAGGGAAAATATACCGATTTTGTTTATGCGTCAGCTGCCTCGGGTAACCTTGCTCTGGTAGAAATTAAAAGACCTGAAACGGAGCTTTTGAGTAAGAAACCCTATCGAGGTGGTGATGTCTATGCTGCTTCCGGAGAGTTGAGTGGAGCACTTACTCAATTACTCGATCAGCGATTTAAACTACAGATGACACTTCCTGTCCTGAAAATGGATGCTAATCTGAATAATATCCATGGCTTTGCTATACGCTGTATAATTATAGCTGGCGCATCACCCACTGAAAATGAGCATAAGAAATCATTTGAATTGGTTCGGAACGCATTTTCTGAAGTCGTGGTCATTACTTTTGATGAGCTTCTTCAACGCTTAATTGAAATAAGAAAGGCGCTTTCTCCAAGTTAAAAATTATATCCCATTCGATGATGAATATTCATCGATTACGATTGTTGGTTACTCGTGTATGGTGTTTTTTTTTGGAGTTTTTATTAAAATAAATTGAATGTAATTCGATGCAATGTTAATTAGATGGATGTGATAAATAAGTTATCGGCCGCCTTTGTATTGGTTGAAAGTAAATTCAAAAATATATTTCTACTTGAGATTGTTTTTTGAGTATAAATTAATCCATTAGGAATTTTAAATATAAAATTCTTCACGAACAGATACTAAAGCCTTGGATACTGCTTGGCGTGTCATAGGTATGCGATGAATCTTTGTGAGAATATCTGCAATTTCAGATTGATTAAGTCCCTGATGTTTTAAAGCGAGGATCTTTTTCTTAATATCAGAGAGCTTAGAATCAGTCATACGTCGTGCAATATTACGGATTTCTGAAATATCTGCTGGGGTAAAAGTTTGACTAAGCATCCAATGAGAAAAGTAGTAATCAATTAACATATCTCCGGAATTGGCGTTAGTCTTGCATGGTTTAGCGCATTGCCGTCTCAGCCTTATTAGTTCTTTATTAAACTGTTCGGAAGAACGCTTTCCTTGTCTGTACTTGGGATTCCATTGACTATCGGTCAGTCTAGGCCTATGGTTCGAGCAATATCGATGGCTAAGGACCAATTTTTCATGATCGGTAAACTCAATATCGCTAGCAGCATATTCTGATATTTCACTAATAAAGTGAGAGTATTCAGTCTGGTTACCGCAGAACTCGCAAAAACCGAGTTTACGCTGTGAATTTATAGTTACTCCTTTTGCAGGAGAGGATTTCTTCGGCCGCTTGGATGCGCACTCATTGACTAATTCAATAAGAGACTCAATCGTAGCGGTAAAGCATTTATCAAGAGAAGTTTGTTGATCTAAAGTCAGAACGAAATTACGCAAAAGAAGTCTTTGTGCCTGTACTACGACGTTTAAACCCACTTTTTTAAGTACTTCACTAAAACCTAGATTTGCTCCAGAAATGTAGTCTTTATGACTTGGTGGCAGGGAATTTACATAAGCAGTTACTGCTGGATCAATAACTTCCTGTATGAGACGCAGTATTGGATACCTCCGTGAAAATATGGAGTACGGAGAACTATGCTCTACAAATAATTTAATTGCAGCTGCAACTGTGAGGTCACAGCCTTCCCAAATAGTAATTTTCATGTCAACCATTTTAGCCAATGAATAGGTTTTAGCAAGTGGTAATGCTTGGCATTGTATAGGCCTGATTGGAAACAGGAGGAAGGCAGATGCAAACAAAGGCACATAGCACGCTCATTAACAGAAAAACACTTCTGGAAATGATCCCATTGTCAGCCCGAACTATTTATAACCTTGAACAGCGAGGCGAGTTTCCTCGCCGTATAGCACTTACTAGCCGAAATGTTGCATGGCAGTTATCCGAAGTAGAACAGTGGATTGCGGATCGTAAATCAGCAATGTTTAAAGCGGCCAGACCCGGTGTTGTTTTAGGTAGGTAACAGCAATGTCATTGAACATAATTGAAGCATTTGAAGCTAAGCCGCAACCAATTGATTACGTCTTGCCTAATTTGGCTATTGGTACTATCGGAGCGATTGTTTCTCCGGGAGGCGTTGGAAAGTCAATGCTGGCATTACAATTGGCTGTGCAGATTACTTGTGGTGTAGATCTTTTAAACTTTGGTGAATATCCGACTGGGTTGGTGGCATATTTACCTGTGGAGGACTCTGAAACCATCGTTCACCATCGTTTATATGCTTTGGGAAAATATCTAACAGCACGTCAGCAGCAGATTGTAGCTGATAAGCTACTGGTCGAACCTTTGGTAGGGAAGTGTCCAAATATTTTCTTGCCGGATTGGAGCAACTTGATCAATGAAGTTTCAAAAGGTAGACGTTTAATAATTTTGGATACTCTTCGCCGTTTCCACCAGGAGGATGAGAATAATAGCGCAGCAATGTCCAAAGTCATTGGAAAGTTAGAAGGTATTGCTGCTGATACAGGATGTTCGATTATATTTCTACACCATTCAAACAAAGGCGCTGCCACGATGGGTGTTGGTGATATACAGCAAGCAAGCAGGGGTAGTAGCGTCCTGGTTGATAATATACGGTGGCAATCTTATCTGGCGGGCATGACCGCCTTAGAAGCGAAGACGCATGGTATTTCTGATGATGTTCGAGGTCAATTTGTTAGATTTGGAATTAATAAAGCAAATTATGGAGAACGTACGCCAGATCGTTGGTTACAGAGACATGAGGGAGGAGTATTAAAAATAACGGCGCTCAGCTCGAAGAATAATAAAAAGCTCACTAGAGAAAGAACATCTACCTGGAGTGGCGCTGACAATGACAACTGGTAATAAAGTGGCACCCACAAGTACAGCTTGGCAAGCCCGAGTAATTCTGTACCAGCCAAGCCAGCGTCCTAAGGAGGTGAAGGGACAATGGATGGAGACAAGTTTCGGACGTTGTCGTGTTACCGGACGGCTCGGGCAGCGTCACGCCGATATCGTAGAGACAATATTATATGTTGCCGAGCAACGTCGTGAAATTTCTGATGGTGGAATCGAATTATTAGTAGATCCAGCGAAAGTACGCCGAACGCTATCCGATGCACAATACAGTTATGGTCGTATACAGAAATTGCTTTTAGATCTGCGCGTCGCAACAGTTGAAATTATAACGCCAGAGCTGGAGAAAAGCGGCGACTGTATAATAGGGGGACTGATCGATCATGTAGTGCCATCACCTATGACGCGTCCAGATCCTTTGACTGGGGGAGAACGACGTTTATGGCGTGTCCGTCTGGGTGTTGCATTAGCGATGTTACTCAAAAAAGATTTGCCATTTTATTATCATCCTGGCCCCATAGCTCGGCTACAACATGGTATTAGCCAGGCAGTCGCTCGTCATGTCTTAACCCATAGGAATAATCCTTTAGGAGGGTGGTATATGGATACGTTGATATTAGCAGTGTGCGGTGAAGGAACGAGTAATATGACTTTACGTAACTATCGTCGGAGATTGAAAGACGATTCCGTGCAATTGCTGGAAATTGGAATTGATTTGAACGGTTCTAGGATAAAACGTGTCACAACGGCCCGATATTGTGTCACAACGGCCCGATAGCGTGTTATAGCGGCCCGATAGCGTGTTATAGCGGCCCGGTAGCGTGCTACAGCGGCCCGATTTTTTACTATTCAGCAGTACTTACAGGATCGTTCAGGATCTACAGTCTTTGAAATCACCTGCCTGAGCAGGCGCTTTCAAATCTAGAATCGGCCAAAGGCCGATGGTTGTACGCCAGAAGAAGAGATTACTTACACGTTTGGTATATTGACACTTGAGGTAGATTTTATGACATATGAGGTACGCCCCTAGCTTTAGGCATAGGGAGGCAGATTTTAGCCGCTAAAATCTGCAATGCACATGCTCTGACAAGGTAAGTAAAAAAGTGCATGAGAAAATAAAAGATTTCTTACAATATATCGAAACATAAATACATTTGGTGGACGCCCATTTATAACTACTAAAGGTCATTTTCAAAAGGGAGAAATATAGTTTCCTTGCAAAAAACACATTTGCTGCAGATCTTTACTCGAGTAATCCTATATTAATACGCTAAGAAAACACATCCTGTACACTGAAATACACATTGTCGTGCACAGATATACTACGGCAACTGGAGGGCAGGACATGTAAAGTAGGCCCACCGCTACGGTGTTCCAACTTTACCGCTTCCTATTCGCCACATCGCGGCTCAAGGGAGTCCTGCTCTGCGAGGCTGCAAGGCTACCGCCTGTATGGAGAGCTATATGAAAGTTACTCAGACTAGAAAAAATAGTACGCCAATAAAAGTTTACTGTTTACCCGAAGAAAAAGTTCTCATCCAAGAAAATGCAGAAGCATCTGGATTAAGTGTTGCCGGTTTTGTTCGTAGAGTTGCAATGGGTTATCAAGTTGATTCTCTCGTCGACATAAAACACGTTAATGAACTGAGCCGAGTAAATGCTGATCTCGGTCGACTTGGTGGGTTACTTAAATTGTGGCTAGCTAATGATCCTCGCACAGTGAATTTTTCGCCCACAATGATAAAAACGTTGCTTGCGAAAATAGAATCAACTAGTCAAGGACTAAGGAATATTATGGATAGAATCTTGGATAAATAAATGCATGGCTTCCTATATATCAGCATCTGTTATCAGTCCGAGAGTTCAATGTTAGTAATCACTTGAAATTGAGGTAAGCAAATGAAATTTATGCTCCGAGTATTTTCATCGCAGAGAGGCATTTTAGCCGCTAAAAAAGCTTTAATAGTTCCTTTCGTGGCGTCCGTCATGGCATTACCGGTGAAGGCCGGAATTCCCGTTATTGATGGCACTAATGTGGTTCAGACCACAATCAGCGCAGTTAACAACCTTCAGGCTGTGACTAAACAAATCCAGCAGTACCAGACGCAGCTGCAGCAGTATGAAAACATGCTGCAGAACACCGTAGCTCCTGCGGCCTATATTTGGGACCAGGCAAATTCAACAATTAATAAATTGTTGCAAGTGCAGGATACCCTTAATTATTACAAGAATCAGGCCGGGAGTCTCGATGCGTACCTGAAACGATATCAGGATGTTAACTACTACAGGACATCACCTTGCTTTAACAGCAATGTTGAATGTACCGCGTCTGAAATTAGTGCACTGCGTGAAGCTGAACAGAACAGCTCTGGGGCGCGTAAAAAGGCCAATGACGCAGTATTTAAGGTAATTGACGAACAGCAGAGCACCCTGCAGAGCGATGCTGATAATCTTGCTGAATTACAAACTCAGGCAAGCGGTGCACAAGGGCAAATGGAGGCTATTCAGGCCGCTAACCAGCTTTCGAGTGCTCAAATGAACCAGTTGCTGCAGATCCGCTCGCTTCTGGTAGCTCAACAAAACGCTGCGGTAACACTGGCACAGGCTCAAGCCGATAAAGAAGCTCAACAAATAGCTGCTGATGAGAAAGTATTAGCTGGACAGAACACACCAAGCCCGAAGCGAACTTGGTGAGGAAAAGCATAATGAAAGATAATCTTCTGATTGTATTTATTTTAATCAGTTTATTGGCCCTATGTTCTTGCGATAAAAATGATAAAGATTGTTTATCAACGCCAAATAATAAATTTGATGAACATAAATACGATAAATGTGCTCTACGGAGTAATAATAAGCCAAGCCCTAAACGAGAATGGTAATCATGAAAATAGTAAGTAAGCTCACCTTTTTAGGTATCATACTTTTCTTTTCTATAAATGCCTATGCTGGTCAATTAGATAGTAGTGGGTTACTTGATACTTTGTTAGATAAGTTTCAACAAGTAGCTAGCACATGGACAACAGTAATTGGTAATTATGCGAATTGGCTCTTCTGGGGGTTGGTATTAATAAGTATGGTTTGGAGGTTTGGTATGATGGCGATCCAAGGGGAAGGGTTGACAACTGCACTTGCAGAAATAGTTCGCTTTTTTGCCGTTGTTGGTTTTTTTTATTATCTTTTAATCAACGGCCCAGCCATATCGCAATCCATAATTAACTCAATGAGACAACTTGCAGCAAACGCTTTAGGAATAAGTACTGGTATTTCGCCCTCAAGCATAGTTGATATGGCGTTTGCGATATTAACAAAGGTCAGTTCAGCCGCATCAATTTGGTCGCCAATGATATCCACCATTATGATAACAGTCGCGATAATCGTTTTGGTAGTGATGTCCCTTATAGCGATAAATATGCTAATCATGTTGGTTTCTGCATGGGTGTTATGTTATGCAGGAGTTATATTGCTTGGATTTGGTGGTTCGAAATGGACCTCTGATATAGCAATTAATTACTTACGAACTGTTTTATCGGTTAGCATTCAATTATTCACGATGACATTAATTATTGGGATCGGACAATCATTTATAGATCAATGTTTTTCTCTTATTAAAGATGATGTTCCTGATCTTAATAGCCTTATCGTTTTGCTTCTGGCGTCAATTATCCTATTAGTATTAACGAATAAGCTACCACTGTTGTTATCAGGTGTTGTAGGAGGGGCTTCTTTACAAGGGATTGGTGGATTTGGAGCGGGTATGATTACCGGCGCTGCCGCTACTGCCATCAGCGGTGCTGGAGCAATGGCAATGAGCGCTACAGCTCAAGTCAGTGGTGGGGCTTCTGCATTAAAAGCCGCATTTGAATCTGCACAAACGGCAATCGCCGAAGAATCCGGATCTGTCGGTGGTGGTTCAAGCGGCGGATTTGGTGGTGGTGTAGATACCGGTTCTGTAGAAACGTCGGGACAGCAACCATCTGGTAAAGGTAGTTCCAGTGGGGGCAGCGAAGGTTTTGCTGCATCGTTCTCTCGTGCTGGCCGCATGGCAAGCCATATGGGAAGCAGTATGGCTAACGGGGCTGCTGAGTACCAGGCAATGAAGCGAAGTAGCAACTCTTCCCGAGTCCAGCAAACTTTTGGAGGGGAATTGGCGGCTCAGATACGTAAACAAAAACCTACTCGTCGGGATAACCGGGAGCATGATGATTTTGCAGGAGATAGCTTATCCGGCAATAATAAATCCTGAATCGCGCGCGTCAGTTAACGAGGTAGCGTGAACTGACGCTTTCACTGAGCGAACCTCAATCCTGCAATTCAAAGGAAAAACATGTCCAGGACTCCCTATACACGGTTACGCATTGAGGGCTTTCGCAAAGCAGAGGCTTCCCTGAGACTTGAAGGAAAGGACCCCAGTGGTACGCCACTCTACGAGTCCATTAAAGCACGTATTATTTTAGGTGAGCTGACATATGAGCAGGGGCGTTCAGAGATTCTTGCATACTACACAAAAGTAGATACCGCCGGGACTGTGACAGTGGGAGAAATTCTGACAGAGGAGTTTTTAAAACCGCTGAACATGTCTCATGATGAGCTAGCGGAAGCTATGGGGGGTTCTCGGCAGGATGTTGGGGATATCATATGCGGGCAGCGTTGTCTCAATGCTAATGAGGAGCGCATTCTTGCTGGCATATTTGGTACTGATGAGGATTTTTGGAGGAATCTGCAGATATTGCAAGATTCGAATCAACGACGGCAGAAATAATAACTCATATGCCATTATATCTGCAGCCCCTCAAGTGTCATGAAAGTAGACGAATGAAGCTTGCGTGAAATGAACCGTGTCACAGTGGGAGCGGGATCAACTACAAAAAATGCTATTTCAAGTAGTTTGGAGGATATGGCATTTTGATGGTGCTCATTAGAAATAAATCAGCAATGAATTGAATTTAACAGCATTTTTTTTATTGCTAATAGGCTGGGGGGGGCGTCTATTTCATCGACTTTGAGAATCTTGCAAGAGCTTCCGGAATAACGAATTCAAAAGGTAGACTAATGGCAACAAAGGAGATACCGATAGACAAGGCAAAACTGGCTACGCAGCTCCGCACTCGCGGCTTGGTTCAGACAGTTGCAGATGAAGGGTATCGGTGCTTGGATGAGAGCCATTCTGCATTGATCGAGACGCTTGCAACTATATTGAACGCTACTGATGCGCCACCGATTGACCTTCATATCGAAGAAGCGCTGTCGGAGTTGGAGGGACCACGCTTCTTCTTTGTTCAGCGTTTTCTATGCGATCTGATACCGCTTTTGAACGTAGATCAGGATGTCCTTCTTGCCTTTATCACGCGTCTGCTTGATGCAGGTGGTAGTGATCTGGCTGCAGGCACCCCAAGTACGGCTTTTGGGGAATGGACGAAGAAGAACCCAGCCAGGTCTTCCAGGGTCTACGAAGCGGTACATGCTGGAGATAACTTAGCTCTGCGTCAACTATTCACGGTTCTTGTAATGAACGCCGATATCGAAGAAGGCCTCATTTTTGCGCAGGCTCAGGAGCGGGAGGTTAAGCTTGCTGCCCTCTCGGCTTTGGGGGCCATGGAACTTGGTGAACGCTACGGTGAGGTGCTCGACATCCTGCTCCTGGGAGCGTCCAGCAATGACGAAGAAATCGCACTCAGGTCCTTGGAAGCGGGCTATCGGGCTGCTGCACAGCGCAAGATAGTTGCACCGGTCGGTTTTGACGAACAACTTGATCGGATCTTTCAGACGAGGAGCCCCTTGTCGATCCACTTGGCAGTGGACCTTCTGTGGCGTCACCGGGGTGCTCTCACAGAAAACGCTATGAACCTGTGCCTTGATGTCGCTGCGGATGTTGACTCAGATAATGTAGGGACGATTTCACATCTCAACCACGCAGCATATCAACTCGTGGGGGCTGGGCATGCTGAAAAAGTGATTTGTCTGCTTACTGAGTTATTTGAACGCTCAAGAGGTCGGATTACACTAGACGCGTTCGAGACCACCTACCACGGGTTGCAAAATGCCGGCTCTGAGGTGTTGGGGAATGCTGTTATGTACTGGCTGCTGAATGGGAGCACGTATACCCACAAATGCGTGGCCAGTGAAGTTTGCGGTGTCGGAAATGACGATCCTCCTTTCTCAATCTCCGCGTCATCTCTTCCAGTGGAGCCATCGGAGCAACTATACCTTTGTCGCAAGGCCGTCGGGTGGTTCTTCATTGATCCAGTGGTTGCAGCAGTCATACCGTTAGCAGTGCTTCGCGACGGGTCGTCTGATATCAAAAATGATGTCCTCGATCTGATCTATCACCCCTTGCTCGTGAGCTATGGGGGCAAGTTGAAGGACTACCTTGAGCGTTACGCCGAAAGCATTCCGGACCTTGCTGGATTGCTCACACGAAAGGTAGCACTTCAGGATGCAATGGAAGGTATTGAGCGTTTAGTTGAGTTGCACCCTAGTGAAATGCAGCGTGAGACGGCACATATCCAATGGCACGAGCAGATGGAACGGGGCATGGAGCAAGGGCGCCGGAAATCTATTTTTGAGGACATCTTCGCCAAACAATACATCCTGTATGGCAGAGCGTCATTGACGCCGATCCACACCGGACAGGGGGGCACACATCTCACCGAGACTGCGATGCATTCATTTTCGATCTCATCAGAGTTGCCCATACTCGACATTGTTGACCCAGTTGGACTCGAGCATATGCTCCTCCACTTCAAGCTTGAGCAGCGAGGACAGAGATGAAACTCGTCGTTATGCATTATCTGCGCTCGCTACGCGAGCGCGACGAACTTGACGCTATTCTTCCTGATCTTTTGGCTGAGAGTGGTTTCGAAGTTCTAACTCGTCCTCGTCGTGGCACACGGCAAGCTGGTGTCGACGTAGCGGCAGTCGGCCCCGATCGTGATCGTGATGGTACTCGAAGTCTGTTCCTATTCACGATCAAGTCCGGGGATTTGACACGAGAGCATTGGGATACCGGCCAGCAGGCTGTGCGTCCGTCGCTAAATGAGGTTTTGGATGACTATATCCCGAACCGCATCCCGCCCCATTTTGCGGGTCTGCCCGTCATTATATGCGTTTGCATGGGCGGCGAGATGCGTGAGGATGTCCGGGCACAGTGGAGCGGTTACTGTCGGGCGAATGAGAAAGCCAACATTCACTTTGCCGAATGGAACGGGGATCGTCTCTCAGATCTGATCCTTAGCGGTATGTTGCGTGCTGAGTTAATTGAGAGCGAGAATCGAGGGCTATTTCATAAAGCGCTAGCGATGCTTGATCAGCCTGAGGTCGCTTATCGGCATTTCCGTCACTTACTCAATGTCATTTTCACTGAGACGAAGAATCAGACAGAGCGTACGCGTCAGCTACGCAAAGCCTACCTGTGTCTTTGGATACTTTTTGTCTGGGCTCGCGATGCCGATAACCTTGAGGCCGCATATCGAGCATCAGAGCTAGTACTTCTACGTAGTTGGCCTTACTGTGATATTGCTCGTCTGCGCAGGGGAACGACGCAACACGAGCGGCTTGCTCATTTTGATCAAGTATTGAAGCTGCACCTCATCATCGCTCAACTTCTACTTGTCGGGAAGATTGGCCCTTTCGCCGACAAGCGCTATGCGCTTTCAATGGCCGTAAATTCACGCAACGCAGTGGATATTAACATCGCGCTATTCGAGATGCTGGGGAGAATGTCTCTTCATGGGCTATGGCTGGATGCTATGAGTGGCGGGGAGGACGAGTCATTCGCGCAAGCAATGAATGAAAGGGCGGACAAGGTGCTCAACATAGCGATTGGTATGCTGAATGCGAATCCGGCGCTTGCCGTTCCCGTTCGTGACGATTTTACGATCGAACTGGCTCTGTTTATGCGTCTCGCAACTTTGCGTGGCCGCCTATCTAATGTCGCTGATTATATCCGCAGCATGTCCGACCATCTCTGTTATGGACTGAGTGCTCGGTGGCATTATCCGACGCCGAAGACAGAATATCGTGATGTCCTCTCCCATCCGAGGGACCGCAGCGATGCATACTTTGAAGAGCATACGCGTGCGGGGATTCTTTACACCTTCGTGCTTGCTTGGCTGGCTATGATAGGCGATCAGGAGCGAGCAGAGCATTTGCGCCGCACGTTGTTAGAGCACGCTCCACACATGACTCACCAAATTTGGATTCCAGACGGACGAACGGATGACGTTTTCTGGGGGGGGGATCGGGACCACGGATTGTCGGTGCCTGGCCTGCCACTCAACGATTCGCTAGATGCAGTTTTTAGCCTATTGAACCGTGTGATGAAAGAGCATCCTCTGGATGAGCGAATAAGTGCCGTTCGAAATCACCTGACGCCAATTTTTCTTATGGCCTGCCGCCATTATCGCATGCCTGTACCACCTCATGTGTGGCAAGGTAAGAAGAGTGCACCACCAGACAGCACCGCTTCCGATCAAGCAACACCGGATGCTGAGATATAGAAGTCGCAAGATGTATAGCCTTGGATATGGACAGCTTCGTCGCAAGTCAGTCCCAACAAAATCAGTGGTGAAGGTAGTTGATTCCGCAGCACATAATGGCCGATTCTGATCATGATACTCCCAATTTGTTTGTTTTTATTTTATTGAATTAAATGGTTTTTAAGGGTTTATTTGCAATGGAGTAGGAGTGAGGCCTGCTGCTGGAAGCTCTGCTTTGTGGTTTAAAAAAGCTCGCTTCGGCGAGCTTTTTTACATGATTGAGCAATCTAAGATGTTTGCCTTGGGGTTAATTGAATTTAGTGCGTCACCATTCGTCTGCACTCAGAACATAGGTCAGGATTTCTACCAGCGTATGGTAAATCTATCTGAATGCGCACGCTGTCCGTATAACGCATGATGATGGGATAAAAGTGCACAAAGCGCGTAGTACAGTGGGCGCGTATCTCAACATGTTGCGGACGACCCGTCGCCTCGGGCTGTTCCACAGTGCGGAAAAGCTAACTTACTGCATGTATTTTCTCTTCCGCGTCGTTTAGCATTAAGTTTCAAATTTTTGGCGGACCGAATATGCATCGAGCTATCGATGCCTTTCTCGCTTATAACGAGCGTGAGAAGGCAATTGTAGAACCAGTCGCACAATGGCTCACCAACCATAGGGTGCAGACACATTTCTTTGCGCGCGATACGCAGTATGGGGAGCCTGTCGACGACACCGGAAACCTGGACGATGCCGCAACAGTGATTGTATTTCTCGGTAGCGAGGGCTGGGGTAAGAACCACCTACGGCTTGTCGAGCGGGCGCTAAAATTGAACAAACCCGTTTTCCCAGTCCTCATCGGCGATGCCAGTCCCGATGACCACAACATGGCGCAGGGGTTGTTTATTAATTTTAAATGGCTCGACTTGCGAATGGGTGATCTAGAGCCGCTTGAAAAGCTTTTGCCATCGATACTCGAGGTGTCGGACCAGTATGATCCGGACATCAATACGGAGATCGGCGTGCTGATCTCCGGCCCCGACAATCGCAGACAGGTGGCGCTCGATAGGCTTATTGATCGAGCCAAGAGCAAGCGCGAGCCGATCTCGGCCGGGTTACGGAAAGAGCTGGCGCGTCGTGGATCCAACGGGCCAAGATTATTGTCTCCAAATGAGTCGCCTTCCGACTCGGATGCTGAAGCACGCAGCTGGCTGCGTGCGGCCCTAATCCAATGTGATCCCGAGAGTCCGCAGACGCGTGATATCGCCCTGCGTGACATAATGCCGGATGCCGAGCCAGCAGAATTCGCAAGATTCTGGAGTCTTGCGGCAGCGCAACAAGCGAATGCGTCGTATCTCCCCGCCCTTGCTAAAAAGGCTGCAGTGGATCCGACCACTAGCGTCAGTTTTGCTGGTGTTGCGATGTTGAATCCGAATTCTCCCAAAGTGTCGCCACTTTTTAGAGCCGCGTTGCGCAATGATGATCATCGGACAACTCGCGGTGTGCTGCGTGCCTTGCGGATTGTCCACGTTCCCGAAGTCATCAGTGATGTCTGCTTACTCGCGGCTGACCACAACCGGGCGGAAGTGCCGATGTACGATGTATTCTGTGCGCTAGCCACCCCCGGGGCTGCTGCCCTCGCGGCACCACTACTTGCCGAAACGCCCGGAATCGATGTAGTCGTTGATCGAATCATCGAAGCTGCATACGATGCAAACCACTCGGTCGTGCGCAATTTCTCATGGTTCCTCGCAACGCTCGATGCGACACGCTCCCATGCTATCCTGAACGAGCGTTCCAGAAACCCTCAAGTTCGCGCAGTAGCGCAACGCTTGCTGGAAGGCATGGACTCTGTATCCGCCATGGCAGAGAAACCCTACCATCTTCCAGGCTTCGCTGCCGATACGATCGATGAACAGCACGACCAGCTGGGTATACAGACCGAGGTGCAAACGCTCGCCGCGATCATGATGGCGCGAGATGTAACGCCCCCGCTCGCGATAGGTCTGTTCGGTGAATGGGGCTCCGGTAAGAGCTTTTTCATGTCGCAGATGCGCAAGACAGTGAAGACGCTCGCTCAACGTCCGCAGCAGCAGGGCGCGTCACCGTATTGTTCTAGTGTCGTTCAAATCACTTTCAATGCGTGGCATTACGCCGAGACCAATTTGTGGGCCAGCCTGGTCAGCGCTATTTTCGAAAAGCTTGCCATCCACATTTTCGGAGGCACGCCTACTGAACGTCAGCAGGCCCAGTTGATCGCCGAACTGGCAAGTGCTAAGGCGGTTACAGAAGAGGTTCGTGCGGAAGAGAGACGAGCCAGCGAGCAGTTGAAGGAAGAGGAAGCCCGGCTCGACGAGCTGCGCAAGAAGAGACTGGCCGAGGAACAGAAGCTCGCGAAGTTCAACCCGACCTACTTGATCGACTTGCTCGAAGACAGCACTCTGAAAAAACAGGCCGAACAGGCATTTGAACAACTGGGGCTGCCTGTAGTGCTCGACCGAGTTGATGATTTCAAGCACGCTGTGGCGGACGCAGGCAAGCTATCAAGCCAAACCGTTGCATTGCTCAAGGTGTTGTCCGCCAAGAGACGCAGTCCGCTGTATCTGGCGTTGTTCGTCGCGGCGCTGGCGGTGCCCGCCGCTGGTTATGCTTTCTATAACTGGCTCTCGCCCGACAGCAAGCTGTTCACGACGCTCGGAACCATGTTCGCGGGCATCGCGACGTTCGCGACCGCGGGCATTGAGATCGTCCGACGCGGCATGAAAGAGGTTAACGTAATCTTGAAACCCGTCATGGAAGCAAGGAAAAAGGCTGACGCGGAACTCGAGAAGATCCGGAAGAAGCCTGCGGATGCCGAACTGGCACTCGCGGCCAACGTCGAGGTGTTAAAGGTGAAGGAGCAGGATGCGCGACGCCGCGTGGCCGACGCTGCTGCACGCGTGGCCGCCACCGAAGAACGCCTGCGCGAACTGGAGGAAAGCCGCGATCTAGCCCGCTTCATTGCCGACCGCCACGATTCGGCAGATTATCGCAAACACTTGGGCCTCGTGTCCCTCGTGCGTCAAGATTTCGAAGCGCTTTCGGAGCGGATTCGGGAGCACGGAACGGCGGCTGATGGCGGGCGCAAAGTCGAACGCATCGTCCTGTACATCGACGATTTGGACCGCTGCCCGGCCTCGCAGGTTGTCAACGTACTGCAGGCCGTGCACCTGCTGCTCGCGTACCCGCTATTCGTCGTCGTGGTCGGCGTCGATTCGCGTTGGCTTACTAATTCACTCTCCATGCACTACAAAGAACTCGGCGCGGCGTTCACCGAAGCGCCTGAGGCAGCTGCTAGCCCCCAGCACTATCTCGAAAAGATTTTCCAGATTCCGTATTCGCTACGTCCGATGAGTGCGGAGGGCTACGGCAAGCTAGTGAGAGAGCTCACAGCGGGCGGCCAGCGCATGCCTGTGACGCAGCTACTTACCCCGTCCGGTCCGGCAGACGTGAAGCCGTCTACTCCCGCATCCGCCGCGATTGGATCCGCGCTCACTTCTGACGCAAACGTGACCGCACCGCAGTCGGCACTGGCATCAGAATCAGCAGCGGTCGAGGAGCGCGCACTGGTCATTCATAGCTGGGAGGAATCTTTCGCCGCGAGCCTTTACCCGTTGATCCCCTCCCCACGAGCTGCTAAGCGCTTGGTCAATGTCTATCGCGTGCTGAAGGCGAGCGTCGGAGGTGCCCAACTGCAGGCGTTTGAGGGCACTGAGACAGAGCCAGGCCAGTTCCAGATTCCGTTGCTTTTACTAGCCATACAGATCTGTGATGCCTCGACGGCGACGGCTTGGTTCGCTGACCTTATGGCCGAGCAGGGGCAGCGTAATTCCCCGGAGGAGGCCTTCATACGTACTGCCACTGCGGACGCCCGCAAGCGGCTGATGGAGCGAATCAAGTACATCTTCATGGAGGCCGGATTCCCGAAGGATGCCACCTTGCTGACGAACTGGATCCCGCTAGTTAGCCGTTTTACGTTCGAGACGCGCTCTATAGTCTGATTAAGACGCTCACTGTGAGGCGACGTGCGTGACAAATCAAGAAATATGTCCGCTGTTGCCCGGTGAGAGATTGAGCATCTGAGTATGGTATCGCGCATGGTATGGCCTGACGCGAAGGGGTTAAAATTATCATTAATTCATGTTCTTAGGTTGGATATTGATAATCGAGTGGGAGTAATCCCCGGCGTTAGCTGAGTAAAACGAAACCCTCTGTGTTTACAGAGGGTTTTTTTATAGCTGCTACATTAAGGTCTCCCACCTGACGGCAAGCGCTAATCGCGCATATATTGATGCATCTGGGC
>OJKH01000412.1_pt1 | contig 18219 bp, 20 predicted proteins | sample 1596471 | NCBI WGS metagenome assembly OJKH01 (sample SAMEA4350108, study PRJEB24818) | metagenome | biome: human; feature: gut; material: faeces | place: Denmark | collected 2013-09
CAGTCGCAGTTTTCAGGTTGCTAGACGGTAGCTTGAATGACGATGATTAAGCGGGAATAGCTCAGTTGGTAGAGCACGACCTTGCCAAGGTCGGGGTCGCGAGTTCGAGTCTCGTTTCCCGCTCCAATTTTGGTTCTGTAGAACTCCACTGAATTCTGCAAGCCATTGAAAACAGGGCCGAAAGGCCCTTTTTTCATTCCAGTGACGTCCACTGGAAACCGTCAACATCCGGGACTTTTAAGTCCATTTTTAAGTCCATGAATACGGGTGTGGCGCTTTCCGGATTGTTGCTGGAGGAGCGAGGCCAGCGAGACAAGCATCTGGTCCTGACTCATAGTTCAGGAGCTGGAGCATGGCACTCTCAGACATGGCCGCCCGGAACGCCAAGGCGACCGGCAAGGCTTACACCATCAGCGATATCGACGGCCTCTCCCTCGCGGTCTCTCCGACCGGAGGCAAGACCTGGCACTACCGCTACTACTGGGCTGGCAAGCAGAAGCGCATGTCGATGGGCACCTATCCGGAGGTTGGCCTCCGGGAAGCGCGCGTACTTCGCGATGCGGCCCGCGCGTTGCTGGCCAAGGGCATCAATCCCCGAGCGGATCGCAAGCAGAAGCGCCAGGCTGTTCGGCTGGCTGACGAACACACGTTCCAGGCTGTGTTCGACAAGTGGGTTGAGCACCGCAGGCTCGTCCTCAAGGAAGGCCGGCAGAGCACGCTGACGCAGATCCTTCGCATCTTCAAAAAAGACGTCCTGCCCACACTCGGGAAACGCCCCATCTACGAAATTCAGCGTCCGGACCTTCTGGAGGTCGTAGCCAGGATTGAGCGTCGGAAGGCGCTCAGCGTGGCGGAAAAGGTGCGTACCTGGTTCAGGCAGATGTTCCGCTACGCGCTGATCATCGTGCCTGGCTTGCCGCAAAACCCGGCGTTCGATCTTGATGTGGTGGCGTTGCCGATGCCGCCCGTTCGTCACAACCCGTTCCTGCGCATGAACGAGTTGCCGGCAATGCTGTCACGGCTGAGAAAGTACCACGGTCGACTTCAGACACAACTGGGGCTTCGACTGCTGCTCCTGACAGGCGTGCGAACGGGGGAGTTGCGCCTGGCAACACCCGAACAATTCCATCTCGATCAGGGCCTGTGGATCATCCCTCCGGAAGTCGTGAAACAGTTGCAGCTTGAAATGCGCAAGGAGGGTAAGCGGCCCGGCGACATTCCTCCCTACATCGTGCCTCTGTCGGCGCAGGCCATGGAGATCGTTCGGTATATGCTGGAGCAGTTCAAACCTGCTCAGCGCTATCTGTTCTCCCATGGCTGGGACCTGAAGAAGCGCATCAGCGAGAACACGTTCAATCAGGCCCTCAAGCGCATGGGTTATACGGATCAACTGACGGGCCATGGCATCCGGGCGACGATTTCGACCGCACTGAATGAAATCGGGTATCCGAAGGTCTGGATCGATGCGCAGCTTTCGCATTCAGATCCTGACAAGGTGAGCGCCGCCTACAACCACGCAGAATACGTGGAGCAACGCCGACGCATGATGCAGGACTGGGCTGACAGGCTTGATTTGTTTGAACAGCATCAGGTTGAGGCTGCGAGCATGCACCTGACTGTTCATCTGGAAGGTGTCCCGGAGGTCCCGGATGAAATTCCAGAGGGTGTGGAGGCAGCTATTTCCCCTGCTCCAATTGTGTTGGTCTCGAAGCCTGGATCGGGTATGCCGACGCTGCCAGGCACCGTACACAGGCTTTCCGCTATCACCGGCCCGCGAATACCACCAGTCTTGTCGGAAAGCCAGCGCGAGCAACTGGAGCGGCTGGACATCTTCAATTCACCGCACCTCCTTTCCGCAGCCGATTTTGCGAAAATGGCTGGCAAGTCGCGGCGGTGGATCAGCTACGAGATCAGCGGGCGCAAGGTATTGGCACTCAGTCTCGGCAATCTCGGGCAGCGCGTACCGGACTGGCACTTCACGCCCGTCAAGCACAAGCTCATACAGGCGGTTCTCAAGTTCGCGCACGATGCAGATTCATGGGAAATCTATCGTGAGCTTTCCCGGCCTCTCGATGACATCAAAGGGCTCGCACCCATCGAAGCGGTGACCGCGGAGAACCTGCATGAAGTCGTCATGGCGGTGTGTTTTTCTCTCAAAGAAAGCCAGTTGTCTGTCAGGCGCGCCTGAGAAGAAATACCTTTTCAGAGACGGAAGTTCTGCCTGGTCATCGGTGCCAGAGCCGATCTCTGCCATAGCATCGACAGCGACAAGCAGTGAACCTGGCGCGGCGTCATTCAGCATCTCTGTTACACCGGCACGGCATTTCTGATCTCTCAAGGCGGCTCTCACTTCTTTTGCACAAACGCACCATTCAAGTGCAAGAAAATATTTCTTTGCACCTGAATGGTGAAAATATGTGCATTCAGAAGAACATCTAACGGTAATTAACTGCCATTTTTCAATCGGTTACAAAATTGGCTTCTTTTTTGCAGTCTCATTTAATGAAAATGCAGTCCCATTAAATGAGACTTTCTATGTCCATATTAGAAACCACAGCCAACATTCTTAAATTGATGGTGGATCAACAAGGCGCGATCCGCATCAGCGATGTTATTCGCCATCTTGATATGCCAAAAAGCACGGCCTCACGTGTGATGAGTCAGCTTGAATCGTATGGCTATCTCGAAAAGGACGACGTTCGCGGCACCTTTATGCCAGGCCCACTGATCATGTCGGCGTCCCACCTGGTAAGCCGTCAGCTAACCCTTAATGACCATGTTGATGTCGCCCTGCGTAGCCTTTGCGAACGTACCGGTTATACCGGTTACATCTCCATACTGGATGACCAGGAAATTCTCGTACTGCGGGTGATTCATGGCCGACAGGCATTACCGGCAATCACCTGGCCTGGCTCGCGTTCACCCGCCTGGGGAACGTCCACTGGCCGGGCACTGCTGGCGCGTTTTACCGATACTCAACTACATGATTTTTTCGCCAGCCCGCTGGTGATTTCCCAGCTCACCGGTAGCCAACACGATATCAGCGACCTGGTCGCCGCAGTCGTGCGGAGCCGGGATGCGGGCTATGCAACGGCGGTTAACGAATCGGTAGCTGACACAGCTTCCGTGAGCTGCGCGGTTGGCGACCCGGCCACCCACGAAGCGGTGGCATTCTGCCTCTCGTTCCCACAACAGCTTGCCACCCCTGAAGAGTTGCAGCGGATCGCGACACTACTGAAAGAGGCTGCCATCGCCATTGCCGGCAAGACCGGCGACACGCAGGTGAGCAGTTCGCTTTGATTTTTTCCTTTGCCAATAACAGGAGAATAACCGTGAGTCAGACCGTCCCTTCCACAATGCTGCCGGGAAAGTGCGAGGTCCATCCACGTGCTTTTGCACCAGTCACTTTGTTAATGCTGTTGGTATTAAGTGTCTTTGGCGCAGTCATTGGCGTGCAGCTCCTCACCACGCTTGGCGTGACGCCGAATACGGCGATCATTGGCGCGATGGCAGCGATGATTATTGCCCGTATACCGCTTCAGTGTTTTGCTCGCTTTCGATCCATTCATATCCAGAATTTGGCGCAGAGTGCGACCTCTGCCGCCACCTTTGGCGCGGCGAACTCACTTTTGCTGCCGATCTCAATTCCGTGGCTGTTTGGTCACAACGAAATGGTCATGCCGATGTTTATCGGCGTGGCGCTGGCGATGCTGCTCGATGCCTGGTTGCTCTATCGGCTGTTCAACACGCGCATTTTCCCGGCAGAAGGCGCCTGGCCGCCGGGTGTTGCGGCGGCAGAATCAATCAAAGCCGGGGATCGGGGCGGCAAACAGGCGGCGCTGCTCGGTGCCGGGATTGTCATTGGCGCAATTGGCTCGTGGTTTAAATTTCCGATGGCCGCTCTGGGGACGGCATTTATCGGCAATATCTGGGCGCTCGGCATGCTCGGCGCCGGTTTTCTGCTGCGCGGTTATTCCGAACCGCTGTTCGGGATCGATATCAATAAACTCTATATTCCCCACGGTGTGATGGCAGGCGCAGGCGTCGTTGCCCTGTTTCAGATAGCGCGTCTGATTGGCAAAAAAGCGCCTGACGCGACGGCAAAACACGCCGCCGACGATGACGCGCTGCCGCTGGCGCAAAATGAGCAGATTGGCAAAACCATTCGCCTAGGCGCACTCGGTTTCGTTATGCTTTCTGCGCTGATCGCGCTTGGCAGCGGACTGTATGCCCATCTCTCCTTGCCATGGCTGATTGCCTTTATGCTTTACGCCGCGTTTGCCGCCTTCCTGCACGAAATGATTGTCGGCCTGGCCGCGATGCACTCCGGCTGGTTCCCGGCGTTCGCCGTGGCGCTCATCACATTACTTATCGGTATTTTGATTGGCTTTCCGCCGGAAGCGCTGGCGATGCTGTGTGGCTTTTCCGCCGCCACCGGCCCGGCCTTCGCCGATATGGGTTACGACCTGAAAGCCGGCTGGATCCTGCGCGGTAAAGGCGAACATACCCGTTTCGAGCTGGAAGGCCGCCGTCAACAACTGATTGCTGCCATGCTGGCCTTCGTTATCGCCATGCCGGTGGTGCTGTTTATCTTCCGCGACTACTTCTCTCAGGGGCTGGTGCCGCCGGTGGCAAAAGTCTATGTCGCCGCCATTAACGCCGGGGTCTCCGTTGATATCGCCAAATCCCTGCTGATATGGGCCATTCCGGGAGCCATCATCCAGTTGCTTGGCGGACCGGGCCGCCAGATGGGGATAATGGTGGCAACGGGTCTGTTAATCAACAACCCGCTGGCAGGCTGGGCGGTGATGACAGGTATCGCCATCCGCGCTGTTGTCCTGCGGGCGGGCGGCGAGCCTATGCGTAACAAAATCGAGGTGCTGGCGGCGGGCCTGATCGCCGGTGACGCCCTGTTCAGCTTCTTTAATTCGGTCCTGCCGGGCGGGAAAAAGTAATCACGCAACATCAGAGAAAATATTATGAGCTTACAACAAACATTACAGGTCTTTGAGTTACTCGACAGCGCCTATGCCAGAGGCGAAAAGGTGAAAAACCTGCTGGCGGAATATCCCAACATTGAGGTAAGCGTGAAAGCGGTAAGCGGCCCGAAAGGCAGCACCGACTTCGTGAAAATCGTGATTCCGGGTACGGAAGGCAAACGCAACGGCGGCACAGCGCCGACGCTTGGCATCGTCGGGCGCCTGGGCGGTATTGGCGCGCGTCCGGGGCGCATTGGTCTGGTATCCGACGCTGACGGTGCTGTTGCGGCCGTTGCCAGCGCGCTCAAACTGGCCGACATGCAGCGCCAGGGCGACACCCTGCCAGGCGACGTGATTGTCACTACGCATATCTGCCCGGATGCGCCAACCCGCCCGCATGAGCCGGTCGATTTTATGGATTCGCCGGTAGAAACCGAAGATATGAACGAGCAGGAAGTCTCCGGGGAAATGGACGCGGTGCTCTCTATCGATACCACCAAAGGCAACCGCATCATCAACCATAAAGGGTTCGCCATTTCGCCAACGGTGAAAGAGGGTTACATCCTGCGCGTTGCAGACGATCTGCTGCGGGTAATGGAAATGACCACCGGTCAATTGCCGGTGACCTTCCCGATTACCACCCAGGACATTACGCCTTACGGCAACGGGGTTTACCATCTCAACAGCATCCTGCAACCGTCGATTGCCACCGCGGCTCCGGTAGTGGGCGTGGCGATCACCGCCGTGAGCGTGGTACCGGGTTGCGGCACGGGCGCGAGCCACGAAACGGATATCGCGCTGGCCTGCAAATTTGCGGTGGAAGTGGCAAAAGAGTTCACCCGCGGCACCTGCCAGTTCTTCGACAACACTGAATATCAGCGTCTCCTTGAACTGTATGGTTCACTGGCGCATCTGCAAAAACGTCAGCCGGGGATGTGATATGGCGATCCGCAAAATCGGTACGCTGACCATCGGTCAGGCACCGCGCAGCGACATCACGCCGATCCTTGACGCGGCGTTACCGGCGCAGGTGATCTGCCTGCATGCCGGGGTGCTCGACGGGCTGGATGGTGCAGCCATCGCGGCGCGTTTTGCCCCGCAGCCGGGCGATGCGCTGCTCACCTCGCGCCTGCTTGATGGCCGCGCCGTGGTGATGGGCAAACCTGCCGTAGGCGAAGCGCTACAGCAGAAGATCGACTGGCTGGAAGCGCAAGGCTGCGAGATCATCGCCATTCTCTGCACCGGTGAGTTTCACGGCCTACGCAGCCAGAAAGCCTGGCTTATCGAGCCGGATCAGATCCTGCCGCCAACGCTGAATGCGCTGGTCGGGAAGCGCCGTGCCGGGATCCTCGTGCCGCTGGAATCACAAGTCGCCAGCGAACTGGAAAAATGGCGTGGCGCAGAACAGACCCCGGTTTTTGCCGTGGCCTCGCCTTACACGGCCAGCGAAGCAGAAATCATCGCGGCGGTCCGTTCGCTGGAGGCGCAGGGCGCAGAAATTATCCTGACTGATTGCATGGGGTACACCGGCTGGCATCAGGCGATCTGTGCACGCCATGTCGCGCTGCCAATCGTGTTGTCGAATAAGTTGCTGGCCGATCTGCTGCGTAACCTGCTTTAGGCTTTAGAAGGAGAGGAACATGAATCTGCTGTTACTGAGTAATTCGGTACTGCCGGGCAGCGAGTATCTACACTATGCACTGCCGCTGCTGAAAGCGCAGCTGGGCGGGCGCCGCAAGGCGGTATTTATCCCTTTTGCGGGCGTTACCCAAAGCTATGATGACTATACCGACAAAGTCCGCCGGGCGCTGGCGGAGCTGGATCTATCTATCACCGGTATTCACACCGTTGATGACAGGCCTGCGGCAATTGCCACAGCGGAGGTTGTGATGGTGGGTGGCGGCAATACCTTTCGTCTGCTGAAAAATTGCCGAGAACTCGGCCTGATCGAACCGATCCGCCTGGCGGTGAGCAACGGCGCGTTTTATGTTGGCTGGAGCGCTGGAGCAAACCTGGCGTGCCCGACTATTCGCACCACCAATGACATGCCGATTGTCGATCCGGGTGGGCTGGATGCGCTCAATCTGGTGCCGTTACAAATCAACCCGCACTTTACCAACGCGCTGCCGGCCGGGCATCAGGGCGAAACTCGTGAGCAGCGGATCCGCGAACTGCTGGTGGTTGAGCCTGGGGTGGAAGTTATCGGCTTACCGGAAGGAAGCTGGATTTCCTTCCAAAACGGCCACGCGCAGTTGGGCGGCAGTAAAACGGCGCTGCTGTTTAAGGCCAATGAAGCGGCGATCCCACTGGCTGCCGACCATCGCTTTTACTGAGGGGGCAAAATGTTAGGCATTATTCGTGTATTAACCCATGACGATGCACGTTTCGTGGAAGAGCACGGGCGTCTTATTCAGCATGAGTACGGCATTGCGTCGATCAGCCGCTGTATTGAGGATCAGCGTGACGGCATTTTCGATGCGCAAAGCGAAGCGCTGGCGGTACCCAAAATCGTGGCGCTGGGTAAAGCGTTGCAGGCGCAGGGCTGTCGCGTGCTGTTTCTGAGCTGCGCGGCCGATCCAGGCCTGGCGCAACTGCGTGCAGCTGTTTCGGTGCCGGTTGTCAGTGCGGGAAGCGCAGCCGCCAGCATCGCAGCCATGCTCAAACGCCCGGTAGCGGTGATGGGGATCGGTGCCGCCGCGCCTGCACCGTTTCGCGCGTTACTCGGCGAAGATGTGCGCTATGCGCGACCGGAAGGCGTGACAAAAACGACCGATCTGCTCACGCCAGAGGGCCGCGCCAGCGCGCTGGCCTGCGCCGATATGCTCTACCGGGAAGGCGCAGAAATCATTGCGTTCTCATGTACCGGACTGTCCACTATCGCGCTGGCCGAGACCATTCGCATAAGATTAGGAAAAACTGCCATTGATGCAGTCAGCGCCGCCGGCTTGTTTGCCAGCCAACTGATTGTTTAAAACGTTATGAGTCAGGGAAGGATATATTGGTAAAATGACCCTTAGTCTCGCGAGCAGATACATTTCTGCCGAATGTATCCTGAAGTGGTGGGGGAGATCTATTCCCGGAATCTCTGAATTACCCGCATAACGCCGATTAGCATAGCGCGCCTGCCTGGCAAAGCGCAAGTAATCAGGAGATTGATGGGAATGACAACCGGTTGTCCAGCGCTGAACAGCCAGTATCAGATTAAAATATGCTGCATCGGTGCTGCCCCGCTAATAGTACAGCACGTACGACAAAAGAGCCCCTGCGGGTATGCAGGGGCTTTGTCTTATTATTGTTTTTGTGTGTTTCCCTGGTGATTCTTGCTCAGGTATTTTCTACCTCATGGAGAATACTAAGCAATGCTTAGTACAAGCGCAAGTATTAAACAAGAAAATCTGTCATGAGGTTTCAACCAAAGACGATTTTCCATGTTACCAAAGCGATTGAAGGCTGCGCGGCTTAGCGCGGGGATTTCACAGCAGCAACTCGGAATTCTTGCCGGCATCGATGAGGCAACAGCCAGTGCACGCATGAACCAGTATGAAAGAGGTGTGCACCCACCTGACTTCGCATTGATGATCCGGGTAGCTGAAATCCTGGACGTGCCTTCGGCTTATTTTTATGCAGTAGAAGATGATCTGGCTGAAGAGATACTGGAATACCAGAAACGGCGGAAAAAGCAGGTCCCTTCCAAAACATGACAGGCTTATGTGGCGCATCTCGTTCGAATCAGCACCCTGCAGTCAGTAAAACGGTCTCCACCATCGAGGAAAAGTCTGGAACAATGCTCTTCGGAGGGAAATGGGCCTTCTGATCCCGACAGGGTGCATTTGCACGGACCTTGTCAAGATGTCAGGCATTGTTCCGTTTATCATCCTACATTTTTCCATGCTGATGCAGGCACTTTATCCCAAAGCTGCTGATGAATAATTTCTGCGCGGCGATGATCACAGGTGCCTTCGAAAATTGCTATGTCACAAGATGAAATCATCGCGGTGGCCACGGACGCGATGCTGGAGCATCCAACCTTTGCCGTGATCGAGCCGGTGCGCAGCTTCGACAACGTCTCGCTCACCGACTGGGGACTTCGGCGCCTGGGCCTGGGGCGGAAGTCTTCAGCGACGGGTTGGGGTGTTTCCGGCGGGTGGTCGAAATGGACCACCCGCACACCGTGCTGGAAACATGGGGCGCTCGCGCCGCGACCGAGGTCAAGGGCGCTACCTGGCCGAGGCAGCCTACCGATTCAATCGCCGTTTTCGCCTCACCGAGTTGCTGCCGAGACTGGCACGCGCCATGGTGTTATGCAAGTCTTGGCCAGAACCGAAATTGCGCGCCGTCGACAACTTTCATGGCTGAGCGTCGTCGCTAATCACGAGCTGTCATGCCAGCCTTAACAATTGACAACATATTGTCAATAATTGGCAGATGGATACGGATAGCACACGGCGGTTCCGCCGATTTTCCCGCAGCCTGAGCGCGGCCCAGGTCAAGTTGTTGAAGCATGGCGACGCGATGACCAGCCATTTCGGACATAGTTCGGCACGTTGGCGGGTGTTGTTGCGGATCAGCGAAGGCGACCAGACCGTTTCTGCTGTGGCCCGATCAAGCCAACTGACGCGGCAGGCGGTACAGCGCGTCGCCGACGAACTGGTGGCGGAAGGGCTGCCTTGTCTTCTCGCCGGATGACACCTACAAGCGCACGCAGCGGGTCTCACTGACCGCCAGGGCAAGACGGCTCTCGCCCTGCTGGAGCGTAACTTCGCGGCGTGGGCCAGTCGCGCGGCCGAGTTGTTTCCGCTGGAAAAGCGGGCGCAGCAACTCGATACCGTTACCGAAGCATTGGCAGCAGATCTAGCACGCAGCATCGCTTTGGAGCAGGACAATGACTGAACGCATTGCACTCGTCACGGGCGGGAACAAGGGCTTGGGTTTTGATACGGCGCGCCGACTGAAAGGCATGGGATTACGCGTTTATATCGGGGCGCTCGAATCCGGGCGCGGAATGGAGGCTGCATCACGGCTCAACGTCGAGTGGCTACAACTTGACGTGACCGATGAAGCGAGCGTGTGCGATGCCGCTACCCGACTGTGCGAGCGCGAAAGCCGTCTGGAAGTGCTCATCAACAACGCTGGCATCGCGGGTTCCCGAAAGCCCGCCGCCGAACTGCGGGCGAAGATGCCGAGTCCGTGTTTGCCACCAATGTCGTCGGGCCGGTGCGCGTCATGAACGCCTTTATTCCGCTGATGGAAACGTCCGCCAATCCTGTCATTGTGAATGTGTCCAGTGGACTGGGCTCGTTTGCCGTCACGCAAGACCCGCAGCGTTTCGAGTCGCAAGTTCGCATGCCGCTCTAATGCGCTTCGAAAAGCGCATTGATCATGTTCACGCTGCAATACGCGCGCTGCCGGACTTTCGCATCAATGCCGCCGATCCCGGCTATACGGCCACGGATTTTAATGCGCACCGTGGTCAGCAAACCGTCGAGGGAGGCACGGACGCGATCATCCATTTGGCGACGCTGCCCCAGATGGCCAGACCGGCACCTTTGTCGATCGCCACGGCTTGGTGCCTTGGTAATTTCGCGTTCGCTCGCATCGGCATAGTGTTTCCGTTTCCGAAGCCGCTACGGCTGATCGGCAAATACGCCAATCCACACATATCTCTACGATCGTATGGGCGTCCCCGGCCAGGAAGCAGGGCCGAGTGCGATGACCGGCATGATGGTGAACACCACCCGGCCTTGCGTAGGGCAGGCCATGACCACCAATGCGACACAGGGGACGGCGATGCCAGCCAGCACAGCCCCGCGCTCCCCCAACATTTTTACTACGCGACTTGGCAGGAACGCTTGCGCCAGCGTCTGGCACACTCCGAAAGTGCCCTGCGGATGCCATGCTGGCCGAAACGGCGGCGTATGAAGAGCAATCGGCGTCAGTTGGTGCTAGTGGTGGGCGCGCATCAGGCTGCGTTCAGTTTCCGGGATAATGGCCTGCGGCAATGTCTTCCAGCAGTGTCGCGTGCGCTGGTGCCCAGCCCAACAGCGAACGTGTGTGAGCACTGGAGGCCGGTGCGTCGGCACCGAAGAACATGCCCAGCCAGCCAAAGTGCGCCTGTGCGTCATCGACAGGGATGGATTGCACCGGCAAATCCAGCGACTTGCCGAGCGCCGCCGCGATGTCCCGCGTGGCGATGCCTTCCTCGGCGACGGCATGCAGCACGCTGCCCGGCATCGCCTTGTCGATCGCAAGTTGTACGAGCTTGCCCGCATCGAGTCGGTTTACTGCTGACCAGCGATTCTGGCCTTCGCCGAGGTAGCACGAGACGCGTTTTTCGCGGGCAATGCGTGCCAGCACCGCGACGAAGCCGTGGTCGCCGCCCGTGCCATGTACCGTTGGTGCAAATCGCACTACCATTGACCGGATACCGCGACCCGCCAAGCCCAGCGTATAGCTCGCGTTGGCAGTTCGTGGGTGTAGCCCGGCGTTCGGCTCGTCTGCCTCGGTGCCGACGCGGCCGGGAGACAGCCCCAGCGTGCCAGATGCAATGAGCAGCGGGCCGCCCGTACCTTGTAGCACGTCGGCGAATGTCTCGATGGCGGCATGATCCGCCTTGGCAGCGGCCGCCATTTGCGAGAAGTCGTGGTTGTAGCCGAGATGCACGACACCCTCGGCCAACGCTGCTGCGCTGCGCAGGCTGGCAAGGTCATCCAGACTGCCAGGCACCACCTCGGCCCCAAGCTTGGCAATTTTGGCGGCTGAATCGTCATTGCGGGCGAGGCCCAGGACGTGGTGCCCGGCCGAAATCAGTTCTTTAACGCTGGCCGAGCCGATCCAGCCCGACGCACCAGTGACCAGAATTTTCATGAAACACTCCTTGATGACAGTTCGTGACATGACTATACGCCTATGATGTCACACTGTGTCAACACTAGAGGAAGCGCATGGGCCGTTGGAAACCCGACGCCGAGAGCCGCTTGCGCGCTGCGGCACTCGATTTGTTTGAAGAACTCGACTACGAGCAGACCAGCGTGGCAGCTATCGCCGAACGCGCAGGGCTGACCGCGTGCACGTTCTTTCGCTATATTTTGCCGACAAGCGCCAGGTGCTGTTCAAGGGTTCCGGACGCCTTCAGGAAGCGATGCTTGCCGCGCTAAACCGGACACCGTCCACAGTTTCAGTTATAGACGCCATTGCGATTACCTTGACGGCTGCTGGAGAGGTATTCGATGACGACCGCCGCCTGTTTGCGCGGCGGCGCAGCAAGGTGATCGCGGCCAACGCGGTGTTAACGCGCTGGATGCGAACCTCGCAACCACGGCGGGCATCGCCGTCTTCTGGCTTGCGTTTGCACAATGGGTTAGCGAGTCCGAGCAACGCCGCTATGGTGATATCGTGAAGGAATCGCTTGTGCGGCTGAGAAGGCTTGCAGCCAAATGATCGCCTTATTCGCTGCGCCGCATAAGGCCGGGCCTGTGGCATCGCGCGGTAGCTTCTGTGGCAGGTTGTGTGAAAGCGTGTAGTCCTCGACGTTGGGGCCTCGTTGCCCACACGTCACGAAGGACGGTTCACCGACACGCCGCCAGGCCTTGCGACGAAACTGCCACGCCTCGCTACAAGCACGTTGTCGCAAGCGGTGATAAGAGGGGGCTCGCCTCGTCGTTGGTGTTGGTCTTACCCGCGTCAGTGTGCAAGTCGGTGAAGCCGTCAACGGCAACAATGCACCTGAGCTTTACAACGTGGATCGCGTGTCGAAGTCTGAAGGACTTGACCGGCTTCCGGCCGACTACTCGAAATTGCCACCACCGTTGACGGCGAAGGTGCCGGAGTTAGGGCCCCTGCTGCCAAACGACCTCGGACCGGCCTCGACGGCAGCGCAGCCCGCCGACCCGAACGCCGTGCAGAACCGGCACGAACAGAAAGAGGCATTCCAGAAAGCCGGAACCACGTAAAGCTGTAATTCCGGCAACCTGCAAATTCCGACCTCGCCATATCAGGTCATGGCCGGACCGTGATCGCGGCGACGCTGGTGACGGGCATCAAGTCGGACTTGCCGGGTGACGTGAGCGGCACGGTGACGGAGCCGGTGTACGACTCGGCGACCGGCCGCTATCTGTTGATCCCGCAGGGATCGCGCATCTTCGGCAAATACAACAGCCAGGTCGCCTACGGGCAGAGTCGGGTTCAAATTGTCTGGAATCGCATTATACTGCTGGACACGTCTTCGCTGGTATTCGACAACCAGGCCGACACCGACCCTGTGGGTTACGCCGGGCTGGAGGATGGCGTCGATTGGCATTGGGATCGCATCGTTGCCAGCGCGGCCCTGGCGACGCTGCTGGGCGTTGGTGCCGAACTGGCCGCACCCGAGAACCGCAACGGCGATCGCGTCATCATCGCCGGGCGTGACAGCTTGCAGGACAGCGTGAACCAGGCCGGACAGTAGATGACCCGGCGCAACCTCAACATCCAGCCCACCTTGACGGAACGCCCCGGCTTGCCGGTGCGGATCATCGTCAACCGCGATTTAGTATTCCGGCCCTACCAGCCACTGTTCTTCAACCGGGGGCTACACGATGAGCACGACGCGCAAGCTGCGGCTGGGGCCGCCATCGCCTTCGTAGGATCACCGTCCAGTTACTGTGCAACGGAAGCACGGTCGGCTTGCGTGACCAACTCACCCAATACGCCAGCGTATTCGTACTTGTCCGCCATTACATAAAGCAGCGCAGACCACAATTCGGGACTGCCAGGCAATGCTTTGGCTGGCGTAGAGGCCGGCTGCTTCGAGTCGGCTTGATTTACACCACTGTGGTCGCATTAAGCACGACATAGACACCGATGCACAGCTATTTCTGCTTTGCAATCCAAAAGGGGGGGGCGTTTACTGCTTGAGCGCAGCGGCAGCAGTAGTTTCCAGCGGCGTGGTCGGGTGACCGATCAGCCGCGACAACTGCTTCCCATCGTTGAACAGACTACCCTTCGAAGCGCCTATGTCGGAGGAGGCGAGCAGTTGCGCAACCGGCTCCGGCAGGCCTGCCTGTTTCAGGACAGGCGCGTAGTCGACTTCCGGCAGGTTCTTGCAGGAGATCTCGCGGTCCGTCTGGCGCGATATCTCGACTGCGAGATCAGGCAGGGTCCAGGCGGTGTCGCCGGCCAGTCAGTGCCGCAACGGCGGCTTTGGCGTAGTCCTCGCGCGTGGCCGAGGCCACCCGGCCTTCGCCCGGGCTGCCGATGAGGGCACCTCCTGCCAGTGCGCCGGGAATCGAGGCCTGGTAGTTTTCGGTGTACCAGCCGTTGCGCAGCAGCGTGTAAGCCAGGCCCGATACCTGGATGGCCGCTTCGGTCTGGCGGTGCTCCTCGGCCAGACTCAGCTGCGAGGTGTCAGCATGCAGCAGGCTGGTGTACACGATGCGCTTGATGCCCGCCTTCTTCGCGGCCACGATGACATGGGTGGCGCGCTGACAGATTTGACTGGAAGAAATAAGCAGCAGGGTGTCGACGCCGGCAAGGGTCGTTTCCAGGAGCCGCACTGCGTGATCTCCAGAGTTCGCGCTCCGTTGCGAGCGGTGGACTTTATACAGATAGTAGGTAGAATGGGCTACCTACTATCTGTATGGAAAATAGCATGCCTTTTCAAACTAAAAATAGGAGAGAGCGCGCCCATGATCGGCTGCTGAATGCCGCGGCCATCCTGTTCTACAACGATGGCATCGCGGCCACCGGCATCGACACCATCGTCAAGAAAGCCGGCGTCGCCAAGAAAAGCCTCTACAACAACTTTACCTCCAAGGCAGAGCTGGTCGCGGAATATCTGCGAATCCGGCACGCGGAATGGCTGTCCCTTTACGAAGCCCGCGTGCGCCAGACCAAGGGGCCAGCCGAGCGGGTCTTGTCGGTGTTCGAGGCATACGCCGATCACGCCGAATATGCCTATGAGCGCGGGTTTCGCGGCTGCGGGCTGCTGAACGCGGCTGCCGAGTTCCCAGCCGGGGACGCCGGACGCAAGTCCGTACGAGCCCACAAGGAAGAAGTCGAAGCCCTGTTGAACAAGCACCTTGCCGAACTGATGCCGGGCGAGGTTGAGCGCACCGCGCAGCTTGCCCGGCATCTGGCCTTTCTGCTGGAAGGCGCGATTGTCCGCGCCGGCCTGGAAGGCAACAGCGACTGCGTCATTCAGGCCAGGCGCATCGCCGCCTCGATGTTGGGGGCCGCGTGACCGTTTCCTCGAAAGAACATCTGCTCGGGATTGCCAGCGTCCTGATGGCCTCGGTGCTTTGGGGCACAACCGGCGTTTCCGCCACTTTCGCCCCGGAAGTCGGCGCGGCCGCGATCGGGGCGGCAGCGATGGGCGTGGGCGGACTGCTACAGGCCACCATCGCCATCCGCGCCATTGCCCGTCATGCGGCCACGCTGCGCGTGCAATGGCGCTGGCTGTTACTGGGTGCGTTGGCCGTGGTCATCTATCCGCTGGCGTTCTATGGCTCGATGCGCCAGGCCGGTGTGACGGTCGGCACGGTAGTTTCCATCGGCTCCGCGCCGCTGCTGTCGGCTGTCGTCGAAATGGTCATGGATGGCCTGCGCGTCAGCGCTCGCTGGGTCATCGGGGCCGGCCTGGGACTGGCAGGCATGGCCTTGCTCTGCATTGCGGAAAGCAGCGGCCATCGCTTGGCTTCCGCCGCGCCATCCATCACCGTCGGGGTGGCCCTGGGCCTGCTCGCGGGCCTGACCTATGCGCTGTATTCCTGGGCGGCCCGTCGCCTGATGCAGCGCCGTGTCCCCTCACGGGCGACAATGGGCGCGATCTTCGGCATCGGCGGACTGCTGCTGATGCCGGTACTGTTCGCAAAGGGTGCGCCGTTCCTGGCCTCATGGAACAACGCCGCCGTCGGCATCTACATGGCTTTGGTGCCGATGTTCCTGGGCTATGTCTGCTTCGGCTACGGGCTGGCTCGCGTTGCGGCCAGCACAGCCACCACGATCACCCTCATGGAGCCGGTCGTCGCGGCGGCGCTCGCCGCCCTCATCGTCGGCGAGAGGCTGCCCGCAATGGGTTGGGTGGGCGTTGCGCTCATCTTCGCGTGCCTGGTGTGCATTACCCTGCCGGTGCGGGCGCGCAGTCGAACGAATCCGGTGCCTTGAACAAAACTGGCCTGATGGCGTAGCGCCAGCCGGTTAGGCACCACATACATCACCCTCTTCAAAGCCAGGAGTGTCAGTAACCATCATGACGACAATTACATGGGATGACTTTGCAAAGGTCGAACTGCGCGTGGGGCGCATCATCAAGGCCGAACCTTTTCCAGAGGCGCGCAAGCCGGCCTACAAACTGCTGGTCGATTTCGGGCCGGAGATCGGCCAGCGCAAGTCCAGCGCGCAAGTGACCGGCCTCTATGCTGCGGATGAGCTGGTGGGGAAACCGGTGGTCGCCGTCATCAACTTCCCGCCCAAGCAGATCGGCCCGCTCATGTCCGAATGCTTGGTGACGGGCTTTCCTGACGAACAAGGTAACGTAGTTTTGTGCGTGCCGGACAAGGCCGTTCCGCTGGGTGCGAAGTTGTTCTAACCGCTGCTTTGGTTTTTCCTCCGGGTGCGCCTTGGTACAGGACGCAGGACGGCGGCCACGATCTGGAAGGCCTGCGCGCCTAAGTCCGCACGGACATTGAACACCCGGCGCCGCCTGATCCTCTGGCGTCGTTCTGGCCGGAAGCAGATGGGATTGCCGCAGCTTTAGTGCATAGGCGACGATCTCACGCCCGTGATCGAGCAGTCCGCCGGGACAGGCATGTGATGGGACTCCGATGCCGGAAATTGTTGGACCAGCTCCGCGTAGTGCTCAAGTGGACGGAGGGACAGCGCCGCAAACTGCCGACGCGAAAGCGATGTTCGTTGCCATATGTGTTCCAGCAGCCTCTGCCGGCGTGGTGTCGGCAGTAACGATGCGGCCGGCTGCGGCTGTATCAGATCGGTTGCCAGCGGCGACGCGCTGAATGTGTAGCAGGAAGCTGATTAAGCAGAAACGCCACGCGTTCACAAAGCTCAATACAGGTAACTGTTGATGGGTTAAACACCAGGGTCAGGGAGCGATAGGTGGAAATAATTTCGCTCACGCCTGTCGTACTGTTCAACGCTGCCGCTGGCGCCAGTAACAGAATTTTCCATTGTCAACGCTCAGGGCAATTAATTATGGAGGGACTTCCCTGGCTGAATCTGACACATCAGACAGGCCTGATGAGAAACTGTGCCGCGCTTCTGGCACAATTATCTGCTCTGGTGTTACGATGCTCATCCCGGACAAAATCAGCCTCCGATAATCCAGGGGTGGATTTGTTGCTGGTTTCTGTCCGGGCTCAGGTCAGACGAAATCGTATCCCTGCCAGGGGAGTGGTGAAATATATCAAGAGAAACAATGGATATTTACCGTTATACAGAAAACCTTTCTTTGTTTGTTGAAATAGCAAGATGTGGTTCATTTTCAGCGGTTGCACGCCGCCACGGCGTAAACCCGTCATCCATCATGCGAAAAATTGATATGCTTGAAGCGGTCATGAAAGCCCCCCTCTTCACACGAAGCACCCGTGGCATTCATTTAACAGAAATCGGCGATGCATTGTTTACCCGTGCAGTGGGGGTACTTGAAGCGCTCAATGATATGCGTGATGAAATCGTTTCTTTAAATGAAGAAGTGACAGGGACATTGCGCATCAGTTGTTTGCCGACTTTTGCAAAACTCCATATTTTCCCCTGGCTAACAGAATTTAAATCTCATTATCCTGATGTGGATCTTGTTCTGGATCTTACAGAGCAACTTGAAATCCCATCAATAGAACGCCTTGATGCAGCGGTTCGCATTGGTAAACTAAAAAACAGCTCACTGTATGCGACAAAAATAGCGCACCAGACCTGGATTGCCTGTGCAAGCCCTCGTTATATTGAGCAATATGGGGTTCCCGGTGGACCGACTGAACTCCCCGGCCACCATATTCTGGACAAATATCATGATCCACACTCCATTTCATGGAGTCGTATTATCGACACTCAGGGAGGAGAGTATCGCTTATATATGCGTTGCAATGATTTCGAAGCTCTGCTAAGAGCAGCCATTTCAGGATTAGGGAGGCTTTGTTGAATAAATCAGATTTCGGGTAAGTTCCCCCGTAGCGGGTTGTGTTTTCAGGCAATACGCACGCTTTCAGGCATACCTGCTTTCGTCATTTTGTTCAGCGCTCGTACCAGGGCCATA
>OJKH01000422.1_pt1 | contig 17731 bp, 18 predicted proteins | sample 1596471 | NCBI WGS metagenome assembly OJKH01 (sample SAMEA4350108, study PRJEB24818) | metagenome | biome: human; feature: gut; material: faeces | place: Denmark | collected 2013-09
CCTTCTCTTGTGTTTTTAAAATAGAAGTTGACTTTAACTTTGTATTTTATGAAAGGAGAATTGCCTATGAATGATGTTGTTAAAATTGTAGAAGATTTCATTAGACCTCATATTCCTCAACCTTTTGAACTGTTTGCAGTTGAATGGGAAAAATTTGGTGGAGATATGATGCTTTCAATTCTGGTGGATAAAGAAGGCGGAATCGAAATTGATGAGACGGCTGAGTTGAGTGAAATCATTTCACCTTTGCTTGATACCATTAGTCCAGACCCGTTTCCAACAGAAGGTTATCTACTAGAGGTTGCAAGTCCAGGAGCTGAACGTCCTTTGCGTAAAGCTGAGCATTTTGCGGGTGCAGTTGGTGAGTATATTTTCGTTAAACTTTATCAAAAAATCAATAATGAAAAAGAAATTACTGGTGATTTGGTAAGCTTTGATGGAGAAACTTTAGTGGTAGATGTCTTGGATAAGACCCGTCATAAAAATATTGAAATTCCTTTATCTGCTGTTGCAAAAGCACAAACGATGGTTAAATTTTAAAGATATGACAGGATTTATTGATTTTTCTAAAGAGAGTCAATAATTAGAAGCTGAGTTCGATTTCCTTGAGTTAGGCGAAAATGTAAAACTTCCTTGATTCAAGGTAGTCGAACTTAGCTTATATTAAAAATGAAATTTTCTTATAAAAAGAAAGAGAGAAAAAAATGAGCAAAGAAATGCTGAACGCCTTTGCAATGTTAGAAGAGCAAAAAGGAATCAAATCTGAGATTGTTATTGAAGCGATTGAGCAAGCTATCACAGCAGCTTACAAGCGTCAATATGGTCAAGCACAAAATGTTAAAGTTATCTTTGATGAAAAGAAAGGAAACTTCAATGTTTACTCGACTCGTGAAGTCGTGGATGAAGTTTTCGACAGTCGTCTTGAAATTTCACTTGAGGATGCGCATGAATTAAATCCTCACTATGAAATTGGCGACAAAATTATGTTTGAAGAAAAACCAAAAGATTTTGCTCGTACTGCTGCTGGAGCTGCTAAACAAGTTATCATGCAAAAAATGCGTGAAGAAGAACGCACAATTATTTATAACGAATATAGCCGTTACAAAGATGAAATCATCCAAGGAACTGTTGAAAAAGTTGATGCTCGTGCCGTTTATGTAAATCTTGGCCGTGTTGATGCTCTTTTGACTAAGAAAGACCAAATTCCACAAGAAAACTTCCATGTGGGAGACCGTGTAAAAGTTTATGTTACTGATGTTGTCTTGACTCCAAAAGGAACTCGTGTCTTCATTTCACGTACTGCGCCTGATATGCTCAAACGTATGTTTGAAAAAGAAATTCCTGAAGTTTTTGATGGAACTGTTGAAATCAAATCAATTGCTCGTGATGCTGGAGACCGTGCTAAAGTCATCGTTCAAAGTCATGATGAAAATGTTGATGCAATTGGTACAATGGTTGGGGCTAAAGGTTCACGTATCCAAGGAATCATTCGCGAACTTGCGGGTGAAAAAATGGATATCATTGAATGGTCAGAAGATAAAGCGACACTTGTTGCCAATGCTTTAAAACCTGCTCGTATTGAACAAGTTTTGATTACTGCTGACGGTTCAAGTTTAGCAGTTGTTGCGCGCGATCAATTGTCACTTGCCATTGGTAAACGTGGTCAAAATGTTCGTCTTGCTGCACACGTTACAAACAGTAAAATTGATATTAAAGCGGCTGATGAATTCAATATGGATGATTATGAATTCGTGGGTGAAGATGGGGAAGAAATTCCAACAACTGAAGTTGACGAAACTCTTGTAGTTGAAGAAGTTGTTGAAACACCTGAAGTTAGCGAAAGTGAAGAATAAATTTTAAAAGCTTGAAAATTTACTGACAGAAAATAATATTTTAGAAAAAGCACAAAGGTGCTGAAAATTTCTTTTTTATAGGTCCGTCAGTAAAATGGCTGATATTCTAGTGGTCAAGAAATTGGCTGTCAGTCATTTTTTCAACAGAAATTTTGAGGATTTTCGATGAAACAGAAAAAAACTCCAATGAGAAAATCTTTAGTCTCGAATGAACAATTTCCCAAAAAGGATTTGTTACGGATTGCTTATAATAAAGAGGGAGAAATTTCAATTGACCCTTCTGGTAAAGCACATGGACGCGGAGCTTATATTGCTATTTTGAATAAAGAAGCAAGAGAAGCTAAGAAAAAACGTGTTTTTGACCGAGCTTTTCAAACTAAAATTGCTGATGAGTTCTATGATGAGTTAATCACTTATGTTGAACACCTTGTTGCTCGACGAGAACTTGAATCTGCAACCTATTCCGCTGATTTAGCGCCGGACTACGACTAAAGATGGATAAAAAACAACAAATTTCAAATTTACTAGGAATTGCAAAACGAGCTGGAAAAATTATTAGTGGTGAAGAATTGGTGATTAAATCAATTCAAAGCAGTAAAGCTACATTAGTTTTTCTTGCCAATGATGCCGCAGCAAATTTGAGTAAAAGAATTACTGATAAATCAAATTATTATGAGATTGCTGTCTCAACACTCTTTACAGAAATAGAATTATCGCACGCCATAGGACAAAATCGCAAGGTTATTGCACTTGTGGACGATGGATTTGCAAAGAAAATGGAGAGCCTCATGAACAATTGATGATATAAGGAGGACAAAGATTGTCTGATAAAAAACGTATAAACCAAATTGCTAAGGAAACTGGATTAACAAATGCTGAACTTGTTTCGGCAGCACAAACTCTCGGTTTTGAAGTGAAATCACATTCAAGTTCTGTAACAGCAGAACAAGCAGAAAAAATCATTCAAAGTGCAAAAACAGGCACTGACCAAACTGCTAAAGTTGCTGAAAAACCTGTTAAAAAAAGTCAACCAAAAGCTGCTGAGTCAGCAAAGAAAAACAAGGAAGACCATCCACGCACTTTTGCTGGAAAAGCAGTTGTTGAGGACCCAGCAATTTTAGCAAGAATTAAAGCTAAAGAAGAAGCTGAAAAAGCAGCAAAAGTAGAAGTTGCATCAACTGAACATCCTGTTGTTACAGAAAAACCTAAAGCTAGTGAACCAGTTAAAAAAGCTGAACCAAAAGTTGAAGCTAAATCTGAGCCAAAAGTTGAAAAAGTAGAAACAAAAGATAACACAGCAACGTCAAAAGCTGAAGTAAAACCAGAAAATATTGCTGATAAAAAAGAACCAGTTGTTACTGAAGAAAAGAAAAAATCATTGACTCAAAAACCAAGAATTCAAATCAAAGTTATTAAACGTGCCGAAGATATCAAAAAAGAACAAGCGGCAGCTCGTCCTGAAAAGAAAAAATTCGACAAAAATCGTAATGACCGAAATAATCGTAGTGATAATCGCCGTCCTAACCAAAATGGGAATGGTCAAGGTGGAAACCATTATGATAAGAACCGTTCATCTGGTCAAGGACAAAATCAAGGTCAAAAACGTGACAAATTCGCTTCATCAGGTAGTGCACCAGCAACAGATTCGTTTACACCAGCTACTTCTGGTAAAACAAGCCGTCGTGACCGTGACCGTAAAAAATCTGATAACAACCGTGATAATACAAAAGATGGTAACCGTAAAGGTGGTCCACTTCGCGTAAATGATAATCGTAATCAAGTTCGTAATGCGCGTAACTCAAACTGGAATCAAAAAGGTGGTCGTGGTCGTCACCAAAACAACCAATCTTCAAGTGTTCCAGCAACTCAACGTAAATTCCATGAATTACCAGAAAGTCTTGAATATGAAGTAGGAATGAATGTTCAAGATATTGCTAAATCAATCAAACGCGAACCAGCTGAAATTATCAAAAAACTCTTCATGATGGGAACAATGGTCAATCAAAACCAATCACTTGATGAAGATACAATTGAGTTGATTCTCATGGATTATGGTGTAACACCAGTCAAAAAAGTTGAAGAAGATAAATCAGATATTGAACGTTTGTTTGTTGAAGATGGTTATCTTAAAGAAGAAAACATGGTTGAACGCCCAGCTGTTGTTACAATTATGGGACACGTTGACCATGGTAAAACAACTTTGCTTGACCGTTTCCGTGAATCTCGTGTGACTGAGGGTGAAGCAGGTGGTATCACTCAACATATTGGGGCTTACCAAATCAAAGCAAATGGTAAGAAAATCACTTTCCTTGATACACCAGGTCACGAAGCCTTCACTTCTATGCGTGCTCGTGGTGCTTCTGTCACAGATATTACAATCCTTGTAGTTGCTGCTGATGATGGTGTAATGCCACAAACAATTGAAGCAATCAATCACTCTAAAGCTGCTGGTGTGCCAATTATTGTTGCAATCAACAAAATTGATAAACCAGGTGCCAATCCACAACGTGTAACACAAGAATTGACTGAACATGGTGTGTTCCCAGTCGCTTGGGATCCAGAAAATGGTTCAGAATTCGTTGAAATTTCGGCTAAATTTAACCAAAATCTTGATGAATTGTTAGATACAGTTCTTCTGGTGGCAGAAGTGCAAGAACTTAAGGCGGACCCAACTGTTCGTGCCATTGGTACTGTTGTTGAAGCCCGTCTTGACCAAGGTAAAGGGGCAATTGCAACTCTCTTGGTACAACAAGGAACACTTCATGTTCAAGATCCAATTGTTGTCGGAAACACATATGGTCGTGTTCGTACAATGACAAATGACCTCGGACGTCGGATTAAAGAAGCTGGTCCGTCAACTCCAATTGAATTAACTGGTCTTTCTGACGTACCACAAGCTGGTGATCACTTCGCAGTATTTGAAGATGAAAAAGCAGCTCGTGCGGCTGGGGAAGAACGTGCTAAACGTGCTCAATTGATCAAACGTCAAAATACACGCCGTGTTAACTTGGACAATCTCTTTGATACTCTTAAAGAAGGTCAAACTAAATCTGTTAACATTATCATCAAAGCGGATGTTCAAGGTTCTGCAGAAGCGCTTGCTGCTTCACTTCAAAAAATTGAAGTTGAAGGTGTGAAAGTAGATATCGTCCATTCAGCTGTTGGGGCAATTTCAGAGTCTGATATTTCACTTGCAGCAGCATCAAATGCGATTATCATTGGTTTCAATGTTCGTCCAACTGGTCTTGCACGTGAACAAGCGGCTCAAGAAGAAGTTGATATTCGTTTGCACAGCATCATTTATAAAGTAATTGAAGAAGTTGAAACAGCAATGCGTGGAATGCTTGATCCTGAGTTCAAAGAAGAAATCATTGGTGAAGCAATTGTTCGCGAAACATTCAACGTTTCTAAAGTTGGTACAATTGCCGGATTTATGGTTATTCGTGGTAAAGTTGCCCGTGATGCTTCTGTCCGTGTCATTCGTGAAGGTGTCGTGATTCATGATGGAGCTATTGCCAGTCTTAAACATTTCAAAGATGACGTTAAAGAAGTCGGAAATGCTCAAGAAGGTGGTTTGATGGTTGAAGACTTCAACGATGTTGAAATTGATGATACATTTGAAGTTTACAAAATGGTTGAAATCGAACGTAAATAATAAGGTGTGAGGAAAGCCTGCTAAGAAGTTATGAAAAATGCCATTTGACTTGTGACTTTAGTCGCATAGTGAGAATAGACAGCGTAGATAGAGAAATATGGTTATACGCGTAGCGTAGGTTCCACTTTGTCTATTTTCACTGACTTCTAAGAAGGTGAACTCAGTTAAATAAAAGGTGAGGGCGACTGGTTAAAAATGATGAATTTTATTTAAGTTTATTGTTTCTGGGAGCTTTTACTCATTTTAAAACGAAAAAATAGGAGGAGAAAATGGGAAATTCTTTTCGTAGCGACCGTGTCGCTGTAGAAATTCAACGCGAAATCAATGATATTTTACGAAACAAAGTACGTGATCCACGTGTTCAAGATGTAAATATCACTGATGTTCAATTGACTGGTGATTTGAGTCAAGCGACTGTTTATTATAGCCTCTTGTCAAATCTTGCCTCTGATAATGAAAAAGCCGCAACTGCTTTGAAAAAAGCAACCGGACTTTTCAAAAGTGAATTGGCAAAACGCATGACCATTTTCAAAATTCCAGATTTAACTTTTGCAAAAGATGAATCTGTTGAATATGGTTCAAAAATTGATGAGCTTCTTCGTGGGCTTAACAATAAATCAGAATATTAATTAAAAAAGTTACTGACGAAAAAATTGAGTGTATTCTTTAGGTTGAATACATTCTGACAGTTCTGTCAGTAACTTTTTTTGTCATAAAAATACTGACAGAATTGTTCTAGATAAATTTTGTGATATAATAGACATTGTGAAATGAAAGCGAATAAAATCTGCTCATTTGGAGGAAATTATGAAAGAACCATTGTTTTTGAACTCAGTTTTGCAAGAAAAAATCTGGGGCGGCGACCATTTGAAAGAGTTTGGCTATGATTTGCCATCAGACAAAGTTGGTGAATATTGGGCTATTTCTGCTCATCCACATGGTGTGTCAACAATTGCTAATGGCGAATTTAAAGGTCAAAAACTTGACCAATTATACGCAAGTCACCGCGAATTGTTTGGTGATAGTAAAAAAGAAGTTTTTCCCTTACTAACTAAAATTTTAGATGCCAATGACTGGCTTTCTGTGCAAGTTCATCCAGATGATGAATATGGACAAAAACATGAAGGTGAACTTGGAAAAACTGAATGTTGGTACATTATTTCAGCTGAACCAGGCGCTGAGATTATCTATGGACATAATGCTAAATCACGTGAAGAATTAGCAGAAATGATTAAATCTGGTGATTGGGATCATTTGTTACGTAAGGTAAAAGTGAAAACAGGGGATTTCTTCCATGTTCCGTCAGGAACAATGCACGCAATCGGTGCTGGAATTGTTATTCTTGAAACACAACAATCTTCTGATACAACTTACCGTGTTTATGATTTCGACCGTAAAGATGACCAAGGAAATCTACGTGAATTACATATTCAACAATCAATTGATGTATTGAATATTCCGGGCGACAAAGTTCCTGAAAATCAAGTTAAAACTGAAAAATTTGCTGATGCAGAAATTACAACTCTTGTGAAATCAGATTTCTTTGATGTTTATAAATGGCAAATTCATGGTGACCATGAATTTACCAAAGTTGCTGATTACACTTTAGTTTCTGTACTTGATGGTCAAGGAAAATTAACAGTTGATGGAAATGAATATCCAGTTGAAAAAGGAGCTCATTTCATCTTACCAAGCAACATTGAAAAATGGAATTTGTCTGGTCAATTAGAAATTATTGCCAGCAATCCTGCCTAATGAATTCAAAAGTTACTGATGAAAACTTTAAATTTTCTGTCAGTAACTTTTTTTGTTGAAATTATTTCTGTCAGTAGTTTGGGAAGGCAAATTTTACTGACAGAAACTAATATTTTTTATAAAAATTGAGCAATGATGACGTTTTCTAAAAATTATTACTTGCAAATCATTCTAAAAAATAATATAATTTGATACAGAAAACCATTTGCAATATAAAAACAAATTGAGTTCATCTTGCGAGAAAGAAAAAATAGAATAATAAATCAGGGGGTAAGTTGATGATGTTTTTTTTGCATCAGTTTATCCCCTATCTAAATGTAATAATAAAATTTCATAAGGGGGTTTTATTGATTTCAATTTCTTTTTTTTCGTAATGTCTAAAGTCGGACTCACATCTAAATAATGAAGAGGATGACAGATGAAAACAGATTTTGATAAGGTGAATGAATGGCTGATTCAACTCTTTCATGATTTTATGATATTAGAGGAGCAATTTTTAAAGGACTCAGCTTATTCAGATGTAACAGTAAAAGAATTACAAATTTTGACACTGGTTCATACGCTAGGAACTTGTCGTGCGACAGATATTGCCAAAAATCAAAAATTGGCCTTGTCAACAATTACAATTACCCTCAATCGATTAGAAGATAAGGGATATATTGAACGCAAGCGTTCTACAGCGGACAGACGAGTGACTCACATTATACTGACATCGAAGGGTGATGAGCTTTGTGCAACTCACCGTGAATTTTTCCATACGATTACAGATAATCTATTTGATAGCGTTTATGGAACTACTGAAAATAAATTGGCTGGTGAACTTGCAACCTTACACGATTCTTTGGAGAATATGAAATAATGACTTTTGCGAAAATTACGCAAGTGGCACACTATGTGCCTGAAAATGTGGTATCTAATGATGACTTGTCCAAAATAATGGATACTAATGATGAATGGATTTACAGTCGGACAGGGATTAAAAATCGCCATATTTCAACTGGAGAGAACACCTCAGACTTAGCAGCTAAAGTTGCTAAGCAGTTGATTAGCGATTCAAATTTAAGCCCAGAAACGATTGACTTCATCATTGTTGCTACAGTAACTCCGGACTCATTGATGCCTTCAACCGCGGCACGGGTTCAAGCTCAAGTAGGAGCAGTTAATGCTTTTGCTTACGATTTGACTGCGGCTTGTTCAGGCTTTGTCTTTGCTCTATCAACAGCGGAAAAATTAATTTCCTCAGGAGCATATCAACGAGGGCTTGTCATTGGCGCAGAAGTCTTTTCAAAAGTAATTGATTGGTCAGACCGATCAACTGCTGTTCTTTTCGGAGATGGAGCTGCTGGTGTGCTTATTGAAGCTGGCGCGAGTCAACCTCTGATTATTGCTGAAAAAATGCAAACAGATGGAAGTCGTGGGAACAGTTTACTTTCTAGTTATGCTGACATCCAAACTCCATTTGCCTCTGTTTCATACGAAAGTTCAAACTTGAGTATGGAAGGGCGAGCAATTTTTGATTTTGCCGTACGTGATGTTCCTAAAAATATCCAGGCAACTTTAGAAAAAGCTAATTTGTCTGCTGAAGAAGTAGATTATTATCTCCTTCATCAAGCGAATTCAAGAATCCTTGATAAAATGGCTAAAAAGCTTGGTGTGACGCGCCAAAAGTTCCTTCAAAATATGCAAGAATATGGTAACACATCGGCAGCAAGTATCCCTATATTGTTGTCAGAATCCGTAAAAAATGGTATATTTAGTTTGGACGGTCAAACAAAAGTCGTCTTGACAGGATTTGGCGGTGGCCTCACTTGGGGTACAGCAATTATTAATTTATAAGAGCTTCAAAGTTTAGCAAGTTTTTCTTAAGTTGTCTATATAAGAAAACATTATCAGCTAACTTTGACTCACAAGAAGATTTTAAAAAATCTTCACTAACTAATGGTTATAAACCGCTTTGCGGATATAATATAAATATTTTCACTCAATTAAAGGAGAAAAAATTATGGCAGTATTTGAAAAAGTACAAGATATTATCGTTGACGAACTCGGTAAAGAAAAAGAAGAAGTAACACTCGAAACTTCATTTGAAGAGCTCGACGCTGATTCACTTGACCTTTTCCAAATCATCAATGACATCGAAGACGAATTCGACGTTGAAGTTGATACAGAAGCAGATATGAAAACAGTTGCTGACCTCGTTAAATACGTAGAAAACAACAAATAATTCGGGATGGGGGTGAAGCGAGCAAAGGAGTTGATTCTTTTGCGAATTTCGCCCCTTCTTTTCGTTGGACTAGTTCTATTTTCAAAATAGAATTCTAGTATAGGGGGCTCAGTAATGATATACTGAGCTTGTCCTATAATTTTCATATTGAAGAATGTCATTTTTTTTAAGATAAAAAACATTTTACAATACTAATAATTAACTTTATAAAAGAAAATACGAGGAATTCTAATTGACTGATTTTGAATCATTGATTCAAAAGGTTGATTACTATATATTATGACTAAAACAGCATTTTTATTCTCAGGTCAAGGGGCACAAAAGCTTGGAATGGCACGTGACTTATATGACCAATATGAAACAGTTAAAGCAACTTTTGATGAAGCAAGTCAAGCTTTAGGATATGATTTGCGAGCTTTGATTGATAATGATGAAGAAAAACTAAATGAAACAAAGTACACTCAACCTGCAATTTTAACAACCTCTGTTGCTATTTTACGTTTGTTAAGTGAGAATGGGATTAAACCTGACCTTGTTGCTGGTCTTAGTCTTGGTGAATATTCTGCCTTGGTAGCATCAGGAATCATTGATTTTCAAGAAGCAGTTAAGCTTGTAGCTAAACGTGGTCAATATATGACAGAAGCTGCACCGACTGGTTCTGGTAAAATGGTCGCTGTAATGAACACAGACCCAGCCTTGATTGAAGAAATTTGCCAGAAAGCGGCCGAATTTAAAGGCGGTATTGTGAGTCCAGCAAATTATAACACGCCCGCACAAATTGTTATTGGTGGTGAAGTTGAGGCGGTTGATTATGCTGTTGAGTTGCTAAAAGAAGCCGGAGTTCGTAAACTTATTGAATTAAAAGTTTCAGGACCTTTCCATACAGCAATTTTAAAACCAGCATCTGAAAAATTGGCTTTGGAACTTGATAAAATTGATTTTAGACCTTTTGAATTACCATTAATCTCAAATACGAGTGCTAAAGTAATGGAAAATGATGAAGTCAAAGGACTTTTGACGCGTCAAGTCATGGAACCAGTTCGTTTTTATGAATCGGTTGAAACAATGCAAAAACTAGGGGCGACTCGCTTTATTGAAGTTGGTCCTGGGAGAGTACTTTCAGGTTTCATTAAAAAAATTGATAAAAATGCAGAAATTGCTAATGTTGAAAATTTAGCTTCATTTGAAGCTTTGATTAATCAGTAAAATTGAAGAAAGGAATTGAGTTTGTCCTTTTGAAATCTTAGTACTAAAGTGCTAAAACTTCTTAGGCGGGCTCATATCTTAAATAATGGAAATTAAAAATAAAAATGTCTTTGTGACTGGTTCAACACGTGGAATTGGTAAAGCAATTGCGCTTCAATTTGCTAAAGCGGGTTCTAATCTAATTATTAATGGTCGTTCAGCAATTTCAGAAGAATTATTAGCTGAATTTACAGCCTATGGTGTTAAAGCAATTGGTATTTCTGGTGATATTTCAAAATCAGAAGATGCAAAACGAATGGTTGCAGAAGCGATTGAAACTCTTGGTTCAGTAGATATTTTGGTAAACAATGCAGGAATTACTCGTGATGGTTTATCTTTGAAGATGTCAGAAGAAGATTTTGAGTCTGTTCTTAAAATCAACTTGACTGGGGCTTTCAATATGACACAGGCTGTTTTGAAACCGATGACCAGAGCTCGTTCTGGAGCAATTATTAATATCTCATCAGTTGTTGGACTTATGGGAAATGCTGGGCAAGCAAATTATGCCGCTTCAAAAGCAGGACTTATTGGTTTGACAAAATCAATTGCTAGAGAAGTTGCGGCACGAAATGTTCGTGTCAATGCTGTGGCTCCAGGATTTATTGAATCAGATATGACTGAAGTTCTTTCTGATAAAGTTAAAGATGCAATGAAGGGGCAAATTCCAATGAAACGTTTTGGAATGCCTGAAGAAATTGCAACAGCAACTCAATTCTTGGCTGAACAAGAATATATGACTGGACAAGTACTTACCATTGATGGTGGAGTTTCAATGTAAATTATTCATTGATAAATTTTAAAATTAAGAGGATAAAAATATGACAAATAGAGTTGTTATCACTGGTTATGGTGTAGTTAGTGCAATTGGAAATAGCCCAGAAGAATTTTGGAACAATCTTAAAGCTGGTAAAACTGGAATTGGTCCAATCACTCACTTTGATGCTGAAGCAACAGGGATTTCTGTTGCAGCAGAAGTAAAAGAATTTCCATTTGATAAATATTTCCAGAAAAAAGATGCACGACGCATGGATACTTTCTCACTTTATGCGGTTTATGCAGCACTTGATGCAATGGAAATGTCTGGTATTACAGAAGAAAATACTAATTTTGACCGTTTGGGCTGTATCATGGCTTCTGGGATTGGTGGACTTGAACAATCACAAAAAAATTCACAAGCAATTGTCGCTAAAGGCCCTCGTAAAGGGGTAGCACCACTCTACGTTCCACTTGCTATTGCTAATATGGCAACTGGTAACGTTGCTTTACGTACAGGTGCTCGTGGGGTTTCGCGTGCTGAAGTAACGGCTTGTGCGGCTGGTGCTAATTCAATTGGTTCAGCTTTCCGTGAAATTAAACATGGTTATGCTGATGCAATGATTGCTGGTGGTGCTGAAGCGGCTATTTGTGAACTTGGAATTGCAGGTTTTGCTAACTTGACTGCTTTGACTAAAGAAACTGACCCTGAAAAAGCATGTATTCCATTCGATAAAAATCGTTCAGGATTTGTAATGGGCGAAGGTTCTGGTGTATTGATTTTGGAAAGCCTTGAACATGCACAAGCTCGTGGCGCTAATATCTTGGCTGAGATTGTTGGATACGGAAATACAAATGATGCTTTCCATATGACAACTCCTTCAGGAGTGGGTGCTGAAAATGCGATTAAATTGGCTTTGGAAGAAGCTGGTGCAAGTCCAGCTGATGTTGATTACGTTAATGCACACGGAACTTCAACACATGCCAATGAAGAAACTGAAAGCAAAGCAATTCACAATGTAATTGGCGATAAAGCTTATGTTTCATCTACAAAAGCATTGCACGGTCATGCACTTGGTGCAACAGGTGCAATTGAAGCAGTGGCAACTGTTCAAGCACTTTTGAATCAATATGCACCAGTAAATGCTGGAACAACTGAACTTGATGAAGGAATGACAATTAATGTTGTTCTTGGTGAAGGTAAACCTGCTGATATTAATCTTGCATTGTCGCAAGACTTTGGTTTCGGTGGACACAATGCTGTATTGGCATTCAAGAAATGGACTGGAGAGTAAATAAAAATGAACATTTCAGAAGTAAAAGATTTGATGAACCAATTCAATGGTTCTACTTTACGTGAATTTTCTTGGAAAAATGCTGATGGTGAATTATCATTTTCTAAAAATGAAGGTCAAGCCCTTGTTGGAGCTCAAAGTGCTGCACCTACTGCACCTGCATTTACAGCTCAACAAGCAACGCCAGTTGCAGAAAGTACAGAAGCGCCCGTAGCAAGTGAAGCGGCTGTTGAAGCTGAGGGTGAAGCAGTTACTTCTCCATTAGTGGGTGTGGCCTATCTTAAACCTTCACCAGATAAGGCTGAATTTGCCAAAGTTGGTGATTCAGTTAAAAAAGGTCAAACTTTGCTTATTATTGAAGCAATGAAAGTAATGAATGAAATTCCTGCACCAAAAGATGGAGTCATCACGGAAATTATGGTTTCTGGAGAAGATGTCGTTGAATTTGGTCAAGATTTGATGAGAATCAAATAAAAAAATTACTGACAAAGCTCTGTCAGTTTATCTTTGATGTAAAAGTTACTGACAGCTCTGGTTTAGGTGCCAGAGAATTTACTGACAAGTTCTGTCAGTGAATCTCTAAAAGAAAAGTGAGAATAAATGACTGAAGTAAACATTAATGTAACTGAAATTATGGAGGCTTTGCCTCATCGTTATCCATTTCTATTAGTCGATCGTGTGATTGATATTGCTGAGGATGAAATTACAGCAATTAAAAATGTGACGATTAATGAAGAATTTTTCCAAGGACATTTTCCACAATATCCAGTAATGCCAGGGGTTTTGATTATGGAAGCTCTCGCACAAGCGGCTGGTGTTTTAGAATTATCTAAACCTGAAAACAAAGGAAAACTTGTTTTTTATGCGGGAATGGACAATGTTAAGTACAAAAAACAAGTCACTCCCGGAGATCAATTGGTCTTACATGCTAAATTTATCAAACGTCGTGGTCCAATTGCGGTTGTTGAAGCAGAAGCAACTGTTGATGGAAAATTGGCGGCTAAAGGAACTTTGACTTTTGCCTTAGGGCGTTAGTGCTTTAGTACTTGCCTTTTTATCACTTGCTTTAGCAAGTAGAGAAAACGGACAGCGAAACGAAGTGGAGATAGGCTTATAACCATTACGACTAATCGCTTTAGCGATGTAGCGAGTATGGATTAAAGACGGTCAAGGTGACCTGATATCGAAGATGTCAGGTTGTGTCCTGCCTTAGGTAAATAGCTCATCTTCATTTAAAAATAATCATATTTTTTATGATTAAGAAACAAAAATTTATTTTAACCATAAGATTTTTTACTTATGGTAAATTCGGACTTATTTTTATTTATCAAAAAATTGTTTTGTTGGGAATGACTTTCTTTTTTATCATTCCTTTCAAAACACCCATTGAGCAAAAGCTCGGGGTATTTTCCCATATGGAGAACATCTATGTTTAATAAAATTTTGATTGCCAATCGTGGCGAAATTGCTGTAAGAATTATTCGTGCAGCTCGTGAATTAGGAGTGGGTACAGTTGCCATTTATTCAACTGCAGACCGCGATGCTTTACATGTTCATTTAGCTGACGAAGCAATTTGTGTGGGCCCAGCTAGAAGTACTGAGTCTTATCTTAATATGAATAATATTCTGTCAGCTGCTGTGGCAACTGGCGCACAAGCGATTCACCCAGGTTTTGGATTCCTTTCTGAGAATTCAAAATTTGCTCGTCTTTGTGAAGAAATGAATATTAAATTTATCGGTCCGTCAGCAAAAGTTATGGATATGATGGGTGATAAAATCAATGCTCGTGCAGAAATGATTAAAGCTGGTGTTCCTGTAACACCGGGTTCTGAGGGCGAAGTTCATACCACTGATGAAGCAGTAAAAATTGCTGAAGAAATTGGCTATCCAATCATGCTTAAAGCATCAGCTGGTGGTGGTGGTAAAGGAATTCGTAAGGTTAATAATGTTGAGGAACTTGTTCCAGCATTTGAGGCAGCACAAGCGGAAGCACAAGCAGCTTTTGGTAATGGAGCCATGTTCATCGAACGAATGATTTTCCCAGCGCGTCATATTGAGGTTCAAATCTTAGGAGATAGTCAAGGAAATGTGATTCATCTTGGTGAACGTGATTGTTCATTGCAAAGAAATAATCAAAAAGTTCTTGAAGAATCTCCGTCAGTTGCAATTGGACACACTTTACGAAATGAAATAACAGCTGCGGCTGTTAAAGCTGCTCAGCATGTTTCTTATGAAAATGCGGGAACCATTGAGTTCTTACTTGATGAATCTTCTGGTAAGTTTTATTTCATGGAAATGAACACACGTGTTCAAGTTGAACATCCGGTCACAGAGTTTGTATCAGGTGTTGATATTGTAAAAGAACAGATTCGTGTAGCCAATGGCAATGAATTGTCTGTCAAGCAAGAAGATGTGACTTTTAGTGGACATGCGATTGAATGTCGAATTAATGCTGAAAATCCTAAATTTAATTTTGCACCAAGTCCAGGAAAAATTACTAATCTTTTCTTGCCAAGTGGTGGAGTTGGTTTGCGGGTTGATAGCGCTATGTACAGTGGTTACAGCATTCCGCCATATTATGATAGTATGATTGCTAAAGTCATTGTTCATGGTGAAAATCGTTTTGAAGCACTGATGAAAATGCAACGCGCCCTTCTTGAATTTGACGTTGAAGGGGTCATTACAAATGTTGATTTCCAACTAGAATTAATTTCTGACCCACATGTTGTGGCAGGAGATTATGATACAAGCTTCTTAGGAAATGTTTTCTTACCAGAATATCAAAAAGAAGATTAATCAATAGATTAGTGACAGAATTGTCAGATGGCTTACAATTCATCTGTCAGTAAAATTTATAAAAAAATGAGAAAAGGATGCAAAGATGGCTCTTTTCCAAAAGAAAAAATACATTAAAATTAATCCAAATCGTTCCATTATTGAAAAGCAAGCCGAGCAGCCAGAAGTTCCTGATGAACTTTTTGCCAAATGTCCTGCTTGTAAACATACGATTTATCAAAAAGATTTAGGAAAAAATAAAGTTTGTCCTAATTGTGATTACAATTTCCGAATTACAGCCAAAGAACGGTTAGCAATTGTTGCTGACAAAGATTCTTTTGTTGAAATGTTCACTGGAATTGAAAGCAAAAATCCCTTGGATTTTCCAGGTTATCCTGAAAAATTGGCGGCAACAAAAGCACGGACTGGTCTTGATGAGGCAGTTATGACTGGGACGGCCACAATTAAAGGGCAAAAAACGGCTTTGGCAATTATGGATTCGACTTTTATCATGGCTTCAATGGGAACTGTTGTTGGTGAAAAACTGACACGCTTATTTGAATATGCAACTACCGAAAAATTGCCGATTATTGTTTTTACGGCATCAGGTGGTGCAAGAATGCAAGAAGGAATTATGTCATTGATGCAAATGGCCAAAACTTCGGCTGCTGTGAAACGACATTCAAATGCAGGACTTTTTTATATTACAGTTTTAACTGACCCAACAACTGGAGGAGTGACAGCTTCATTCGCCAGTCTGGGAGATATTATTTTAGCTGAGCCCCAATCTTTAATTGGTTTTGCTGGACGTCGTGTCATCGAACAAACCGTCCGTCAAACTTTACCTGATGATTTCCAAAAAGCTGAATTTCTTTTGAATCATGGTTTTGTTGATGCAATTGTTAAGCGGACTGAATTACGTCAAAAATTGGCACTTCTTTTAGAACTTCATACGGAGGTGGAAAATGTCTGAAACAATTGATTCACTGACAGGTGAAGTTTCACAAAAAAATATTGCTGACATTATTAATGAAGCACGAGCGGCTGACAGAATTTCGGCAAGAGATATTATTGACAAAGTTTTCACTGATTTCTTTGAATTACACGGCGACCGTCAGTTAACAGATGATGAAGCGATTGTCGGCGGAATTGCTCGCTTCAATAATCAAGCTGTGACCGTTATTGGAATTCAAAAAGGACGTAACCTTGCTGAAAATTTAGCTACTAATTTTGGACAACCAAGTCCGAATGGCTATCGTAAAGCGTTAAGACTGATGAAGCAAGCTGAAAAATTTGGTTGTCCAGTCATTACGTTTATCAATACAGCTGGTGCTTATCCAGGAATTGAAGCAGAAGAACGTGGACAAGGTGAAGCAATTGCTAGAAACCTTTTGGAAATGTCTGACCTTAAAGTTCCAATTATTGCTTTCATCACAGGTGAAGGTGGTTCAGGAGGAGCATTAGCTCTTGCACTTGCCAATAAAGTATATATTTTAGAAAATGCTGTTTATTCAGTACTTTCTCCAGAAGGTTTTGCGACGATTCTCTGGAAAGATGGTTCACGTCGTGATGAAGCGGCTGAATTGATGAAAATTACAGCGCCACATCTTTTAGAAATGGGTCTTGTTGATGCTATTATTTCTGAGGAAAATCTGATTGAGAATCTGAAAAGACAACTGACAGAATCACTTGGTGAATTGTCATTACTGACAGAAATAGAATTGGCAGAACAACGCTACGAAAGATTTAGAAAATATTAAAAAACGAAGGATGTCCTTCGTTTTTTTATATACATAAAAAAAGTTAATTCTGCTATAAAAAAATCTTATAGCACTGGGCACACTTTCGTGATATCTTTATATTAGATTGAAAATAGAAAGAAAAGGGCCAATGACAAGTATAAAAACGAAAGTAATTCATGGTGGTATTTCAACAGACAAGACAACAGGAGCAGTATCTGTTCCGATTTATCAAACGTCAACTTATAAACAAAACGGACTTGGACAACCTAAAGAATACGAATATTCACGTTCTGGAAATCCAACGCGTCATGCCTTGGAAGAATTAATTGCAGATTTAGAAGGTGGTGTTCAAGGATTTGCATTTAGTTCAGGACTTGCTGGAATTCATGCGGTTCTTTCGCTATTTTCTGCAGGAGATCATATCATTTTAGCTG
>OJKH01000426.1_pt1 | contig 17635 bp, 12 predicted proteins | sample 1596471 | NCBI WGS metagenome assembly OJKH01 (sample SAMEA4350108, study PRJEB24818) | metagenome | biome: human; feature: gut; material: faeces | place: Denmark | collected 2013-09
TGGTATTCCCCTCATTCTCATTGAGATACGACAGCGGGGCTGAAAATGGATCTTGTACAATGATAAAAATTGCGCGCATTGCCGTGACGTTGGGTTTGCTTTCCTCCCTGGGAGCCCAGGCTTACGCGGCCGGGTTAGTGGTAAATGACAACGACTTGCGTAACGACCTGGCCTGGCTTTCCGATCGCGGGGTCATCCATCTGAGCCTGTCGACCTGGCCGCTGAGCCAGGAAGAGATCTCCCGGGCGCTAAAAAAAGCCAAACCGTCCTATTCTTCTGAACAAGTGGTGCTGGCGCGTATTAACCAGCGACTGTCTGCCTTAAAAGCCGATTTCCGGGTCACCGGCTACACTTCAACCGATCAGCCGGGCACTCCACAGGGGTTTGGTCAGACACAGCCGGCGGATAACTCGTTAGGCCTGGCGTTCAACAACAGCGGCGAGTGGTGGGATGTTCACCTGCAGGGCAACGTCGAAGGGGGGGAGCGGATCAGCAACGGATCGCGCTTCAACGCCAACGGTGCCTACGGCGCGGTGAAGTTCTGGAACCAGTGGCTCTCCTTTGGTCAGGTACCACAGTGGTGGGGACCGGGCTATGAAGGTAGCCTGATCCGCGGGGATGCCATGCGGCCAATGACCGGTTTCCTGATGCAGCGCGCCGAGCAGGCAGCGCCAGAGACCTGGTGGTTGCGCTGGGTGGGGCCATGGCAGTACCAGATCTCCGCCAGCCAGATGAATCAATATACCGCAGTACCTCATGCCAAAATTATCGGCGGACGTTTTACCTTTTCACCATTCCAGTCATTAGAATTAGGCGCGTCGCGCATTATGCAGTGGGGCGGGGAAGGCCGACCACAATCATTTAGCAGTTTCTGGGATGGCTTTACCGGGAAAGACAATACTGGGACAGATAACGAACCTGGTAACCAGCTAGCTGGTTTTGACTTTAAGTTTAAACTCGAGCCAACTCTCGGCTGGCCGGTCAGTTTCTACGGACAGATGATTGGCGAAGATGAGTCAGGTTATCTGCCTTCGGCAAATATGTTCCTCGGCGGGGTCGAAGGGCACCACGGCTGGGGTAAGGATGCAGTGAACTGGTATCTGGAAGCGCATGATACTCGTACCAATATGAGCCGAACCAATTACAGCTATACCCACCACATCTATAAAGATGGTTATTACCAACAAGGGTATCCACTGGGCGATGCGATGGGTGGGGATGGTCAACTCATTGCCGGTAAGATTGAACTTATTACAGAAGATAACGAGCGCTGGAGTACGCGCCTGGTTTACGCCAAAGTTAACCCGGAGAATCAGCCGATCAATAAAGCATTCCCTCATGCTGATACTTTGAAAGGTGTACAGCTCGGTTGGAGCGGGGATGTGTATCAGTCGGTACGTTTGAGTACATCACTGTGGTACACCAACGCGAACAACAGCGACAGCGACGACGTTGGGGCCAGCGCAGGGATAGAAATACCATTTAGTTTATAAGGCTGAATGCTGAAAACAGGGAGAGAGGGTGGTAGCGCTGCAGGACGCAGTCAGTTTTCATCTCTCCACAAGCCGGCAGGTAAGCAACGGCGATGACAGCTGCTCAGGAATTGGCAAATTTTGATTTACTGATGATGTGACATTATGAAGAAAAAACTTGTTAGATTTTCGGCATTAGCATTGGCAATTGGGTTTTTATCGGGTTGTACAATCATCCCTGGTCAGGGATTAAACAGTCTGCGTAAGAACGTGGTTGAACTCCCAGATAGTGATTACGATTTGGATAAGTTGGTCAATGTATATCCGATGACACCAGGATTGATTGATCAACTTCGCCCAGAAACCGTTCTGGCTCGTCCCAATCCGCAACTGGATAACTTACTCCGTAGTTATGAATATCGCATTGGGGTAGGTGACGTACTGATGGTTACCGTATGGGACCACCCTGAACTAACTACTCCTGCAGGCCAATACCGCAGCGCCAGCGACACCGGTAACTGGGTCAACTCCGATGGCACCATTTTCTATCCTTATATCGGTAAGGTACAGGTGGCGGGAAAAACCTTGAGCCAGGTACGCCAGGAAATAGCGAGTCGTTTGACTACCTATATTGAAAGTCCACAGGTTGATGTTAGCGTTGCTGCATTCCGTTCGCAAAAAGCATATGTTACTGGTGAAGTTGCAAAATCAGGACAACAGCCCATCACGAATATCCCACTAACAGTCATGGATGCGATTAATAATGCTGGTGGATTGGCACCAGACGCAGACTGGCGTAACGTGGTGCTGACTCATAATGGTAAAGATACAAAAATCTCACTTTACGCATTAATGCAGAAAGGGGACTTGACGCAGAATCATCTGCTTTATCCCGGCGATATACTTTTTGTACCACGTAATGATGATTTGAAAGTTTTTGTCATGGGTGAGGTGGGCAAACAAAGTACCTTAAAAATGGACCGCAGCGGTATGACCGTTGCTGAAGCATTAGGAAATGCTGAAGGAATGTCGCAGGCGTTCAGTGACGCAACAGGTGTGTTTGTAATTCGCCAGTTGAAAGGTGATAAACAAGGTAAAATAGCTAACATTTATCAACTTAATGCGCAAGATGCTTCGGCAATGGTACTGGGAACAGAATTTCAGTTACAACCATACGATATCGTTTATGTCACAACTGCTCCTTTAGTACGTTGGAATCGTGTGATTTCTCAGCTTGTGCCGACTATTACCGGTGTTCATGACATGACGGAAACTGCGAAATTTATTAAGGATTGGCCATAGTATGTTTAATTCAATATTAATTGTTTGCACAGGTAATATTTGCCGTTCCCCTATGGGGGAACGCTATTTACGGAAGGTACTTCCTGGAAAAATAATTGACTCAGCCGGCACAGGGGCTTTGATCGATCATAGTGCCGATGAAACTGCTAAATATGTGGCTTCAAGTAATGGTGTTAGTCTCGAGGGGCATAAAGGTAAGCAATTTACATCATCAATGGGACGACAGTATGACCTAATTCTAGTAATGGAAAAAAAACATATCGAAGAAATTGGTCATATGGCTCCAGAAGTAAGAGGTAAAGTTATGCTTTTCGGACATTGGTTAGGTCAGAGAGAAATTCCAGATCCATACAAGAAAAGCCAAGAAGCATTTGAATTGGTTTATAAGTTAATTGAACAAGCTGGTAATCTCTGGGCTGAAAAGTTGAGTAACTAACACATCAGGAATTAATGAATGTCACCAAATATTAAAAAGATTGCCGAAAAGGGAAATGATAATTTCGATTTAGGCAAACTCCTTGGCGAGTTGATCGATCATCGAAAATTGATAATTTCATTAACGTCTTTATTCACTCTTATTGCTCTGGTTTATGCTATTTTTGCTACCCCAATCTACCAAGCTGATGCCTTGATTCAGGTAGAACAGAAGCAAGCTAACGCAATATTAAGTAATTTGAGTCAGATGTTACCTGACTCACAACCGCAGTCAGCGCCAGAAATTGCGCTAATGCAATCTAGAATGATATTGGGAAAAACAGTCGATGACTTAAACTTACAGGCGAGAGTTAAAGAAAATCACTTTCCTATATTAGGTAAAGGTTGGGCTAGGTTATCTGGTGAAAAAAAAGGATCATTAGAAGTTTCGCATCTGTATATAGATTCAAATAACGATGAAACGCCAGAAATTTCTTTAACAGTGAGAGATAATACTCATTTTATTGTTGAGAATGGAAATGACAAAATACTAGGTGCCGTAGGGGAATTAATTAATAAAGATGGGTTCTCAATAAAAATTAATAAAGTAGATGCTCTTCCTGGTACGGTATTCACGATATCTTATGTGACAAAATTGCGTGCGATAACAGACTTGCAGGAGTCTCTTTCCATCAGTGACCAAGGGAAAGACACTGGTATGCTAACTATATCGCTTACAGGTGAAGATCCAGTATTAATAAAAAAAATAATTGATAGTGTTAGTGGTAACTATTTGGCGCAAAATATCGCTAGACAAGCTGCGCAGGATGCAAAAAGTCTTGATTTTTTAAATCAACAATTACCAAAGGTCAGGGCTGAACTAGATGTTGCTGAAGATAAACTAAATCAATACAGACGACAAAATGATTCAGTAGATCTTTCATTAGAAGCTAAATCCGTCCTTGATCAAATTGTTAATGCTGACAATCAATTAAATGAACTAACTTTTAGAGAGTCTGAAATATCACAGCTTTATACAAAAGAGCACCCCACATACAAGGCTCTGTTAGAGAAAAGGAAAACGCTTCAAGATGAAAAGAATAAGTTAAATAAGCGAGTTGCGTCAATGCCAGAAACTCAACAAGAAGTTTTGAGGTTGAGCCGTGATGTTGAATCTGGCCGCGCGGTTTATATGCAATTATTGAACCGACAGCAAGAATTAAATATATCCAAATCAAGTGCTATAGGTAATGTTAGGATTATTGATGACGCTGTCACTCAAACCAAACCAGTTAAGCCTAAGAAAGTTTTAATTGTGCTTTTGGGTATAGTGGCTGGCTCAATGTTATCTATTGGCTTGGTTTTATTAAAAGTCTTTTTAAGACGTGGAATAGAGTCACCCGAGCAATTAGAAGAACTGGGGATTAATGTATATGCGAGCATTCCTGTTTCAGAGGATTTCGCTGCAAAATCTTCTAAGAAAAAACAATGGGCAAAAGTAGAGCATACGGATATTGATTTTCTTGCTATTCAAAATCCTGCGGACCTAGCCATTGAATCAATTAGAGGATTGCGAACTAGTCTACATTTTGCAATGATGGAGGCTAGAAATAATATATTAATGATTTCCGGTGCAAGTCCTAATGCAGGTAAAACATTCGTAAGTACAAATTTAGCAGCCGTAATATCACAAAGCGGTAAAAAAGTACTTTTCATAGATGCAGATATGCGTAAGGGATATACCCATAAACTGTTCAATACAGAAAATTCGAATGGGCTATCTGATTACTTGTCAGGGAAAATTGAACTCAAAGCCCTTATTAAAAACGTAAAAAATATCAATTTTGATTTTATATCAAGAGGTATTGTGCCTCCAAATCCAGCCGAATTACTTATGCACAAGCGCTTACAAGAACTATTGACTTGGGCTAATCAAAATTATGATTTGGTTATTATGGATACTCCACCTATATTAGCTGTCACAGATGCCGCTATTATTGGAAACTATGTAGGAACAACACTATTAGTTGCAAGATTCGAGCAAAACACTACAAAGGAAATTGAAGTTAGTTTTAAAAGATTCGAGCAAAGTGGTGTGATTGTTAAAGGGTGTATTTTGAATGGTGTAGTTAAAAAAGCCAGCAGTTATTATAGCTATGGCTACACACATTACGGATATTCTTATAAAGATAAGCATTGAGGAATATATGAGACTCATATGAGTCTCATATTATTATATTGTTACCAACACCCATTGTAAGGACTCTTATGAAAAAAATATTAATCATCAGTCATACGGGTGATATATCTTTTTTCAAAATAGGTAGTCATCATTATGCTAACGGTTTAGCTCAAAACAATTTAGTCTCCTATATTGGTACACCTAGTTCGTTGATACATAAAATGATGAGGAAAACAGTTAAAGGGCAAAAGAAACTTGATGATAGTGTAAATGTTATCAAGCCTGTTACAATCTTTCCTATTACGTTAAAATACAATAAAATATGCTCATCAATAAATAAATTATTTTGGCAATTGTCTCTTTTACATTTAAAAAAAAATAACTTTGATGTTGTAATTTGTGACTATCCATATTTTGAACCTTTGTTAGGCATTCTCAGTTATAAAATGCTGATATATAGACCTACCGATAATTACTTGCAAATGTCAGGAGATAAAGTCAAATATTATGAAAGAAAAATTATTGCTAAAAGTGATATCGTAATTGGCACTTCTCAAGATGTAATTGCGAGTATAAAAAAACAATATCCAGATGAATTTAAGGCAAAAAAATATTTTGTTATTAGCAATGGCTTTGACCACTTACATTTCGATAGCCGAACTAAAGACTCAGTAAGAACTGGCAGCGTGTATATTGGCTCGTTAGATTATCGTTTTGATTTTGATGCTTTAGAACTATTATGCAAAAATTTTTCAGATCATTTTTTTGATATCTATGGTCCAATCGAGAAAAATAGTGAAGATAAAGTAACGGCATTAAAAGAAAAATATAAGAATTTAAATTTCTACGGTGCCATCTCTTATAATGACGTACCAATTATACTAAGCAAATATAAGGTGGGGCTTCTTCTATTAAATGATCATTTATCTAATAAAGGTAGAAGTCCAATGAAATTATGGGAATATGCGGCGTCAGGGTTACAGGTATTGTATTCGCAAGTGGAGCATGAATGTACTTATGATTTTCTTTTTAAGTATGATAAATGTAATCTTGTAGAAAAATATCTTTTAGCGTATCAAGCGCCTTGTAACCGAGATATTAAAACTTCCCTTATGCAATACTCTTGGCAAAACAAAGTTCGTGAAATTGAAAATATAATTAGCGAGTTTATTAATGACCAATGACTTACAAAGCGCTTCTATAAAGTTATATATTGTATTACTCATAACTATATGTGGCCTAATACTTTGCTATTCTCCGTTGTTAGGATTCTGCATTCCTATATTTTTTTTAATATTAGGGTTAGGGAGCAATTTCGGAGCAAGGGTAGGTTTTACTCTAATTTCCATTCTAGGTGCTGCATTCACTTTCGCATCGCGAAACTATGTATCTGGGACAATTAAAGATGACTTCGCTAATATATATCTCCCAGCTTTTTATGATGTGAATAAAGGTGGGACTATTTTTTATGAGTCATTTTCAAATGGTGTGGAATTTTTTATTACATTGTATTTTAAGGTGATAGGGGGCATCTTTGGTATTAAAGAACCCTTTATGATCATGTTTGCTGTTCTGTTATTTGTACTACTATTATATTACATATGGTTAGAGGTATTTGTATTAGTTAATATTGAAAAGAAACACAGATCGATATGTGTAGCTGCTTGTTTTTCATTGTTATCATGTATAATAATTACACAAAATATGCGACAAGCAATTTCTTGTGTTTTTTTATTGTATGCAATAAGTCTTCTTTTAAATAAAAAATACATTTCTTGTTTAGTCTTCGCATTTCTGGCAGTTATTTCTCATATGACTGCTTTGATTGTTTTGCCTTTGTTTTATTTTATTATGGAAGGTTCAAAGAAAACAAGGTTAATAATCATTATAGTAAGCCTTGGCTTTTTATTAGCATTTAATATAGCAATAGGCATTATCATTTCTTATAATCTATTAGGTGCCTCGACATATAAGTTATTGTATTACGCTGACACAAGTGGACGAAGTGTTGATATTGGTTATTTAAAATTCTTGATAATTTCATTTTTTGCTGGTTTGTTTTTATGTAAAAATGATAGTCTCCAAGCTGATAGATTTAGAAATTTATTATTTTGCGGTACAATTTTGTATTTGATTTTCATGCCAATTCCAACGCTTTCATTTCGGTTCTTAATGCTATTGGTTGTATTTTATAATGGATTAATAATGTTTTATGCTTTTAAAAAGCAACTAACTATACTTGGGTTTTTATTAATAGCTTATAATCTATATAAGATTTATAGTTTAGGTCCTAATCAAGATTTATTGACTGGCCCTGAAGCATATATGAATTTATGGTATAGCTACCCGTGGGCTGGAACGGAATTCTTATATTATTTTAATTAAAATAGTAGGTATTGAAATGAATTACAGTAGAAAGATAATTTTTGATGCCCGATGGCTCGGGCCACATGGTATTGGTCGGTTTGCAAAAGAAATTTATGATAACAATGAATCCTTTAAACCATTGAAATTGAGATCAAATCCAGCGAGTCCATTAGATCCTTTTAAGTTGTCACTGTATTTAGCATTTAATCATAAAAATGATATTTTTTTGACACCGGGTTACAACCCTCCCTTATTTAACTTTAAAAAAACAATAATTACTGTTCATGATTTAAACCATATAGACGTAGAGCATAATAGTAGTTACTTAAAAAAAATATATTATAATCTAATATTAAAGAGAGCTTGTAAAAAAGTTCCAATTATTCTTACGGTTTCTGAATTTACTAAGCAAAGAATTGTCGAATGGGCGAATATAAAACCTACAAAAGTCTATGTCGTAGGAAATGGGGTGTCGAAAGAATTTAATAGAGATGTTAAACCTTTTATATATAGCAAACCATATTTTTTAATTGTAGGAAATAGAAAAAAACATAAGAATGAGATTTCCAGCCTAAAAGCGTTTAAATTATTAAAAAATGATGAATATAAAGTATTGATAACAGGAAGTGCTAGTCCAGAATTAATGGATTATATCAACAACGAGTCGCTAAATGATAATGTCCATTTTATAGGACCTCAAACTGATAGTGAATTAGCATCATTATATAAAGGTGCCGCTGCATTAGTTTTCCCTTCACTTTATGAAGGATTTGGACTGCCAGTCGTTGAAGCTATGTCTTGCGGTACTCCAGTAATAACATCAAATGTAAGCTCTCTGCCAGAGATATCAGGGGATGCTGCCATATTAGTAAATCCTCTTAATATAAATGAGATCGCAAGTGCAATGAATTCGATAATAAATGATAATTCACTAAAGAGTGAGCTTATTGAAAAAGGATATAAAGTTAGTAAGCATTATAATTGGGATATAGTTAGAGCAAAAGTGAAAGATGCCATAACTAAAATGCACAATAAGTAGCTTATATATATTACTATGCCAACAGGAAGCATTTCATGGACAAGTTATTATTCACTGTTATAGTACCTACCTTTAATGATGTACCGCGTACAATTAAATGTATTCATTCTTTAATTGAACAGACAATTTCTCCAAGTTTATTCGAAGTCATTATTGTGGATAATAACCCACAGTTATTAGAATATTGTGAAGTACCCTCGAACTTCAAAATAATACATGAACCAACGCCAGGTTCTTATGCTGCACGAAATACAGCTTTAAAACTAGCAAACGGTAAATATATTGCTTTTACCGATGCTGATTGTCTTGTATCTCCAAAATGGTTAGAATCTGCACTAAAATATTTAGATAATAAAACTGATCGAGTGGCTGGAAATATTAAGCTATTTGATGAAACCGGTTCAAAAAAAATGACCTTTTCGGCTTGTTATGAAAAAGCGTATGCGTTTGATCAAAAAACAAATGCAAGTCGTGGAGAATGTGTAACAGCGAATTTAATTATACATAAGAGTTTCATTGATAGGGTTGGTTATTTTGATAGTAATCTTTTCTCTGGAGGTGATATAGAGTGGAATCTGCGTGCAACCAAAGAGAATATTGGCATAGTTTATGCGGATGACGTTATTGTTATGCACCCTATTAGGGCGTCTTTAAAAGAGATTGTCTCCAAAAGGGTTAGGGTTATTGGTGGACAGTATAAAAAATTATCCATAATCGGTACTTTAAAATTTCTTCTTCCCCCCATAAAAGATGTTGCGTATTTATCTTCGAGAGCAGAATTAACAAGATTTGAAAAAATCAGTGCCTTTCTTATAAGATATTATTTGAAAATCATTTCATTTATTATGGTTATATTGCTTAAGCTAAATATTCAGAAACCCAAGCGAGCCTAGAAGCGATAATGGCTTAATGAGAGGTTAAATTGAAAATCGTTAGTTTCGTAATCCCTTTATATAATACTGAAAAATATATTGTAGATTGCATAGATTCAATATTGGAACAAAAAGCCATCGATTTAACATTTATTGAAATTATAGTGGTTGATGATGGTTCAACAGATAACAGTCTTTCTGTTTTAGAAAAATATAATGAAAATGAATGCATTACTATCATAAAAAAAAGTAATAGTGGTATTTCATTAACAAGAAACTTAGGAGTAGAAAGAGCAAAAGGGGATTACATATTCTTTTTAGATAGTGATGATAAAATAGCTCCAGGTTCCTTAGCTAAAATTTTCAATATCTTAAATAATGGCAATATCGATATACTGTTTTTTGCTGGCTCAGTGTTTTATGATATTGATACAACTAACTCTTTTATGCCGATATATGAAAGAGCGAGACAAACATGCAATTCTATCATGTCAAGCAGTGACTTTTTCATTAAATCAATAAAATATAGGTCTTTTTTTGTTCAGCCATGCATGTACGTGTTTAAAAAATATTTATTTGAAGGAAATGAATTCATTCCTAATATTCTACATGAGGATAATCTATTCACCATAGGATTGCTACTGAATAAAGATGTAAATGTATTTTGTATAAATGATAAAATTTACCAAAGACGTATCCGCAGTAATTCTATAATGACATCCGCGCACTCAGAAAAAAACGCCGATGGATATCTTTATTCTGTTAAGAATATTTATTACAGATATTATGACAAAGCTGGATCATCGAGTAAATTTAAAGCGCTCCGTTTTTTTATATTAAAACTGATAAAATGTGGCTACGTCATTAGTGATGAGATTAATTCTAATTATCATAAAACAGAGCTTGCAAAGATATATAATCAACTGAATCCTAATTGGATTGAGAGATGGAGATTTAATTCTGGTTCCGTATATAGGATAGCCAGATTTATAAAGGTAAGATATTATTATCTCAGTGGTAGGTTTTTATCACTAACTAGGTTTTTAAAATGAATTTACTTTCTAACGCTAAATGGAATGCCTTCTCGCAATTTTTTAAGATTTGTGTACAACTAGTTAACGTTATTTATCTCGCAAAAATCATTCCTCCTTCGGAATATGGTTTAATGGCTATGGCCTTAGTTATTATTAACTTAGGTATGCTGTTGAGAGACTTAGGTACTTCTTCAGCAATCATAAGACAAAAAGAACTTACTAATGACTTGATTAACACTGTTTTTTGGGTCAATGTTTTGATGGGCTGTATATTTGCACTTCTGGTCATTTTGGGATCGCCTGTTATATCAGAGATATATAAACAACCAAGATTGATAGAAGTACTGATCAGCATGAGTATTATCTTTCCACTTTCGAGTAGTGCTAGTGCCCATTTGGCATTATTGCAACGAGAATCAAAGTTCAAAGTCATTTCATTTATTGAGATATTCTCGTCTACAGTTTCAGTAATTTTGGCGTTAATTACGGCTAAGATGGGCTTTGGTGTCTATAGCTTAGTAATACAAGCTGTTTCATTAAATTTAATCTCAGCGATTCAATTTTGGATTTGTTCTAAATGGCATCCCTCTTTCTCAAAAATAATAGTATATCATGAGTTAAAGAAAATTTTTGGGTTTAGTGCAAACGTTTCATTATTTAATATTATTAACTACTTTGCTAGGAATGCTGATAGTTTTATTATAGGTCGATATATGTCGATTGTGGTGTTGGGAAGTTATAATTTAGCATATAGGATTATGTTGTTTCCATTGCAAAGCCTAACCTTTGTAGCAACTAGGTCTTTGTATCCCGTACTTAGTCATCACCAAGATGATAATAAAAAAATTGCGTCAATATACTTGAATTGTACATTTTTTGTTCTTTTTCTTTCAGCGCCATTAATGTCTGGAATAGCAGTTTTAAGCGTTCCATTTGTAAATTGGGTTTTTGGCCCACAATGGCATATTACTGCAAATATACTAACTTGGTTAGCCCCTATTGGCATTATGCAATCTGTTCTAAGCACTACTGGTTCTGTTTTCATGGCAAAAAACAAAACAAGAACTCTTCTATATTTAGGCATATTCGGTACATTACTTCAGTTGACGTCATTCATCATTGGAGCCAAATTAGACATTGTCAGCTTCGTTAAACTCTACTTCATTGCTAATGTTATTAATTTTTTTCCTGCAATGTATTTTGTTTTTAAAATTCTTGATTCAAGTATTGTTGTTTTCCTTAAGAAAATTCTCCCAATTATACTTTCAACTTTATTAATGGTGTCAGCCATTTATATATATCTACAAAGTTTAGTTGCGAGAAGTGACGTATTTATAGTTTTGACTTCAACATGTATTGGTGTGGTTGTGTATTTCTTGGCTAGTTTTTTTTCGTCATCTGATATCAGAGAATTAATCATAAAGAAGATTTCAAAAAAACAGCATCAATCGTTTTAATCCTTAAGGTACTTTTGACAACTAGGATAATTTATGCGCTATATATGTTTTATCTTTATGCTTTTTTTCTCCATCACAAGCGCTGCAGAAGAAAAGTTTCTACTAGGAGCTGGTGTTCACCCTTCTAAATACTCTCTTACACCTCAGCAATTAGTTAGCTTATTAGTAAAATATAAAATCAAAGTGATACGATATGATTATCCTTGGTCACAAGTTGAATTAATTAAAGGCCAATACACCCCTCCAAACTATAAGTTGGATGAGCTGGTGAAGGTTGCCAACGATAATGGTATTAAGGTAATTTTAATATTAAACTATAGAAATAAGTTATATGGGAATGGTAAACCTGTTACTCATCAAGAACAAGTTGCTTTTTCTAAATATGCAGCTTGGGTTGCAAATAGATTTAAAGATTTAAACGTTATTTATGAAATTTGGAATGAATGGCCTTATTTAGAGGATGAAAGATTAGGACCGCCATTTAGCAAAGAATCAGCAATAGCATATGTTGAGTTAGTTAAAAACGCTTCACTAGCTATACATGACGCTGTACCAAACGCATATATTATAGCGGGAAGTTATAACCCTTTAAATGATAGATTTGATGGATGGTCTGAAGAAATAATCAAAGCAGGAATCTTTAATTATATCAATGCACTTTCTGTACATCCTTATTCATATCAAAAATTAAAATTTTCGGATCCAAATTATGGAATAGCCGTTCTAGATAAACTACATAGCAAGATAAAAAGGATGATAAATAGAGATGTTCAATTTTACGTAACAGAGTTCGGTTTCCCTGATTATCAGGCAAGCAATAATCTGACGAAAATTCAACGATTCAATTTTACTAAACAATATATCCTAAAAGCTAAAGAGCGTGGTTATATCTTAGGGTTGGTATGGTATGATCTCATAAATGATGGTAATGATAGTAGTGTTAAGGAACATAATTTTGGTCTTTTAGATTCATCATTAAATGAAAGGGAAAATATGAGTGGATTTTCCGCCGCAGAGAAATCCTTGTTAAATAATAATAAGGTAAATGACCAATGAAAAATGAACTTAATCAAATTCAATGGTTACGTGCTATTGCAGCAATACTAGTTGTTATAACACATTTTACTGGCAAGGCATATTCAGTTAAACTTTTAGATCATGAGTTCTCAAGCGGAGCTATAGGCGTTGATATTTTCTTCATTATATCTGGTTTCATAATGATGTATGTTTCGGATTTAAAAAAACAATACCCTATAAAATTTATATTGAATAGATTCATAAGAATTTTACCTGTGCATTATTTTTTTCTTTTTATTCTCATTATTATCTTCCTTATTAAGCCAGATGTGATAAATAGTAGTGTTTCTAAAACATATGTATGGGAGTCATTCCTGTTAGTTCCTGCATTACGTAACGACGCTGAGTACCTTAATCCTGTTATATGGACTCTGTGTTACGAAATGATGTTTTACCTTATCTTTTGTGTTTCTCTTAACTTAAAAAATCTAACTACTTCTGCCATCGCAACCACTTTGGTTATATCTGCAATAGTATTTAGCGGGTTTTTCTATAAAGGAGACAATATTTATATCAGTGCAGCTACAGATAGTATTTCTTTGGAGTTTTGCTATGGTATGTTATTATATGTTTTCTATAAAAAGGGATTCTTAACTTTTCACTGGTTGTTGCCACTTATGTTAAGTATAATTTTATATTTTGTGCTTAAACAATTCGATTTTTATAGATTTATTAAGTTAGGTATCCCTAGTGCTTTAATCTTTATATCTTTTCTTAATATGAAAAATAGTAAAATTACATTCTTGAATTTCTTAGGTAAGATATCCTATGAAATATATATTTGTCATATTATGGTAATTTCTGCTTCTTATTTAATTTTGTTCCGCTTAGGTGTTTTCAATATATTTGCATATGCGACTCTAACTTCGGTTTTGATCTTGATTAGCGCTTATTTAATTAATATTTTTATTTCGAATAAAGCGCTTTCGCTAAAAAAGAAATTTGGGTTATAAATTAATTAACATTAGGGTAGATAATGAAAGATAAAATTAATATCGGTGTTGTAGCAGATTGGTTGGTAACCTATGCCGGTGCTGAACGTGTATTGAGTGAGATGTTTGATATTTTTCCTGATGCAGAGTTATATTCTATTGTTGATTTTTTGTCTGATGAAGCGCGTGAGTATTTCCATAATAAAAAGGCTAAGACAACATTTATTCAAAATTTACCATTTGCTAAGAGCAAATATCAAAACTATTTACCATTAATGCCTCTTGCAATTGAGCAGTTAGATGTTTCGGGGCATGATATAATCTTATCGAGTAGCCATGCTGTATCAAAAGGCGTATTGACTGGTCCAGATCAATTACATATAAGTTATGTACATTCTCCAATTAGATACGCATGGGACTTACAACATCAATATTTAAAAGAATCTGGTCTTGATCATGGTGTTAAAGGGATAATTGCTAAATGGTTACTACATAAAATTAGAATATGGGATTATCGTACAGCTTCAGGAGTAAACCATTTTGTTGCGAATTCTAAGTTTATTGCCAGAAGAATTAATAAAGTTTATGGAAGAACCGCTGATGTTATATATCCCCCTGTTGATGTGAAAAGATTCACTTTAAATGAAAATAAAAAAGACTATTTCGTTACAGCTTCCAGATTAGTACCATATAAAAGAGTTGATCTCATTGTTGAGGCGTTTAGTCATATGCCCGATAAACAATTAGTTGTTATAGGCGATGGTTCTGATATGAAAAAAATTAAAGCTAAAGCAACTGCTAATATAGAAATATTGGGATATCAACCCAACTCTGTAATGGAGGAGTATATGAGAAATGCAAAAGCATTTATCTTTGCTGCTGAGGAGGATTTTGGAATCACTCCGGTGGAGGCTCAAGCTTGTGGAACTCCAGTAATCGCTTTCGGAAAAGGAGGGTCATTGGAGACGGTTAGACCGCTTGGTGTTAATATGCCGACAGGTATGTTTTTCGAACAGCAAAATATCTCATCTTTGATATCTGCGGTTAATTTATTCACTGAAAATCAGGAGTTATTTGAACCTGCTAATTGTAGAGCTAATGCTCTTAAATTTTCAGTTGAACGCTTTAAGAATGAAATGAATAATTATGTTAGCCAGAAATGGACGGATTTCCAAAAGTTCAAAGCCGTTACATACTAATTATCAATTGGCATGTTCAGTTAATTTAAAAACTCGCACTGCTTCAAAGTTATTTATTGTGCACAATTAGAGAGAAATAAGCATGACTACTTTCTCACATCGAGTTCGAGCTAATGCCAATGCTTCGATTATATCAATGGTTCAACGTTTTTCAGATATATCCATAATTTTTATTGGCCTCTTCGTCGCTTGTATATTAAATGGTGTTAATTTCCAAAATAAACATGTTTTGCTTGTTTTGACAGTTCTTGTTATTTTTCAAATGATTGGCGGCATTACTGATTTTTATCGTTCATGGCGCGGAGTAAAACTATCATCTGAATTAGTATTAATTCTTAAAAACTGGACCTTAAGTATTTTATTAAGTCTGGGTATTTTTTCTCTTTTTTCTTCTTTCGATATAAGTTTAGCAATATTTCTTCTGTGGTATTGTAGTGTAACCGTTGGTTTTATTACTTGTCGTTCTTCAATACGCTTGGGGGCAGGGTTGCTCAGAAAGTTTGGATATAACACACGACGAGTTGCTGTTGTTGGGTCTACCCCCGCAGGGATTAGTTTATTAAAAGGATTTTTGGATGAACCATGGCTTGGTTTCATTGTTTTAGGTATTTATGATGATCATAACTCAAATGATTATCAAGGTATTACCTATGCGGGTAATGTTTCACAATTAGTTCAAGATGCTCGTGAAGGTAAAATTGACCGTATTTATATCGCACTTGGAATGAAAGATGAGAACCTTATAAAGAGCATTGTAAGTCAATTAACTGATACTACGTGCTCTGTTTTATTGATTCCTGATATTTTTACATTTAATATTCTGCAATCTAGGACGGAAGAAATTAATGGGGTGCCTGTTGTACCATTATTTGATACACCCTTAAGTGGAATCAACATGGTTTTTAAACGTCTGGAAGATATTATTGTTTCTTCTATTATTTTACTTTTCATTTCTCCTATACTAGTTGCCATTTCTTTAGCCGTGAAACTGTCTTCCCCTGGTCCGGTTATTTTTAGACAAATTCGTTATGGGATGGATGGAAAACCTATCAAAGTTTGGAAATTTCGCTCGATGACAGTGATGGAAAATGATGATAGGGTTATTCAAGCTACTAAAAATGATACTCGAGTAACTAAAGTCGGTAAGTTTTTACGCAGTACCTCTTTAGATGAACTCCCACAGTTCTTTAATGTTCTTTTTGGACAGATGTCTGTCGTAGGACCTCGACCTCATGCTGTTTCACACAATGAACAGTATCGTTCATTGATTCATGGTTATATGCTAAGACATAAAGTAAAACCGGGAATTACTGGCTTAGCTCAAATAAACGGTTGGCGTGGGGAAACGGACACTTTAGAAAAAATGGAAAAACGAATAGAATATGACTTGTTATACATCCGAGGATGGAGCATCTGGTTGGATCTAAAGATAATATTCCTCACGGTCTTCAAAGGTTTTATAAATAAATCTGCTTATTAGCTACAGCCGCTGTGTAAGATAGTTATTGTACATTTATGATCCAATTTTTTTATCTTGTGCCAATTAACAAATTTTCACTATGAGCCCTTTCTACTTTGGGCTAACATAATCATCACATTTAAGCTGCGAACATGTCGCAGTGACCACACCTGACAGGAGTATGTAATGTCTAAGCAACAGATCGGGGTTGTCGGTATGGCAGTGATGGGGCGTAACCTTGCGCTGAACATCGAAAGCCGTGGTTATACCGTCTCCGTTTTCAACCGCTCCCGTGAAAAGACCGAAGAAGTTATTGCCGAAAATCCAGGCAAGAAGCTGGTTCCTTACTATACAGTACAAGAGTTCGTTGAATCCCTCGAAACACCACGCCGTATCCTGTTGATGGTGAAGGCCGGGGCTGGCACCGACAGCGCCATCGATTCCCTGAAGCCTTACCTCGATAAAGGCGACATCATCATTGATGGCGGCAACACCTTCTTCCAGGACACCATCCGTCGTAACCGTGAGCTATCTGCCGAAGGTTTTAACTTTATCGGTACCGGTGTTTCCGGTGGTGAAGAGGGGGCTCTGAAAGGGCCTTCCATCATGCCAGGTGGTCAAAAAGAAGCCTATGAACTGGTTGCTCCAATTCTGAAGCAGATCGCGGCGGTTGCAGAAGACGGTGAGCCATGTGTCACCTATATCGGTGCTGACGGTGCTGGCCATTATGTGAAGATGGTTCATAACGGCATCGAGTATGGTGACATGCAGCTGATTGCTGAAGCTTATGCGCTGTTGAAAGGCGGTCTGGCGCTCTCCAACGAAGAGC
>OJKH01000429.1_pt1 | contig 17529 bp, 17 predicted proteins | sample 1596471 | NCBI WGS metagenome assembly OJKH01 (sample SAMEA4350108, study PRJEB24818) | metagenome | biome: human; feature: gut; material: faeces | place: Denmark | collected 2013-09
CGTATGAGGGGAAACTCTCACGTACGGTTCTTAGGGGGGGATGGGCCAGCAATGGCTTGTCCCTACCCGACTATCTTCCGCAGGGCTTTTTCGATCTCCTCGTGTGTGACGAAGGCCATGAGTACAAAGGGTCGGGTTCCGCACAGGGACAGGCGATGGGCGTGCTTGCCGCGAAGGCTCGCAGGACCCTGCTGCTGACGGGCACGCTGATGGGCGGCTACGCGGACGATTTGTTCGCGCTGCTGTTCCGGACGCTGACCGGGCGGATGATCGAGGACGGCTACCGGCCCTCCAGGACCGGCAGCATGACGTCGGCTGCGATGGCCTTCATGCGCGAACACGGCGTTTTGAAGGACATCTATTCCGAAAGCACCGGCACTGCGCACAAGACGGCCAGGGGCACCAAGATCACGGTGCGCACGGTCAAGGCACCGGGCTTCGGGCCGAAGGGCATCCTGCGATGCGTGCTGCCGTTCACCGTGTTCCTGAAGCTCAAGGACATTGGTGGCAACGTGCTTCCTCCTTACGAGGAGGAGTTTCGTGAGGTGGCGATGGAGGCCGATCAGGCCAACGCCTATCGTGATCTGGCCGGACGTCTCACCTCGGCTCTCAAGGAAGCCCTGCGCAAGCGGGATACGACGCTTCTTGGCGTGGTCCTCAACGTACTTCTGGCCTGGCCAGACACGTGCTTCCGTCCCGAGACGGTGACGCATCCCCGCACGCGCGAACTGCTGGCGTTCACTCCGTCGCAGTTCAACGATCTGGAAATCACGCCGAAAGAGCGTGAGCTTATCGACATCTGCAAGGCAGAGAAAGCCGAAGGCCGCAAGGTCCTGGCTTATACCGTCTATACCGGGACGCGCGACACCACGTCGAGGCTGAAGGTTCTGCTGGAGCAGGAAGGTCTGAAGGTCGCGGTGCTGCGCGCAAGCGTGGATACCTCACGGCGCGAAGACTGGATCGCCGAGCAGCTCGACCGTGGCATCGATGTGCTGCTGACCAATCCCGAACTGGTCAAGACCGGGCTGGACCTGCTGGAGTTTCCGACGATCGTGTTCCTCCAGTCAGGCTGGAATGTGTATACGCTCCAGCAAGCCTCGCGTCGGTCATGGCGGATCGGCCAGAAGCTGCCCGTGAAGGTCATCTATCTCGGCTATGCAGCCACGTCGCAGATGACGTGCCTGTCGCTGATGGCGAAGAAGATACTGGTGTCGCAGAGCACGTCGGGAGACGTACCAGAGTCCGGGCTGGATGCCCTCAACACGGACGGCGATTCCGTAGAAGTGGCGATGGCAAGGCAACTTGTCGCCGCCTGATCTAACCATCGCAACTCAACGGCCCTTCGGGGCCTTTTTTTTAGCATATAGCTCCTAAGTTAGGATAGCGGAGATGAATACCGGTGCCAGTAGGGTCAGCAAGAAACCACTGATCAATGCCAACGGAACTGCATCGGGCGAACATGCCTGCTTGATGATCGGCAGTGTGGAATCCAGGGCAGTCGCGCCAGCGCTTCCAATGCTGATTTGAGGTTGATACCGACCCAAGGCGTAGAGCACCACGATGGCGAGCAACTCGCGAAACAGATCCGTCATGAGCGCCATCGTTCCGTACGTCTGCCCCAGAGCGTCACCGATCATGACACTGGAGAGCGTGAACCAGCCGAACCCGCTGGAGAGGGCCAGGGAAACTTTTATGCTCTCACCCGTCATCCAGGCGGCGATGACACCACCGAGCAAGGAACCGATTACTACGGACGCGGGCACGACCAATATCGACCGCGAAAACCAGCGAGCTTCCAGCTTGATCTGGGTCAGGTCTATGCCGACCAGCAAAATCAGCAGCAAAAGCAGCATGCTGCTGGAAGGCAATGCCCAGCTTCCTCCTGCCATGCGCTCCTGAAAGGGATAAAGCATCCCTCCGAGCGCAACCATCGACAAAGCGATGATGCATTCCTTCAGCGGTGGCCAGACAAGACTCAGCCGGAATGGCTGACGCGCGTTGGTTGGAAGCTGCCGCTGCCTGGTTCTGCACAAGACGATGAGCAGGCATGGAACAGCCGTAGTGCAGAGAGAAAAAATGACTGCGGCTTTCATGACTGCGCCTATCGAGTTTGCCGACGAGATCACTTCGCCAAATTCAAACCCGATCAGAAACAGAAGTGCCCAAACCAAAGGGGACAACAACCGTAGAATAGGCTTGCAGATCCGCTCTGGAAGCATTTTCCCAAGCGCGTAACCCGCAAGCAATGCTGCAATTATTGGCAGCAAAGAAGCAAGTATATTCATATTTTCTGCACCATAGGGGAAAAGTCGATCAGAATCATGCACCTTTCGGCATTTTCCAAGCCGCCTTCCGATTTAACTATTGGCGTGACATAGTGGGACACTCTCGGATCGTGGACGGCGAAGCTGTCCATGAAGTCGCGAAGCTCAAATTTCTCCAGAATTTCATTTTTCGAGACATCGCCCAGCACCATGTTTCTTACGCTTGTAGAACCGATATAGTTCACCCCGCCACTCGTGCTTTTAGATCGCCGCACCAGATGGGCAAAAGTAAACGGCTCTCCATCCTGATGAAAGCAATCAGGCGAGCTTATGCCACGGTCTGAAATCGAAGAGGATATTATCCTGACAAGATGCACGCCGAAGTAGATGGGAGACTGCAATCCATTTTCCGGCCAAAAGGTATCTTTGAAATCCCTCATCACAAGCGAAGCCAATAGATCGGTAGCTTTCACCTCAGCGCTCAAGGCGTGAAAGTAGCGGATATTTCCATGCTCTGGGTTGTTACCACCCTGGTCGTATCCAGACATGCCATGTCCGCGCGAATCTATTGTCACGGGCATCCACTCAACGCCCACATCTTTTCGCCACGGGACGATCACTCCGTTGCCATATCGCCTGAACCTCCTGACCCCATTCGGGGCATAGAAATCCGGCTCCAGTTCGTCAAACTCGCGATGAACCTGCGCGATATCTTGCGCTGAGAAGGTTTCTCTTACTGAGAAGGTGGAATACCCCTTTTGCAGAAGATCATTCTTAACCATCGTCCCCTCCACGTTTTTGTTTTTATTTCGGTTTACGCTGCATTTTCGCGGAGCACATCCTTTCATCTCTTAGTAAGGAGCACCCCAGCGATTTCCCAAAGCAGCCGTATCGAAAAAGCGATGAGCAGCAGTCCCATGAACCGCTCGAACCAATGTCCGATGCGCAGGAAGCGTTCGCGGATTCGGGGGCTGGTGAACACTAGGCTGACCAGCACAAACCAGGCAGCATTGACGAAGCACATCCAAGCGCCATAGAGCATCTGAATGCGTAGCGGCGTCGAAGCGCTTACCACAGTCGTGAACACCGCCAGGAAAAACAGCGTCGCCTTTGGGTTGGTCGCGTTGGTCAGAAACCCCAACGCGAACGACTGACGAAAGCTCCGCGCTGTCCCGTCACCGGAATCCAACGCCAGCTCGGCTGTCTGCATACCCGCTTGTCGGATGAACGTGACACCAAGGTAGAGCAGGTAGGCTCCGCCCACTAACTCCGCTACCCTCAACAGCCAGGGCGTGGCATGTATCAGCGCGCCGACCCCCAGCAGTGTGTAAATCACATGCACAGATATGCCCGCACCGATGCCGACGGCGGTGCCGATGCCGGCATGACGTCCGAAACGAACGCTCTGCCTGATGGTGACAGCGAAATCCGGCCCCGGGGCCACGACCGCGAGAAAATGAATGGCAGCAAGAGCGAGAAACTCCCGCAAGTATTCGGGCTCCATGTCAACTCCAGAAAGACAGTGGCATGGCGGGGCCACGGTAACCGACGAAGCACGACAGGCTGAGTCGGATGTTGTCCGTTCCCGCAGTCACTGCGTGCATGCGGCGAGAGTTGAAAAGGACCAAATCTCCGGCATTTGGACGCACCTCTAGCGTCGCTTCGCCCAGCAGCGCTGGATCAATATCGTAACTGTCGCCACGCATCTCATCGAAGTCTTCTGCAGACAGTTGCTGATCCCATATCTGAAGAGCGCCACCCTCGGCTGGCATAGACAGATAGATGTTTGCCGCCATCTGCGCCTGCAGGCTGTGAGCCTGGAAACTGTCCGGTGCATCCTTGGCAAAGATGTCGTGGTGAGCGAGGAAGGTCACCCCGGGTTTGACGACACGTGACAATCCTACGTACATCTTGCGACCATATAGCGTTTCGAGTTGGGCGCCCGCCGGCCAGACTTCATCCAGTACGCATCTGAGAAGGTCGACTGGAGAAACATAAGGCGCGCAGCGCTTTCTCAATTCGTCGATATTGTCGAAGACACTTTCGAAGTAATCGGCCACGAGTGGTGGCCGGTTCTCTGCCTCGTAGAAGGCCATCCCGATCCGGCCGATGCTGGGTGCGTTCAGGTACTTCTGAAAACCATGCCCCATAATCTGCCCGGCAAGCTTCGCTGCGATATCCTCATCAACGAAATTGCGTACGCAGACGGCCAAGGCATCTCCACGGACAAGTCTCTCGATCGCACCGCATTCCAGGCGCTCCAGTTCGATCACCATATTTCCCCCCTCGATTGTTTTTATGCCTCGCTGCAAGCCGAAGGCCGGCAAGGCTCACTCGCGCCGACAGCCTCTCCCGATCCAGGGTTGGACTGTCGCTGTGCAGCTAAATGTCGTATTGGACGATCAATTGGCCCTTCTTCACATGCACGGATACGATGTGGAGACCGTTCAGCTCCCCCGTGGCTTCGACATGCGTTCCACCACAGCCGTAAGGCGGTAGATGACCAAAACCGACTTGCCTGAACTGGTTTTCATCCACCTGAGATATGCACGGTAGATTGCTTTCAATCAGGTCGTCACAGTGGCTTTGCACTGTGGCCGCATCGACAACCTGCGCGCCATCAGCTGGCTTGAAAACCACACGTGAATCCCCGGGCCAGTGGTGTGCCTTGACAGGCCTCCATGCGAGCGGCTCCAGCGAGTGGCCTATCAAATGACCGGCGGAGTGCAATCTGGAATGCCGCTGACGTCGCGCCGTATCCACCTTGGCGGTGGTTACGCCAAGTGCAATCGCTTGACGGACGTAGTGGATGATTTCCCCGTCCGACGCTTCCACCTGGAAAACTTCCACATTTCCGATCCAGCCTACATCGGCGGGCTGTCCGCCGCCTTGTGGATGAAACAGGGTGGCGTTCAAGCGTACCTTAAATCCATCCGCGGTAATCAATCGTTCGCAATGCAGAACCTCCACTTCGGATTCAGTAGCGTTGCTTTCCCAATACAGTCTTCGCGTCATTTTGTGATGTTCGCTTTGTCTCGATTTATGTTACCGATTGTATTAAACGGGAGCGGCTGCGATAATCCGATCCAAACACAAATAGTCTTTGCCTCATGAGCACAAATAAGATGATCGCCCTGATGGGCGAGATGGCCGTTTTTGTCAAAGTGGTCGAGACAGGCAGTTTTTCTGAGACGGCACGCCAGCTGGGGGCTACACCTTCAGCAATCAGCCGATCAGTGGCTCGCCTTGAGAAAGCGCTGGGCACGCGGTTGCTGCAGCGCACGACTCGCAAGCTGCGGCTAAGCGAAGGCGGACATGAGGTTCATGCAAGATGCCTGGACATGGTGAGCGCTGCACAGGCGGTGATGGCGGTCTCCGGCCAGTTCAGTCCTGAACCACGGGGGTTGGTACGGGTTAGCGTTCCGAAGGCAGTGGGTCGATTCGTTATCCACCCGCATATTCCAGACTTTCTGGCGCGCTTTCCGAAGATCGATGTGCAACTGCAACTCAATGACCGATATGTAGACCTCATCGACGACGAGGTGGACCTGGCGATCCGAATTACTGATCGACCCTCTCCGGGGTTGATGGGCCGGCGGCTCGTCGACATTGAGCACATGCTATGCGCGACACCTGAGTACCTGGCCAGCCACGGCATGCCCGCGCACCCGCATGATCTGAAGGCGCACAACTGCATTTTTTTGGGTGAAGAACCCGGCGATTCCCGATGGAAGTTCCTGCGGGGCGACAAGCGGGTAAGTGTCAGCGTACATGGCCGCTACGCGGTCAACCACACCGGGGCCCGGCTCGACGCTGTACTGCATGATCTTGGTATCGGAAGCCTGCCATACTTCACCGCGCGGCACGCACTGCAACAGGGTCGGATTGTTCAGGTGCTCCCGGATTGGGAATTCAAAACAAACTACTGCGGCGAGGCTTGGGTCCTGTATCCACCGAACCGGCATCTCCCCCCGAAACTCAGCGTTTTCATTAACTTCATGGCGGAACGTCTGAGTAACGAGCCTACCTTGAGCACACCGGCGCGAAGGGCCGAGCCTACTGCGTCGCCGTACGAGGCGCCGGAGGTCGCCAAACAGAAATAAGGGGAGCCAGCAAATCCCTTTGTTTGCTGATGCTCCAGCTATCAACAGCGATGGTGTCGGTTCAACGTCCCAGAGAACCGACACATGCAACCATTCAGCCACTTTCATCGCCGTCAGGCGGGCTGCGGCCTGCTGATCGCCGCCGTACTGATGAGCGGCTGCGCGACGACAACGCCTCCGCCTAAGGGCACCCCGATCGCGAAGCCGGCGATCGCACCGGCAAAACCGAAGCCGGAATTCGTACCCGTCGTTCGCTATGGCCGTTACACACTGGTCGAACTTGCGCCGGCATCGGCGCAGCAAGACCTGTTGCTGCAGGTTGTCGATGTCGCCATACCCGACACGCGCCGCGCGACAGTAGGTGATGCGCTGCGTCACGTCCTGCTGCGCTCAGGCTACCAGCTCTGCCCGGTGGGCGACATCACCGCGCTCAACTCATTGCCGCTGCCCGCATCCCACTATCGGCTGGGGCCGATGCTGCTGCGCGATGCTCTGCTGACGTTGGCAGGTCCTGCGTGGGATCTGAAAGTCGATGATGGCGCTCGCCGGATTTGCTTCAACCGCGCCCAGCAGCCGTCATCAAGTCAGACCCAATCGCCACCGCAGTCAACCTTGAAGGCTACCGGTCATGTCGAAAGACATCCGCTCACAACGGAGGTGCGGCCATGACCACCATCCCTGGCTCTCCCCGTCGCTCGCGCGTACCGTTGCTGCGCGTGGCCACCATCACCTGGGTCTTGCTGATCAGCACGGGTGCAGTGGTGAACCACGTGGCGTTGTCCAACCTTGCCACACAGGCAGGCGGCAGCGCACAGAGCACGCAAGTCGCAGCCCTGGAGGCCCGACTGGCAGAACTGGATCAACAGCTCGAAGCGCAGCGTCAGCAGCCCGACACGTTGACGACCACACAGTTCGAGACCGAGCGTCAGGCCATCGAGCAACGGGTTTCCAGGATCGAGCAGGCCCTCGGTGAACGGCTGACGACCAATAGCCTTGCACCGTTGCATAGCCGCATCGAGCAACTGGAAGCCCGCCTGGCGAAAGCCGCTCATGTCGTGCCCGCCCCAACCCGCACGCGGAAGAACCAGGCCTCCAGGCCCAAAGCGGCGGTTCCTCCATTCAAGGTCGTCGGTCTCGAAATGCGCGGCGGCGAGCGCTTTTTGTCGATTCAGCCCGCAGGGGGAGCTTCCTCGCCACTGAGCGGCGTTCTGCGTCCGGGTGAATCCGAGGCTGGCTGGCGACTGGAAACCATCGAAGAGCGCACCGCCGTGTTCCGGAACAACGGTCAGGTTCTTCGCGTGGTAGCGCCATAGGAGGGCCAGATGAACCGCATGATCATTTCGCTTGCCCTGGCTACCACCTTTGCCGTCGGCGTCATCTCCCCCGTATCAGCACAGAACACCCGCACGTCCTCGTCACCTGTTGTACCTGGTCAGGAACAGGCGACAACCGCGAGCAACAGCGAGGAGCAGAACGCTCGCGACTGGGGGTTGCGCCTGGAGGAATGGACTCGTTACCGGGAGGTGATGCGTGGTCCGTTGGGCATTTTTTCCCCCACTCTCGATCCGCTTACCGCGCTCGGTATCGAAGCGCGTTCAGATGAAGAGCGCCGGCGCTATGCCGAACTGCAGGTTCAGGTCGAAGCGCGGCGTGTCGAGAAAACACTGGCTTACCAGCGTGCTTATGACGCTGCCTGGCAACGCCTGCATCCGGGCATGCAGCGCGTCAATCTGCCGGGGGCCAACCAGACTTCCAGCGCTGCCGGCGTGCCGGGCGATGCGAACCGGTTGGCCGTATTCATCAAGGACGGTTGTGCCCCATGCGGTCAGCTTGTCCAGCAATTGCAGACCTCCGGGGCGGAATTCGACCTCTACATGGTCGGCAGCCGCCAGGATGATGCTCGCATCCGCGATTGGGCCAAGCGTGCCCGGATTGACCCCGCCCGTGTTCGTAGCGGCTCCATCACCCTCAACCATGATGCAGGCCGCTGGTTGTCGCTGGGCCTGCAAGGGGATCTGCCAGCCGTCGTGCGGCAGATCGGCGGCGAATGGCAAAGGCAATGAACCGCTATGCACGCCTGCTTGCAGTTCTAGCCGCCTCGATAGCCGGAACCGCGCTCGCCAGGGCACAGGAGATACCGCCTCCTGCCTACCAGGTCGCGGCGCAGCGCGCGGATATTCCGTCCCCGGTTCTCTATGCCGTTGCGCTGCAGGAGAGCGGCTTGCGGCGCGGTGGCCGACTGGTCCCATGGCCCTGGACCCTGAACGTCGCTGGAACCGCCCGCCGTTTCGGCAGCCACGCAGAGGCATGCAACGGGCTGAACAAAGCGTTGCGCGAAGTGCCACCGACCCGTATCGACGCGGGACTGGCTCAGATCAACCTGGGTTACCAGAAGCATCGCTACAGCCGCCCCTGCGACCTGCTCGATCCCTATCGCAACCTCGCGATCGCGGCCGAAATCCTGCGTGAACAACATACCCCGGGCGAAGACTGGTTGCTCGCGATCGGCCGCTATCACCGCCCGGCTGGCGGCGCCCCCGCCGCGCGCTACCGGCGCAGCGTCAGCCAGCACCTGGCGCGCGTGGTCGGTCCTTCCCGTGCTGACGCTTCCATCAGGAGGAATACCCCATGAAGCCTGCCTTCACTGCCGTTGCCGCGAGGCCGATTCTTTGCGCCCTGTTATGTGCCAGTGGTCTGCCAGCCCTGGCAGGCCAGCCGCCTCTCGAGGTAGTCGAGGACCATGGAGGCAGGTCTGCCTTGCCCTACTACCAGGCGCTGGACCTGCCGCCACGGCAGAGTCAACCAAGTCCGCCGCGGATCTCTGTGCCGCCGTCCGCAGGCAAGACCTTCAGCGAAGCCGATATGCTGCCCGTGCGCTCGGAGCGGCTGTCGCCCGGCGATGAACCTCGCAGGGTGATCCAGGCACCGGGCCTGGCCCCCGTTTTCCTCATCGGTGATGACGAACGCTCCCGCGCCTGGCTGGTTGAGCGCAAGGCGGCGCTGCACGACATCAGCGCCACCGGTCTCGTGGTCAATGTCGGATCGGCGGAGACACTGGCTGGGTTGCGCAAGCTGGCTCCCAAGCTCACGTTGTCTCCGGTATCGGGTGACGACCTCGCGCAGCGGTTGGGACTGCGGCATTACCCGGTCCTGATCACAGCCACCGGCATCGAGCAGTGAGTGCGCCATCATGGCCCAGCCTCATGCGGTGGAAGTGCTGCTGCGGCCAGCGGTGGAACTATACACCGTTGCGGTTTGCGCCGGCGCCGCGTTGGTGTGCATGGTGGCACCCTGGTCGCTGGCGTTAAGCCCGCTGCTGGGCTTCGGCAGCGCTCTGGCATTCCTTGTATTCGGTGGCATCCGCTTGCGCGAGGCGATGGCTATCTTGCGATACCGCCGCAACATCCGCCGCCTGCCTCGCTATGTCATGACAAGCCGGCAGGTGCCGGTCAGTCGGCAACGCCTGTTTATCGGCCGCGGTTTTCGCTGGGATCAACGCCACACCCACCGGCTGATGCAGACCTATCGACCGGAGTTTCGGCGCTACGTCGAACCCACGCAGATCTACCGCCTTGCCCGGCGCATCGAAGAGCGCCTTGAGTTCGCGCCGTTTCCGCTTTCAAAACTCGCCCGGGTGATTGCGTGGGACAGCCCGCTGAACCCCGCGCGGCCGCTGCCCCCGGTGGGAGGCATGCCACGCCTGCACGGCATCGAGCCGCACGAGATTGACGTCACCCTGCCGCTCGGGGAACGGGTCGGCCACTCGCTTGTGCTGGGAACCACCCGCGTCGGCAAGACTAGGCTCGCGGAATTGTTCATCACCCAGGACATCCGTCGGCGCAACGCCTCCGGTGAACATGAGGTCGTCATCGTCTTCGATCCGAAGGGTGACGCAGACCTGTTGAAACGGATGTACGTCGAGGCCAAACGCGCCGGGCGTGAGGGCGAATTCTATGTGTTTCATCTCGGATGGCCCGACATTTCGGCCCGCTATAACGCTGTGGGACGCTTCGGCCGCATCAGTGAAGTGGCGACCCGCATCGCCGGGCAGCTTTCCGGGGAAAGCAATAGCGCTGCATTCCGTGAATTTGCATGGCGGTTCGTCAACATCATCGCCAGGGCCCTGGTGGAACTGGGGCAGCGGCCAGACTACCTGCTGATCCAGCGGCATGTCGTGAACATCGACGCGCTGTTCATCGAATATGCCCAACGCTACTTCGCCAGCCATGAGCCGAAGGCCTGGGAGATCATTGTTCAGCTGGAAGGCCGGATCAACGACAAGAACACGCCCCGTCACATGATGGGCAGGGAGAAGCGCGTGGTGGCGCTCGAACAGTATCTGTCGCAGGTGCGCGTGTACGACCCCGTGCTTGATGGCTTGCGGTCGGCAGTGCGTTATGACCGCACCTATTTCGACAAGATCGTCGCGTCGTTGTTGCCGTTGCTTGAGAAGCTCACCACCGGCAAAACGGCACAGCTGCTCGCCCCCAACTATTCCGACCTGAACGACCCGCGACCGATCTTCGACTGGATGCAGATCATCCGCAAGAGGGCAGTCGTTTACGTTGGCCTGGATGCCCTGTCGGATGCGGAAGTCGCGGCGGCGGTCGGAAACTCGATGTTCAGCGACCTGGTATCCGTCGCTGGACACATCTACAAATTCGGGATTGATGACGGCCTTCCCGGCGCGGCTACCGGGCTGAAAATTCCCATCAACGTCCACGCGGATGAATTTAATGAATTGATGGGCGATGAGTTCATTCCCATGGTCAACAAAGGCGGCGGCGCGGGCCTCCAGGTCACGGCCTATACCCAGACGTTGAGCGATATCGAGGCACGCATCGGCAACCGCGCCAAGGCTGGCCAGGTCGTCGGCAACTTCAATAATCTCTTCATGTTGCGGGTACGCGAAACGGCCACGGCAGAGCTGTTGACCAAACAGCTTCCCAAGGTCGAGGTTTATACGACCTCGTTGATGAGCGGTGCCACCGATAGCTCGGATATTCGCGGCCAGACGGACTTCACCAGCAACACCCAGGATCGCATCACCACGACAAGCGTGCCGTTGATCGAACCCGCGCATGTAGTATCTCTGCCCAAAGGTCAGGCGTTCGCATTGCTGGAGGGCGGCAACCTGTGGAAGGTTCGCATGCCATTGCCAGCGCCGGACCCGGACGAAGTGATGCCGAAGGATCTGCAGCAACTGGCAGGCTACATGCGCCAGCACTACGTCGAAGCCGGCGACTGGTGGGAAAACCAGGGACTTCCCGGCCTTCAGGATGAGCCCCTGCCGGACGACCTTCTCGACGGCTTCCAGCACATTGCCACAGCTGAAGACGAGGCGGCACTGCCATGAGCGATCCAGCCGGGACAGCGCAACGCCAGCAGAACCGGCAGCAGGGGCTGATCGCCGGCATAATCATGCTGCCGTTGCGCCTCTTCGGCGTACTGTGCGGCTCGCTCCTTCTGTGCATCGTCATCGAGTGCGTGGGCATGCACCTGTTCTGGCCGGAACAGGGATGGCGGCACGCACAGGGAATGCTGGACTACGAGCTGGCCCAGCTCTCCGGTCACTTCACCCACAGCGCTCTCGTACAGGAGCCGGGGCGCACCGCCCATTGGCTGGTCGAACAGGCCTACGAGTGGATCTTCGTCAAAACCGGCCTGCTGGAATGGATGCGCACTGCGGCGAACCAAGCCAGCGCTCCCAGCCATGGCGCAGCGCGGGATTTTCGCTACTACATCAGCCAGGCCTATGTCTGGGTAGAAAGCTATCTCATCGCCGCGGCGTTCACGACGCTGGTCTTCCTCGTGCGCTTACTGGTGCTGGTGCTGACATTACCGCTGTTTCTTCTGGCCGCGTTCGTGGGGCTGGTCGACGGTCTGGTGCGCCGTGACATACGCCGCTTCGGCGCCGGACGCGAATCCGGTTTCATCTATCATCGCGCCAAAGCATCTCTGATGCCGCTGGCCGTGCTGCCATGGGTGATCTACCTGGCGCTCCCATTGAGTGTGAGCCCCTTGCTCATCCTGCTACCCAGCGCGGTGCTGCTGGGACTGGCGACTAACATCGCAGCCGGAAGCTTTAAGAAGTATTTATAGGTGCGACGTGAAAGTTTATTTCACATTAAAAACAAGGGGTTAATTGATACGAAATAGGCTATAAGCTTCGCCAGTTATTGTCAAACACTCGAAATTTGAGTGGAGATTGACCTGTTGTACGACCAACAGTAGCCCACGAGGACAGGCATGGCGGGTAACGGCTTTGTCTGAAGCTCCTCCGGAAAGTAGCCATCGAAAGATGTGACCAATATCGCGAGGTAGTGGTGACGATCCTCGAAGCAGCATTGGGGTGAGGCGCGAGGCTGGCTGGTATGGATAATGTAAGTGAACTGCTGATAAACATCGTTAATTTCGATGTGCCAAAGCTGCTGTCAGGCACTGACCAAAACGGTATGTGGCTGGTTGCTCTTGTTTATAGTGGGAGCACGTCGTCATAAAAGCCACCGGTGGAAAGGCAGATCCTAACCCGGTCGTGTAACTGGTGAGGAACACGGTAAGCCCGTATCGCTGCCCTCAGGGCAGGCAGACCGCAAGGAATGCTGATGGCGGTGCGGGTATGAGAGGACGGACAAAGCGAAGGCCTGGCTGTAACGGTCAGTACACGGGCTGGAACATCGCCCGGCGCGAAAGCGAGCCCACTTCCGTCTGGTCTTTGATCGCATGAAGGCTGAGAAAGTCTTTTTTTTTTTTTGAGGAAAGCTGCATGGTAGAGCACGTTGAAAAACCGGTGTCTGCGCTTTCCCTCCGTCCGAATGGCTGGCATGAGATCAACTGGGATCGTGTCAACAGGTCGGTGAGGACGATGCAGAACCGGATTGCGAAGGCTTGTAAGAACAGTGAATGGCGGCGGGTTCGCTGCCTGCAACGTTCCTTAACACGTTCTCCTGCGGCCAGATATCTGGCCATCAGGCGTGTTACTGAGAATCGGGGTAATAAAACCGCGGGCGTGGACGGCAGACGCTGGACCACCCCTGCGGAAAAATGGAAAGCTGCACAGGCTCTGAAACGACGGGGGTATCGCGCATTGCCGTTACGGCGGGTCTTTATCCCTAAAGCCAATGGTAAGCAACGTCCTCTGGGTATTCCGACGATGGCGGATCGTGCGATGCAGGCTCTCTATATGCTGGCATTGTCGCCAGTGGCTGAGACAACGGCTGATCCTAATAGTTACGGGTTCAGACCATGGCGCTCTACTGCTGATGCGATGGGGCAGCTTTACTGTAACCTGTGTCGAAAACGGTCAGCCCTCTGGGTTCTGGAAGCGGATATCAAAGGCTGTTTCGACCATATCAGCCATGACTGGTTGATACGCAATATCCCCATGGATAAGGATATTCTGCGTAAATGGCTTCGTGCAGGGATCATCAATAAAGGTATGTTCAGTACAACAGAGGAAGGAACGCCGCAGGGCGGAGTAATATCTCCCGTATTGGCCAATCTGGCGCTTGATGGTCTGGAGACCCAGTTGAAGAAGTATCTGGGGGTAACCAGAGCCAGGAAATCAAAAGTTCATGTAGTACGGTATGCCGATGATTTTGTTATTACTGCGAACTCGCCGGAATTGCTTGAAAGTAAAATTCGCCCGTGGGTAGAAGAATTTCTATCCATCAGGGGACTGGCGCTTTCTCCGGAGAAGACGCGTGTCATATCAATCCATGAAGGCTTTGATTTCCTCGGCTGGAATTTTCGCAAGTATGGCGAAAAACTCCTTATCAAGCCTGCCAAGAAAAATATACAGGCATTTTACCAGAAGGTCAGAACCATTATTTCCCGGCATGGTGGCAACACCCAGGAAACATTGATCCACCGACTGGCACCTGTACTCAGGGGATGGGCTCAGTACCATTCCCCCGTTGTAGCCAAGGCAACGTTTCACCGGTTAGACGCCAGAATCTGGTATCTGTTGTGGCGATGGGCGAAAAGGAATCACTCCAAGAAAGGTCGTCAATGGGTACGTGAACGATATTTTCACACTATCGGCAACCGGAACTGGGAGTTTGCCTGTAAGAAAGACAGCACAGGTACAGAGTCAGATTACATCAGGCTCAAGCCGTTGTCAGCAACGCCCATCATACGACATACAAAAATCAAGAGTGCATTCAACCCTTTTGATCCGATCTGGGAAAAGGAAGGAGAATCACTGCGCATGCAAAGGATGCTTCATTCGTTGCGTTACCGTCGTGAAATCGCCGGACTCTATCGCTTGCAGAAAGGGCAATGCCTTCACTGTATGCACCCTATTACTCAGGAAACGGGCTGGCAGGAACATAGTCTGACTCACATTCTTTATGGAGGAAATAATGCGTTGGGCAACAGGGTATTGCTACACCCTGAGTGTCATGATCAAGTCCACACCCTCGATATTAATCTCAGCAAGCCGGCTCGATAATCGAGTTTAGCAAAGGCTTGAGCCGTGTGAGCTGGAAATCTCTCACGCACGGTTCTTAGGGGGCGCTGAACCAGTAATGGTTCGGTGCTACCCGATATGTTCTGCCGCGAATCAAATTGACCCTTTGGCGAGCAAAAAGTTGATCGGCGACAACGATCAATACTCAATTATTGATCTGCGAAAACATTTATGAAATGCGGAGGACTTCTGCCATGATGAAATTCCACCAGGTACTTCAAATCAAAGAGAGACCAGTGGGCTAGCGACCAACACCATGGAAATACGCCCGCGCTGTCATCGGCGGGCTTTTCCCTCCGGCCATTGACGGCCTTTCCGGCAGATAAAAAGAACGTTAGCAAGGAGGGCACATGCTCATTTTGACGCGCCGCATCGGGGAGATCATCCGTATCGGAGACGATATTACCGTCACCGTTCTTGGGGTCAAAGGCCAACAGGTGAGGTTCGGCACCTCTGCGCCGAGGGAGGTGAATGTTCACCGAGAGGAAATCTATGACCGGATTCAAAGCGAAAGAGTTTCGGCTCTCTCCGGGAAGAACCTCTATTAGCTATTAGACAGAAGCACTGAATACAGGCGCAATTTTGCGCCAGTTTCTCTTTTCAGTTCGCAGGTCGATCAACCCAGCAGCGTTTTCGCAAGCGACATCTGCTCATGCTCGAAGGCAGGCGCGAAATCATCCAGTTCGTTCGAGCGCAACCCCACCGCAGCACTGAGCGCAACCTTCCGCCAGTCCCGAACGGCTGCATGCACCTCGGCCAGCACGGCCAGCGCATCGTTTTTGCTCAACGAAAAATACGCGCTTCGGGCCAGCAGCATCTCAAGATCGGTGATCGGCCCGTCCTCTTCTGACAGCCAGGTCTTGGATTCCCGGTCCTTGTCGGGGAAGGGATTGACGTCGAAGGCCGGCGCCAGTCGCCAGAGCCCCTTGTCGACATGGAGAAAGCCATGGTTCTGCAGGTGGTCGTCCACATTAGTAATCAAAAGATTGAAGACCAGGCGCCGCCACAATTGCTGTACATCGGCGGTCGGCGCCTGTCCCAGCGAGCGGATAACGTCCGCGATCTCGGTGTAGCTTCGATCCTCTTCACGTGAAGCCTGGAGCAGGGATGCGGCCGACTGATATGGGATGCGCCCGTCGGCACCATCTCGATCGAAGCGGCGAATGATTGCGACCGGTATGCCGTCGAGTTCCACGATGCGAGCAGGCGCAGCGTCGATGCCAGCACGTTGCGCCAGGCACAGGGCCAGCACCTCTCCGCGTGTCACGCTGCGCGTGTCCCCCACGCTCGGGAATTTCCCGATAGCCAGCGCGCCATCTTCGTCGACCACCGTGCTCTTGGGCCGCATGCCGCCAAGAGACGTGCCTTTGCCCTGCAGGTAACGCAGATCCTCGGTGCTTTCCTGGCCTTGCTCGACCGCACGGCTGGCGCTGTAGATGCGTTGCAGCTCCAGAAGCGGCGGTGTGCTACGCCTGCCATCCTCCACCGTCCTGCAATAGCGACCATCCTGATCGCGCAGACGCAAGGCGCCAACGCGACTGAAGTCGTCAACCGCCAGCAGGTAGTCCAGTTCGGTCAACGGGGCGAGCGCTGCGTTGTCCTTGCGGCGCTTGGCGTGGTCCCGCGCGATGACCCTGCGTCCCCATGCATCCGGAGCCGTATCGGCAAGGGCGAAGTGAAAGACCGAATCATGCGCTGACGGCGCCCTGCGCGGTTGATACCCGGAGTGAAGACCGAGATCGGCGGACACATTGAAGCCGGCAGGGTTTGCCAGCCAGTCCTGGTCGTAGGCAAAGGTGGTGTTTTCGCGGCGGCCCTGCTTGACGTAGACGAGGGTGCCGACCGGCGTGCCCGCCTTGCCGATGCAGACCTGAATCTGCTGACGTATCGAAACAGCCGATTTCATAGCGCCCCCGATTTGCCTGGCTTGCTACGCACGCGCTGGGGCAGGTTTTCGTCCATCAACGTCAGGCCGATGTCGTCACGCGCCGTATCCAGCAGGCCGGCAAGCGCCTGTATCTCACCGAAGACATGCAGTGCGCGGGCAAAGAAGTGGATGGGCACGCGCACATCGCCTTTTTCCATGCGCCGGACGGTGGACACGGATGCGCCCATTCGCTCGGCCAGCGAGGCCTGCGAGATCCGGCGGCGCCGACGCGCCAGAGCGACGTCGCTGCCGAGCTTGCGGATGGCACGCTCGACAGGCAACGGCAGTGGAACATCCACTTTATCACTCTCAACGGAGTGACTATCTGGTTTATGTGTTTTCATGAGGCGGATTATTGCACCACTCCATCCAATTTTCAATAACCATTCCCAGGGGAACGAGATTGCCGGATTAGCACTCCTGTCGGGATGCTTATTTGCGCTAGAAGCGTCTTGCCCCTGGTATTAAGCAAGCGCTTCCGGCGCAATCGAACACGCCGCATTCGATCCCTGTTGCCCCCAGCGAACACCCTCAGCCGACAGCAGCCGATACCTCGTGGGCGCCTCCGGATACGCACCTCCCTCGCATCCCAAGAATGTGGTGAGCCGGCAGTTCTCATTGTTTGCGGCTTTCACACACTCACCGCCGCAGCATCAAGCCATTACGCATCAACGGGGAATGCACGATGGCACGGTCCTACCGCCCGGCACTTGCAAGGCGCAGCACGCTCGCAGCGCTGCTGATTGTCGGCCTGTCGACGGCTCT
>OJKH01000432.1_pt1 | contig 17419 bp, 20 predicted proteins | sample 1596471 | NCBI WGS metagenome assembly OJKH01 (sample SAMEA4350108, study PRJEB24818) | metagenome | biome: human; feature: gut; material: faeces | place: Denmark | collected 2013-09
TTACGTCAGGCATGCAGGATATTGTCGCTGAGCAGGACGGTATTTCGTTATCAGCCGGATACGCAACGTGATGAGCCAGTCATTATGGCGCTGACCGTGGCGGCTGAACGCTATCCGCGATACGGATTTAAAAAGCTTTTTCAGGTGCTGCGCAGGCAGGGCAAAAGCTGGAACCATAAGCGCGTTCACCGGATTTACTGCCTGCTGAAACTGAATTTTCGCCGTAAGGGAAAACAGCGCCTGCCAGTGCGCAATCCGGTTCCGCTGGTGACGCCAGAGGCGATGAACCAGAGCTGGTCCATCGATTTTATGCACGATGCGCTGGTGTGCGGCAGACGCTTCCGGACCTTCAACGTGGTGGATGATTTTAACCGCGAAGCACTGGCGATCGAAATTGACCTGAATATCCCGGCGCAGCGAGTCGTGAGAGTGCTGGACAGGATCGTGGCAAACCGCGGATATCCGCTAAAGATGCGGATGGATAACGGTCCGGAACTGGTCTCGCTGACGCTGGCACAATGGGCAGAAGAGCATGGTGTGATGCTGGAGTTTATCAGGCCCGGCAAGCCAACGCAGAATGCCTTTATCGAACGGTTCAACCGGACATACAGAACAGAAATACTGGATTTTTATCTGTTCAGAACACTGAATGAAGCACGGGAAATTACAGAGCGCTGGCTGGCTGAATATAACGGCGAGCGCCCCCACGAATCCCTGAATAACCTGACGCCGGAAGAATACCGGCTGATGGCTGAAACCGCGGAAATCTCAAAAAGTGCGTGGAACTAAAACGGGTGCGCTTACATTCCCATCCCAGCGGGGACAGATGAGAAATCAGCTGCTCAAATTCTCTATATCCTAACTGACCCCTATATTAATGACACGACAGGGAGTTTCAGGACATAGAGATCCCGTCTCTCGAATCATGAATCGGGGTCATGCCAACTGTACTGTCCACTGTTTCGGCCTGTGTCATTGATGCTGTAATGGATGCTCTCAGACATGAGGCTGCAGTCATTAAAAATGCCCTGAACCTGGTGTTCAGGGACATTTAAGGTCTTTGGCTTCTTTCCCTAGTCGTAGTGCTACACGGAAGGTAGCAGCACTATGCTTTAGAGTTAATTACTTACCAAATAACCTTTCATGCACCCATCCGTTGATTGCGACGCGAGGCTTGCTAGTTTGGGCACGGTAGTTGTGTAAATGAAAATTGATGCAGCCTAATAATGTTTGTTACATTCGTGCTTCTTTTTGCATGGAGCGAGGAAACACCTAAATGATAAAAAAAATCGTAGTCATTTTAAGTGCATCACTTTTGCTTTCTGGATGTGGTCTGAATGACCCAATCTATACTCCGACAGGCAAGGGTTGGAAGAAAGAAGAGTACCTGGGTCATAAAATTTATAGCGGATACATATTCACTGATTGCTCGATCTACAACCGCGAAACCAGACTGACCTACTTTGCAAACAACAGGATAATGTACATCCCAGCTATTGGTCAGTTTAGTGTCTACGACAAGACATCCTCATTTGGGACGCCAATAGACTCCCCTCAAATGAATATCACTATGGAAAGCACAGGAAACTACGTATTTTCTGGTGATAAAGGAGCGTTTCACTTTCAAATTTCAGGCGACAGCTTAGGGACTATGACTGAGTTCACGGTTGCGCATAGGCCAAGTAACAGATTTATGATTTACCAATGCGGTAGGAAAAACGGCATTGATGCAAGAATAGTTTCCGAATTATTCATGCAGTACACTGATGAAACCCAGTAACCGAAGACTTTTACGGGTCTGGTGCCTCCCTGCCCCACCAGTGTTCGCTGATGGCCGGACAGGGAGTGCCAGGATAGGGGGATTAGTGGCGGATCTGCGCCAGGTCGTCTTCAGTCAGACCGGTCATTTTTATGATGGTATTGCGGTCGATACCGTTCTGCAGCATGGTACGGGCAACTTCGAGTTTGCCTTCATTACGGCCTTTTTCAATACCACGTTGTTCACCGAGCTGCAGGCCTTCTGCCCTGCCCTTCTCGATGCCCTTCTGTTCAAGTTGTTGTGCGATGGTCATAAGTGCGTCTCCGTGTTGCGGCACACGCTGTGCCAGTTCGCGTACAAAAGCCTCAGCGTCGGATGTTTCGCCTGCCTGCACTATATAGTGTACCAGCGATATTACCTGTGATGAAGACAGATATCCGGCCAGCAGGATGGGAGCCAGCCGGTCAACCAGTTCTGCCAGGTCCCGCTGGTGAATATGCTTCTGTAGTAAAGTTAGTGCGGCCATGCTGCGATGGCCAGCGATTTCATCATCCGGAATGACCGTAACGTCTACCAGCGGGAAAGCGCTGCTGTAGAGTTTGCCTGCCAACGCCGGATCGTCAAACTCATCCAGCCACCGGGTGGAGTACGGATACGGGCTGCGCTTGCCCGTATAGAACAGCACCGGTATCACCAGTGGCAACTTTTTATGCCCTGCCTCCAGGTGGCGCTGCATGGCGGCCACCGCATAGCGTATCAGGCGGAAAGCCATATGTTTGTCCGCCGTTGACTGGTGTTCCACGAGGACATGTATGTACCCGTCACCAGCTGTGGTTTTCAGACTGTAGAGAACGTCGCTGAAATACTGGCGGAGATCATCCTCAACGAACGAGCCTGATTCCAGTTTCAGCGTGCTGAGATCGCAGATGGCCCGCAACTTTGCCGGCAGATGCAGCTCCATAAAGTCACGGGCAATGTCCGGTTGCGTCAGGAACTGCCTGAACGTGGCGTCGTGGGGGGGGGTGTACTACTTTTCTTCTTCATCTACCCGGGCTCTGAAAAATGACCCGGATATGTTATCACAGCCCGGAAAAAGCTAATATTGGCGTCGAACGGAATAACCATTCTTTCAGAGGGCAGTTCCAGGAAGGTCAGTATCCTTCTTTACCATGCTGATCTTTAAGCGTGACCTAGTTTAAAAAGATATGCTGACAGTTCTGCTGCAGTTATATCAAACTCGAGTTGCTGGATTAATTCTGCCAGTTTTTTCTCTGCAGTATCACGATCAAACTGATTTTGTACTATCTGGAGAGCAACCTGTTTTAGCTCCGGAGGGAGGTGTTCCAGATTGATATGATTATAACCCGAAATGTCATCATCCGGATTTTCGAAGAGCCAGCCGTAACTCATAAGGTCACCTGTTCTATTTCACAAATGTCCAGACACCTGGCGGTACCCGGTCATACAACTTTCCCATCGTCATCTCCGCCAGCCGGTGATCAACCGCGGCATTGAAATGCTCAAGCTCATCATCTGACAGAGAATATTTATTTTTTTCTATTACCCTTTCCAGGGTTTCCTTCGATGTACAGCGCCGTAGTCGTAAAATCTATTCCTGTTTCGTCATTAGTTTTTTATATCCTGAGGCGTCCCTGGTATTTAATTTTACAAATAACGCAAATTTCTTTCAGGCGTTATGGCCCGTGCCGTTCTGCTTAAGATAATCACTGATGCTCAGGCCGGACAAGCGAATTTTATCCGAAACTTCCCTGAACTGCTCTTTCCATCCATTTGTCAGATGTCTTTGTGACGCGATTTTGCAGGCGACGCTGAACGGCGTTCTCCCCAGTTTTTCGGAAAGCCAGAAAAGATGCTTACCAATATCATCATTCGGGACGCCATCGAGCGCATCCAGTAATAAAGTTTCCTCTTCAGCCACCCAGGCCTGGCGGGCATTCGGAAAGCGTGGGTCAGGTACAGGTGCCTGTTTCTCTTCCTTCGGTTTCGACGATGCCGGTACCGCGGGCTTTTTCATGCCGACGCGCGCTTTCATGGCGCCGATGGCGGCCACGGCCCGCACCAGGGTTTCACGCTCCTGGCGCGTGAGCAGGCTGTCCTCGCAAATCAGGGTGTTCAGGTTATCGATCAGGGTGTCCAGTCGGTTTTCAGTGACTTTCATGTTTTAGCTCTTGTTCCTTGTGGTGGTTGGGTACAGTCCCGGTTCTCATGCTCCAGGCCGGAGTTCGTCAGTCATTTTTTGCAGCGCGAGCCGGTCACGCCAGGATGAACGTGGCCTGCTGAAGACAATGGGCTCAGGGCCTCTCTCCTGCTTCGGCGTCGTTCCACACCATCACCGTGGCCAGATGCTCCGCCACCTCCCGTCCCGTGTAACCGGCCAGGATAGCCAGCGCCCGTGAGGCCGCTTCACGCGACAGCGGACTGCGAAACCCGAATCCATCCGTCATCAGGAGCCACTGCAGACGTTCAGTCCAGCGCTCTCCGGGTTTGCGAACTGGCGAAAACACAATCTCCGTCAGCTGCCCGCGGTTGCAGTACAGCTGTCGCTGTTCCAGTTCATCCAGCAGGCTGTTCAGCTCGCGCCGGTCAGCTTCTTCCTGACTCATCAGCGGCCAGCGGATGCGGTGCCACTGCAGCTCCTGCGCCTGGTCGTCCGTGAAGCCCGCGCGGGCCAGCAGGTCAGCCAGCGCGGCCACCGTGTCTTCCTCGTATGTGGCAGCAGTGAGCGGGTCCGCGTCGCGCAGAACGTGCAGCAGGCGCGCCGGTGCCGGCAGCATCCGCAGGGACGCTTCAGGACTGACCACGGCCAGTTGAATATCCTCAGTCAGCCCGGTGATCCCCTCCGCCTGCAGCGCGGCGTTCAGCTGACGGCACCAGGTGCCGGTCTGGTCCGCCGGCGCGGTAACGTCCACCGTGCCCGCCTCCGGCGTGGCGCTCTCATTAATCTGTACCCGGACCGCAATCCCCGCATCGTGACAGGACTGCAGCCAGGTGGCGACCTGCAGGGGATCGCCTTCCAGGCGTGTCACCTGCCCGGCCGCATTCCACAGCTGCAGGCAGGTGGTGCCGTCAAGACGGATCACGTAGTCACCCCGCAACGCCAGGTGCCATCGACCATCCAGCTCCACCGGCCGGTCGTCAGCCTCATCTGCCTGGACAGGCGGGACCAGAGGCAGAACCCGGATCGCCGTCGCGCGCTGCTCCGCCAGGACGCGCGCCTGTTCGTCAGCGAGAAACGGGGCGGCCAGCGCACGGCCGGCATCCGTCAGCTCGACGGCCAGCTGCAGGTTCGGCGCGCGCAGGGTGCGCAGCCAGCCTGCGGCTTCCATGCGCCGGCAGGAGGCACGCAGGTTCGGCCCGTACACCGGGGCGTCCCCGCCCTGCTCCAGCACCCGCTCAATATCCCGCGTGGCCACCGGTCCAGGACGTTTCGCATCGAGGGCGGCCAGCACAATCAGCACCCGCCGCTGCAGCGGCGACGGACGTCGGGATTTTTCCCGCATCATTGCCCCTCATCCCTCTCGGATATGAGCGTTTTAAGCCGTTTATAGTCTGCTTCGACCCGTGTTGTGGCCAGGCCAGTGTGTCCGCGCAGCGCCAGGAGATACCAGAAGCGGAGGATGTCATGAGCCTTGTTCACTTCCCAGACATAATGGGTGCCATCCCTGCGAAAATCGCATTGCTTTATTTCCTCTTCTGCCATCTGCGTCATCTGCTCATAGCTGAGCGAAAACAACATATCTTCATACATCCTGCACACTCCGTCTGAACATGTCCGGTTTAATCAAAAATCATACTTCGTATAATTTACATCACATTTAGAAAACATCATATCAGATATGATCTTATTATTAATGATAAATATCATATCAAGTATGATTTTGTGAGTGTGACTTAATTATCATATCACTTACCGGTTTCCCGCCGTGCAGATCCGAAAATTGTCTTGATCAGAATTGATGTGCCTGCCGTGTCGAGACGGTAAATCAGGGGCGTTACTCACAATGATATAAGGTTATCGTTTATGAATAAAACAGCTCATGGAGTACAGGCCCGCAGGATGGAGAACCGGTAAACTTATCAGCATACCGGTAATGAAGAGTCGGTGGGGGATCCTATATCATCTTTTTAATGATGATGAATCATTTCACTGCGAAGTAACGATGTTTTTAATAAAACAAATCATTTCCTTCTCTCTTCCGATAAACTTATCAAGCGAAGAATGACCACCATCATCAATATGGGTTTTTATTTTGTTGTTACCTCTTAATAAATTAAGTAACTTTAAAGCTGGTTTTATAGTTAAAATTTCATCACGACGGCCTAAAATCATTAAGGTTTCTACCGGAGATTCTTTTAAGATGGAAGCGAATCGTTCTACAGAAATTAACAATCTGTCCTCTTCTGAAAATTTCGTTTCAAAAAAAGTAATATTCTCTTGATGTTCGCGGACACGGTTGATATGAAAATCTAAGTCGAGTAGAGGATTTGTGATGATTGAGCCCGCTATAGAAACCGCAAGTTCTTCCTTGCGGCTCATTAGTTCTAATACCATCGCCCCTCCAAAACTACCTCCACAAAGGATAAGCCTGCTGCCGGTTAACTTTTCGTTAACCCATTGTATAAGGGGATGCAAACTAAGGCTCAGAGTCATACCATCCGCAACTGTCCGGTAATTTTTTCCAAAACCTGCCGAGCCAGCATAATTGATTATATGAAAACCAATGTCTTTATCCGGCAGTTCCTTAATGAGCCCTGGGAGTCGGGGAGAGTCCCACTCACAGGATTCCGGTCCTCCATGGAAAAATAGTATGTTAAGGTTTGCCGGTATTTCAGATACTAAAGATGTGACTTTTAATAAGTTATTTTCGTAATAAATCCGCTTCCGACTGGATAAAGGAATGGAAAGTGTATGGTCAGAGTCTGGTCTGTTGGGAAAAACAATACGGACACCCTCGGCACTCCCGGTTATATATAAGGCTATTTGATCATCAGCAATGAATGGCGTCACGGTTCCATACAATTCTTCAGAGGCGCAGACGGGCTGTACACCTGAATCGCGTAAGGTGATAATTTGCTGTTGTCCTTTTTTAGCTACCGAAAAATAATACTGTGTTGAAGTGTTGTCATAACATGCAGCGTAAACATTTGCACCGTTAAGCTCAAGACGTTCAAACTGATCATTTTTCGGAGAGACAAGATAAGCATCCATACCAAATTCCGTCTCAATCTGACACAATACACCAGCTTCAGAAATAGACAGAATCGCATCGTAAGTAAAAACCTCATTCAAATAGGCATAGCTTATGGTTTTACGGGAGAGATCGACTATTGTACCATTGTCCATGTGAATACTCCCTGGCTGTATAGCATCTCCAGTGGATATTTCCCGTACATCCATCATAGCTTGTTTTAAAGAGGATAAACTAATTGCCATTGTTTTTTTATCTGTATAAAGGAAAAGCTCACACGAGTTTTTGTCATAAATCAGTGTGATATCCTCAATCACCCCCTCTATAAAAACTTCTTTTCGCTGTCCATTCATGTATATACTACAGCGATATTGTTCATTAACAGTCTCTTGAAATAAACTGAATAGATCGCATGCAAACACAAAATCAAACTGTCGTGAGTATAAATTTTCGTTTAGTAAATCATACTCAAAAATTTCCCCATCATAGGCAGAAAGAAATAGCTTGTTTCCTGCGATAAGTAAAGGAGATGTTTTGAATATTAATTCAACGTTTCTTTCCATGCGAGCTTCTCACTTAATTTTGAGCATGAGGCGACAAGGAAAGACGCCAGTATAACAGCCAGGGAAAAGATGAGCGTATGGTTTTCAAGAAAACCATTTTTGTAGAGGAAAGGCATTGCTATTCCTCCTGCAACATCGCCACAAAGAAAAGCTGTCTGTCGTATACCGAATACAGACATAGCATTACCTTTACCAGCAATATCGACTTCTATAAAATCAATAATTAAGGAAAGGACCGTCCTGAACATATAAAACAAGACAATGCTACTAGCATAAAATATCGCTGCCCCTGCGCCGAAAAGGTGGAAGGAAAGGCTGATAGATAAACAGGTTAACAGGGTAAATAAACTCAGTGACAGCGTACTACCTGATTGTTTGTTAAAATAGATATATATATTTTTTAATAGAAGCCCAGCAATGACTCCTGCCGATATGGTTATACCTATCCAGGTGGCACTTATACCTGAATTTTTTAAATAAACAGGAATAAGAGGAAGCACAACTGCCCAGCAAGCACCATGTATAAAGAATGCAAGGAATATAGCGCTATATAACATTCTGTTATTAGAGAATGAGTTTTTTTTCACTTTCATATCATATGATTTGTGAGGTATTGCCATTGAATGTTTTTCTAGCTTTGGGATAAATATAACAGCTGAGAGAGTAAGCAATCCTGTAATAATTAGCGCCTGTTGATATCCATGTCCTGACATAAAAGATAAAGCACTAACCAGTACTCCTGCGGCCATCGCACCCAGACTTTGTGACAGAGTATAGATATTATCAGTCTGAAGCATGACGTTTTTTCTCTTCTCTTCCTTTATTTCAAGGAGCAGCCCCTTCAGGGCCAGTCCTGTCACGCTTGCCCCTATCCCAGCTATTAGCCCCGTCAGGATTGCAACTGTGAGGTTGACAGGATAGGCACGCAATATGAGGCCGACGGCATAGAAAACATATCCGATGATAAGCCCTGTCCGGATGCCCAGCTTACGAACAATACCGGCATAGAGGAGAGAAAATGTACCGGCAATGGCCATAGAGACGTAAGAGGCCGAAAACAAATCAAGTTTATTCTCTAAATCCCAGTAAAGTGGCTGTAATGTTTTTGACATCCACATAGGGAACAGGAACAACGCATTCATTAAATAAATTTTGTTACGCATTCGCCTGAATACCCTGAATATTATTTAAGTTTTCATTTAACTCTGGGTGTAGCGGGAACAGTTTTATCCCTTCCTTAAGTATATTAACTGCATCGTCTACTGATGTCTGAGATATTTTTTCAGCTTTAAGCACAATCCACTCGGGAATATAATCTGGAGAATTGACTGGTTGTAACTTATCCAGATCCTGATATGACCCGTTGATAGACTGTAGGTAAGCATAATTATAAGCGGTCATATCATCACCAGCAAGCTCCCATGCAACCTTCGCATGCTTTTCTGCTTCATTATAGTCTTCAAGAGAGGCCATAATAAGACTTAAGTAGTAATGACCGTCACTGTTATAAGGATTTATACGAATTGCCTCCTCAACGCATGCACGATAGTCCTTAAAATTTCCCTGCTGTTCGTAACACAGTCCCATTTCCAGATGATATTCCGGAAATACATAATCAATTCCAAGCAATTCTTTATAGCACTGAATTGCAGAATCATAATCGCCAATTTTTTTGTAGCACTGACAAATGTTATATAAAATAACTGAGCGATGCATGTAGTGTTTGGGTGACTCTGAAGACAATGTTTCGATACCCCATCGAAGCAAATCAATGGCTTCATTAACCTTCCCCTCTCGGAAAAGAACCAAGCCATATCCATTTCTGTTAAATACTGTGTAAAAATTTCTTTCTTGTACATCAAGGGAGTCCAAACCGCCGTTCATTATATAATCATAGGCTTCAGTCAGGTATTGTTTTCCTGTCTCAAAATTTCTTTTTTCTAGCTTATGATGTCGCAAATAGAGCATCGAAAGAGGGTAGTTTGCGCGGACAGGTGCAAGAGGAGACTCTGATTTTTTAAAAATCTGATAATAATGCTCCGCTTCAACAGGTTTACCAACACAGTTTTTTATTGTTCCGATCAAATTTGCTTGTTTTGATTCAAAATCGGGGAAATATCTGAGACCATGTTCCAGAAGCGTTTCAGCACTGAAAACATCTCCACAATTAATGATCTGTTTTATACAACGAACCACCAGATCGTAGTCACCTCTGGCGGCCATTATAAGCTGTTGGATTAGTTCGGTTTCATTTGCTGTTAACAGGGCATCTTTTGAAAAATCAGGATTGCTGTCAAATTGTACGCTTACCTGCATCCTTTCAAGTGATCGAATGAAGTGGCGCATGAGTACTGAATGAGTATGTCCGGGGGAAATAGTGATTTTTTCAGGCTCACTTTCTGCGATTTTTTTAGCCAGTTCACTGACTTTCCGGAGAGTTCTATCACTCAGAAAATAACGAATTTGGTTGTCTGCATCGATTCGGTCTGTCAGTGACAGTGTTTCACGGTTTACATTTTCTAAGGGGTACAGGAAATTTTTATCATGAATACTCAGATTATTTAAACCCAGCGAGCTAACTACATATTTGCGAATAATAAAGTATTCGAGTGGAATACAATCCACGTATTGGTTTAAATCCATTTTGTCTCCTAAAGAAAAAGGAGACCGTAGCCTCCTGTTTCCCGAAAGAGGAGGCCGAAACCTCCCTGTTCGAAATTAACGGTTGTACATTACAGAGAAGTCAACACGTTTGGCTGCAGGTTTGCGTTTAATCATTTTCATGAGAATTTCCTTATTAACGTTAGTATTGATGTTGTGTTTACCAAAAAGAATTTCCTTTTGGTTAATAAAAAGTAGTTCCATTTCAAAAACTGGTCAACACAAGCGCAATAAAGATGTAACACATTGTATTTTAAGGTATAAAAAATAGATTCATTACAAAATAATGCAATATGTTGATTTATAAGTATTTAAATCTTATTTATTTCAGAAAAAAAGAAAGCCGGTTTGCTACAATTTGTAAAAAATGTAAAAATATAATTGCTTGTATTTTAACCACGCCTTGTGGTTTAATTCGACAACAAATAAAGCGAGATGCCAGTTATCCCTTTGTGGTTCAGTTCTTTTCAATGTTGTCTCAAAAATTCAGTCATATTTTGGTTAACAAAAAATATTATAAGAGCCCATTTCAATACGTTTCCATCGTGACTTTTCAAGCAACTAAAATTGGTAGGGTTTTATTTACTGTTTTATCGGAAAAACCTTCATTACTGCAGTCTCTCACGATGAAACGCCTTTCCCGTCTGCTCTGGCGCTCAAGTGATGAGCCAGTTACGAAGGCATTTCTCTTTTTGGGGACCGGATTTACCTGAATGCCAGGCCCGGCCGTGCACATCCTTACATCGATCGCAAAGATGTCCGGGGAGGCCATTGCTGCCAGACAGCTGCCGCAAACCAATACCGGCTTGGCATCTGATAGTAGGTATAAAAACTCTTATATTTATAACTTTCTATTTTATGTCATGAACGGCAATAATTATTCAAAATTATATCTCCAGGAGCATCAACTGATTTGCTCTGCTGCCGGAGAACCGAAAAAAGGCATACTCGGAAATGCCGTACCTGAGCCGTCAGGCTGACCGGATGATATAGTGGATTCTCGAACCGGAACGGGAGAGTTAAATGGGAAATTATTCAGATTTTGAGACCGAGTTTGTTCAACGAACACTGGCTCTTATTGATCAGTATAACGAAATGATTAAGGAGCTGGGCAAGCCCTTCAGGGAGCAGTACAACTACACATTGACCCTGAATTGCCTTCTGGGTCTCATTGTGATGCCGAAAGAGAGGGCGCTCTCTTTCCTGCCCGCTGACCGTTTAACGCAGCAGCTTAAAACCAGCATGGGGTTACAGGAGTCGCAGCTACCCGGACCGGAGATGACTCTGCGTGCTCTTATCCTTAAAATGAGAAATTCTGTGGCTCATTTCAGCGTCCGGGTTGTATCAGTCAGCGACGAGCGTCTTGTCGATCTGATTGCTTTCAGGGATGATCCTGAGGATGAGAATGCCTATGCCACTTTCAGCGCCCCGGAACTTTTACCCTTTCTGAAATATTATGCGACCCTGCTGCTCAACAATATGGCCCGGCGTCGAGCCAAAGCTGTTAACTTATTGGATTTGTGAGGGATTTACACAATGTTAATCCTCGATTGCTCCTCACGAACTCAGGCGTTGCATACATTATCTGCCGGGTTTGGCTGTCCCCCTGAAAAGCTGAAAAAAGTGCTGCTTTCGCTTGATCTTGAAAGTATCTACGAGCTTAATCCTCGCCAGTTGGTTGATGCACCTCAGTATCTGAGAGAGTACGTCTGTGCGGAACTGGGCGAACCGGGACCATTCACACGAGCTCTGTGGTTTCATGGTACCCGGACTTTCGCCGGGAATACTTTTCCCGCGGGGTTACTGGCGCTAAATCAGTCTGAATCACTCGCCATGAAAATGTTGCTCGACCTGGCTCCGAATGAGATGGTCCGTAAACACCTTCAGGAATGGAATGTTCCGGGAGGTGTCCCGGATGAGATGTTTCAGCTCAGAACTGACGATAGAACGCACTGGGGGCCTTACGGCCATCTGGTTCGGGAATTACATTTCCACACCAGTGAAAATGGGCAACATGATTATCTCAGGCTACCGGAGCTGGTAGAGGATGTCTGTAACGCATACTTTGAGAACTACGCCCACGATCTTACGCCGCATTACCTCAAGGTGCTTCACCCCTGTATTGTCTGGTTCCAGGCAGATATTATTTATGAAAAGGGTACGCTTGAAACGGCACTTGCATATGCTTATACATCAGTCCGGAATCTACCGCCGGATGGAAACTCAACTTTCGGTATAGACCGTGAGGGGAAATCAGTGTCCAGGTCGTCAATTGCTAAAATAGAGTATCTGCCGCACGGGCAAATTAAATAACGTGAAAAAACAGGCCCGTATATTCGTCACGAATATTCATGACGCAATACTGTAGGTGCTGGCAGAATCAGGGCAACACCATCGCAATAGACTGGTGTCAGGAGTATTACCCGGTCAGTGTACACTGTACGGTTATCAATTTTATCACCCGGAGATTAACAATGAGCCATCCTGAAATTCACGTCAAAGACTGGATTGATGTGGGCAACAGTGAGTGTGTGGTGCAACGGCTTCTTCCCCCGGGGTCTCCCTCCGGCGTCTGCATTGTTGTTTTGAATAAAACCAAACCAACCACCCGGATCGTCGGCTGGGACGGCAAAAAATGGTACTTCATGCCCAGCCGTGACTATGGCGGTTATGCAGATGATTATGATCCCTGTGTTCGTGAACTGAAACGGGGCCGTAGCTGACCCCATGAGTTGACATCCTCCCCGTCCTTCAGGCAGGGAGGATGTCAAAGCCACTACCTCTGATTGACCGGGATGGTTGCAGCATAGGCCCGCAGGGGAGCATCAACATTACTGACGAGCGCTTCCGCCACTTCCGTCAGTGTCTGGGTAGGCCCGAGCCGGGCGTCCTCCACAGTGTAGCAGTGCATGGAGCAGGTTCCTTCCCGGAAGCGGAACCCCAGGCCGAGTACATTGTTGTGAAAAACAACGGGGGAGCCATAGCCCGGATCAGGCACCAGAATGTGACCATTACAGAACGGCAACTCAAACTGATCAAACTCGCCTGCCGGCAGCGCCTGCGTATTTTCTGTGCGAAGGGTCAGCAGCACCTGGCTGTGTCCTTTCTGGCCGCTTTCATCCTGAAACACAGCGACCCGGCTGTAAACGCCCACCGCATGCGCCTCGCTGAGACCATTCGCCGGCGCCTTGCCCATGACTCCGCGCAGCTGGTTGATCTGCTGATAGTAATCCTGCCGACGATACCAGGCTCCCCAGAAACGCGCGATACTGGCCCAGAAGGCTTCAATCGTCTGTTCATCACGACCGGCGACATCACAGAACAGGGCAAAATACAGCGCAGTCCCGCCGTAGAACTGCTGTCCCGGTGGCAGAACCTGGCTGCTTCGCATGCGGAGGTACTGTGCATTACGCAGCAAAATCCGGGTCAGATCATCTTCTGTACGGATGGAAAGCAGGTCGCGGTAGGCCGCTTCAAACTGAGGGGGCTGAGGGACACTGCTCCATGTTGGCAGGACAGTACAGCCGTTATACTGCGCGATGTCCTGATCCAGGGACGCGACAAGCGGGCTCTTAAGGCAGAAGACATGGAGTATACTGCCCATACTGGCATTGACCATTTCACGCAGCAGCGCAGACTGGTTAATGTCCCGTGCTCTGGCCACCTCTTTCAGCGCCTGGCCCTGATCGGTCGGAATGCCTTTAAGTGAGACCGACACAGTCCCCTGAGACTCGTTTTGTTCAGATGAAGTCTGAAAGTTCATAATGAACCCCTCTTTGACGTTTTAATCTAAAAAGAAAATTTTCCTACCAAGTGGATTTCTTTACTCCATTCGGTTGGTGGTATTACTTTCTCCTGGTTGTATTACCAATGCAAGGTATTTATTACCTTTTCGTTGCTTCTCTTATTCAGATCCGATTTCTGCCGGTTCCGGATCTGCTTTCCGCCCTCCGGCGCGCAGCGGCCCAAAAACACAAGATGTAGCGGTGTTACCAGCTGACAGTGACGCTAGATGTTGTGTCCCTCCCCTGCCCCGTGACCGGCCGCTCACCACCCTAAAAGGGCGCTGTGGTTATTCCCTGACCGTGGTGCACTTCCGGAAACTTCGTTATACGTGAAAAGTCGGATCAGGACGGAACGGCCGTCAGGTAATTTAACGGCGTGGCTGTATGGCTGCTTGTTATCTCTAAGGTGATTATTTTGTATGTGAATTTCACGAAGTGAAATTAATGGCGACATAACAGTATGTTTCAGGCGGGCGTGAGTCAGCTGCATCCTTGCGCTATACTGATATGCATATCATCAGTATGTATTCCGGAGTGCATTATGAAGCAGCGCATCACTGTCACCATAGACAGCGACAGTTATCAGTTACTGAAATCCGCAGACGTCAATATCTCCGCCCTGGTGAACAGGGCCATGCAGAATGAGGCCCGTCGTCTGCGTGCCGAACGCTGGCAGGCTGAAAATCAGGAAGGGATGGCCGAGGTTGCCCGCTTTATTGAGATGAACGGTTCATTCGCCGACGAAAACAGGGACTGGTGAGATGCAGTTTAAGGTTTATGCCTATAAAAGAGAGAGCCGCTATCGTCTGTTCGTGGATGTGCAGAGTGACATCATCGATACCCCCGGGCGACGGATGGTGATCCCGCTGGCCAGCGCCCGGCTGCTGTCGGATAAGGTTTCCCGTGAACTCTATCCGGTGGTGCACATCGGGGACGACAGCTACCGCCTGATGACCACGGACATGGCCAGCGTCACGGCCTCCGTCACCGGGGAGGAAGTGGCCGATCTCAGCCACCGGGAAAATGACATCAAAAATGCGATAAACCTGATGTTCTGGGGAATTTGACAGCCTCCCCGCCCTGAAAGACATCGAGGATGTCAAAACGAAGCATTGCCGCAGAGCTTAACCCTCAGCATGAACTGCCCACCGGAGCGGATGCCCTGCAGGCTTTCGCAGGGGCAGCTTAAACGAACGGTTCACACAAAAAACCTTAAGTCAGTTAAAGGAAACCAGATGAACAGAACTAATGGCGAACCAGAGACAGAAACAGACGTGATGGCCACCGCTTTCAGCACCATGCGCAAGTACGGCATGAATATCATCACCGCCACGCAGCATATGGATATTAATGCTTACGTGAAATCCGATCCGCGGATGCCGAGAACGCGGCTGCGTCGTTACCTGGGACAGTACGGCCTGCGCGGTGAGGCCCTGAGCGCGGAGGTAAGACGTATCGTCGCTGGCCCTGAACGACCAGATAACACGCTGAAAGCCGGAATCTTCTATACGTGGCCCTATGGCTGGGAGCCTGCGGATTTCACGCCAGTGATGAGGCGCATTTTCAAGGGAAAGCGCACCCGCCATGTGATGTTGTTTGATGAACTGCCTCAGCTGTTTGGCAAGAATGACTATTGAACCGGATACTATTTTTGAGGCGAGGTATGGGTACACCAACATTTAGCTCATTTAACGATGTGGTCCGGGAGCTTGAGGATGTATATGGCCACCAGGAGCTGTGGCTTTATTCTGGCCTTAATGAGGACAGCCCCATCGAGACAGCCCGCAGGCGTCAGAAATGGCGATCTCCAAAAATTCTCAAACGAAACGGCAGAATGGTGGCAGAACAATCAGGCCAGCCTGATTTCTGGGTGCTCACGGGTGACTACCATCTGCCGCAGTCTGAACACAGCGCTCCGCCGTGGAAAGCCTGCCTCATCAATAAGGTCTTTAAAGTGTATTGTTCACTGTTAGGGAAAAAAACATGACCGACTGTGTTACCCGGACTGGTGACGACAAAACAATGTGGCTCGTGACATTGCCGGAGATCATTACAAATAACAGTACCCGCCAGGAGGAAAATCTGGTCGTTATTCTGAGCAGGGAGGAATCGTGGGGGCCAACTTCTGACCATTTTCCCGACGGATTGTACCGGGTCTCCTGCATAATGACACTGTACCTGGCCGATACCGAACTGACGAAGACTCAGACTTTCACTGCAATCTACTGGCCTCAACAGAAGGCCCTGCATCTGTTTACAGATGAGTTCAGACTGGAACGCCGCCTGCAGGGACTCGGCCTGGGTAGCTGGATCACGCAGCAGTTTGTTCTCTGGGCCAGAGGCCTTCCGCCAGCAACCCTGGTTTTGCCGATTGAAATTTCCCGGGTTGATGAAGAAAACGAAGAAAACAAGATCCGGAGGGACAGGCTGTGGCACGCAATGGGTTTCCGGTTCCCGGCGGGGGAAACCAGCTCAATGCCGCTGCGGGCAGACGAACTGCAGTTGCCACGGGGCAGGTGCTCAACGCTCCGGGTGGAGCCCCTGGTATCCGCGGTACGCCGGCTGGAAGACTGTTATCGCGGGCTGCAGGAAAAAATCGTGCAGCTCGAAGGCAAAAAACGGTCGCAAAAACAGTTAATTACTTCACTTAGGAATCGTCCATTTTATCATCTGTTGCACAGGAAAGGGGGCCAGCTCCCGGACGAGAAATGTGACGCCCTGCCACTGCGGGCAGAAAAACTGTCTCTGCCGCAGAGCGGGGATTCAGACCTGGAGGTGGCGCAACGGGCAACCGGGGTCATCCGGCTGGCTACCCTGTGTGCTCAGTCGCAGAAAAGAATCCTGGAGCTGGAAAGGGAGCTTGCCTCGCAAAGTGAGGAGCTCGTTGACCTGCAGGCACATCCCTTTTTTAACCTGCGGGATAAATACCGCGGCCAGATCCTGTTCTGGGGATGGGGGATGGGTTTTCTGTGCTTTATCTACTGGATGTTGGTGTCATGAATGTTCCCGTTCCATAGCCACCCACTGAAGAGGAGTGAAACCTGTGCCCGAAAATATCGTGTCTACCGTCATTGACGGGGTAGTTTTGTTTGTGACTTCGTCTGTTTTCTGGCTGGCCGTCGCTGGCTGGTTAGTCATCCTGACTCCGGTAATATTACGAAGAAAATTCTCGGCAAAGAAAAAAGTTAACAGAAATTATGAATAACCTGGTTCCAGTTGGATCTCCGGCATCTCCCGGAACATTGCTCCCGGTGGCCATCGATTACCCTGCCGCCCTCGCCCTGCGCCAGATGGCGCTCGTGCAGGATGAACTGCCGAAATACCTGCTGGCGCCGGAAGTCAGCGCCCTGCTCCATTACGTGCCGGATCTTCACCGCAAGATGCTGCTGGCGACGCTGTGGAACACCGGCGCGCGCATTAATGAAGCGCTCGCGCTGACCC
>OJKH01000454.1_pt1 | contig 16345 bp, 8 predicted proteins | sample 1596471 | NCBI WGS metagenome assembly OJKH01 (sample SAMEA4350108, study PRJEB24818) | metagenome | biome: human; feature: gut; material: faeces | place: Denmark | collected 2013-09
CGCTTATATCTGTAGACTTCGAAATTTGAGGAATTTGAATCAGGGCACTTTGTTGGCTAATGCTAGGATCAAGGCCTGATCCTGATGATGTCAATAAATCTGTAGGGATATCTTTTTTATTTATGCTCGGATTATTATTTAGAAAGTTTTGTAAATCACTCTCTACTCGTTTTTTTAGTAAGGGATTACTAGGTGATAAATTTTGAGAACCTGAAGCCACACCCAAATATTTACCCTCAGATTTTTCTTTTGCAGTATAAGTATTATAATTAACAGCTGAGGGACGTCCCTTCATGAATCTTTCATCAGAAAATTGTTGACCAATTAATTCAGATCCTATCACTTTCCCCTTATTAACGATAAGACTACCATTAGCCTGATAGGGAAAGATACTTTGTCCCAGACCTGTTATGAGCAATGGATAGAAAAGACCACAAATCACTGTAAAAACCACTGTAACTAGAAAAGGTGTTTTTAATTCTTTAAATATTTTTCTCATCACTTCTCCTTTTAGCATTAAAGACCAATCATGTGCAGTAACGGAGCAATGATTAAGTCAATAATTTTTATTCCAATGAATGGGGCAATAACTCCTCCTAAACCATAAACTAACATATTATGTGTCAGCATTTTATCCGAATGCTGTGGTTTATATTTTACGCCCTTCATCGCTAGAGGGATTAAAAGCGGAATGATTATTGCATTAAAAATTAATGCTGATAATATTGCACTGGAAGGCGTTGCAAGATTCATGATATTTAAAACATGAATTTGTGGAATAGCAAGCATAAACATTGCGGGAATAATCGCAAAATATTTGGCGATATCATTGGCAATAGAAAATGTTGTTAGTGCTCCTCTTGCAATTAAAAGTTGTTTACCAATCTCTACAATATCAAGAATTTTAGTCGGATCACTGTCTAAATCTACCATATTTGCTGCTTCTTTGGCCGCACTTGTCCCTGAATTCATTGCAATACCAACGTCAGCTTGTGCTAGTGCTGGTGCATCATTAGTTCCATCCCCTGTCATTGCAACAACTTTTCCATCGTTTTGTTCAACTTTTATTGCTTTGATTTTATCCTCTGGTTTACATTCAGCGATATAACTATCAACCCCAGCTTCTTGAGCAATCGTTGCGGCCGTCAAAGGATTATCACCAGTACACATAATTGTTTTAATTCCCATTTCACGTAAACGAGCAAACCGTTCTACCAATCCTGGCTTTATTGTATCTTTTAAATAGATAACTCCCAGAATCTTTGAATCTTCTGAAACTACCAATGGGGTGCCGCCTACCGAAGATATTTCATCGGTAATTCTCTTCAAATCGTTAGGAACTCCCCCTCCTTGTTGTTGAATATAATCAATCACAGCATCTGTTGCTCCTTTACGAATTGTTTTTCCTGTCGGAAAATCAACTCCACTCATTCTTGTTTGAGCTGTGAACTCTACAAAAGTCATTTCAGCTGGGGTCATAAAGTCCTTATCTTCTTGTTCTTCTGCTAATCTAATAATAGACTTGCCTTCTGGTGTTTCATCTTTCAATGAAGTTAAAACAGCATTTTCTGTCAATTCTTCTAAAGAAACACCGTTTACTGGAAGAAATTTTGCGGCCATTCTATTACCAAATGTAATTGTTCCCGTTTTATCTAAAATCATAGTATCCACATCACCACTGGCTTCAACTGCTTTACCAGACATTGCAATCACATTAAAACGTGTCACTCTATCCATTCCAGCGATCCCAATTGCCGATAGTAAGCCACCAATTGTTGTTGGAATTAAGCAGACCGTTAAGGCAATGAGTGTCGTTACACTTAACTTCACATGAACAAAAGAAGCAATGGGGTAGAGTGTCACAATAACTATTAAGAAAATAATAGTTAAACTCACAAGTAGAGTATTTAATGCTATTTCATTCGGCGTTTTTTTCCGTGAGGCTCCTTCAACAAGAGAAATCATTTTATCAAGAAATGATTCTCCTGAACTAGAAGTGATTTTTATCTTGAGCCAGTCGCTTGAAACAGTTGTTCCTCCTGTTACTGAGGCAAAGTCACCACCAGATTCTTTTACAACAGGAGCAGATTCTCCTGTTATTGCCGATTCATCGACGGAAACAATTCCTTCAATCACTTCTCCATCACTTGGTATCAATTCACCTGCTTTAACTAGAACTATATCATCTTTTTTTAACTCAATTGCATCAATAATAGTTTCCTTAATCTGATTAGTAGCTTTATCTTTATTAATAATTCTTGCTTTCATATTTTTTTGCGTTTTTTTCAAGCTCTCCGCCTGAGCTTTTCCTCTGCCTTCAGCGACAGATTCTGCAAAATTAGCAAAAAGAATTGTTAAGAATAAGATTAAAGTCACAATTATATTATAAATTTGACTTGACGATTGAACTGTCCCAAATAAGTTAGGAAAAATAGATAGAATTAATGTAATAGTAAATCCAACCTCAACGACAAACATGACTGGATTTTTCATCATATATGCCGGATTAAGTTTGATAAAAGCTCCTTTGATAGAACTTTTTAGAATCTCTTGATTCAATAGTTTTTTATTTTTAGAAATCATCATAAGCCTCATAATGTTAAAGATTCAGCGATTGGTCCAAGAACCAAAACTGGTAAAAATGTTAATGCTGATATTACAATCACTATTACAAATAGAACGACGGTGAAAGTTCCACTATCTGTTTTAAGTGAACCTACAGAATTATTTACCGACCTTTTCATCATTAATGATGAAGCAATCGCAAGTTGAATAATTAAAGTGAGATATCGGCCTAAAAATATAGCAACTCCAGTCGTAATATTCCAAAAAGCGGTATTATCTTTTAACCCCTCAAAACCCGAACCGTTGTTCGCCGCCGAAGATGTATACTGATAAACAATTTGCGATAAACCGTGAAAGCCAGGATTGGATACTCCAGCAATACCCGCGGAAACAGAAACGGCTAGTGCCGTAAAACTTAAAATAATTAAAGGGTGTATGATAATTGCTAGAGCAGTCAATTTCATTTCTTTTCCTTCAATTTTTTTCCCTAAGTAAACAGGAGTTCGGCCAATCATTAAACCACAGATGAATACTGTCAAAAGAACGTAGAGAATCATATTCATTAATCCAACGCCTTTTCCTCCAAAAACAAGATTAAGCATCATATTAATCATGGCAATACCACCACTTAATGGTGCCAGACTATCATGCATGTTATTTACAGAACCTGTTGTGAAAGCAGTAGTAATTTCGGTAAATAAAGCTGACATATTTGTGCCAAATCTAGTTTCTTTCCCTTCCATGTTACCCATAGCTTGACTTAAGCCTAGGTGCTGTAAAATAGGATTACCTTTGGACTCAGCCCAAATAATTATTGTAAGCCCGATTAAAAATAAAACACTCATTACGATAATTAATGGTCGAGCCTCTTTTCCTAAGAAAAATCTTCTTTTACTTTTTAATTGAGAATTTAATAGTTTATTTTCTTGATGACTATCTGAAACAATATATCCAAAAGCAAATAATATCGAACCAGGTAATAGCATCATTGATAGCATTTCAATTATATTTGTAATAATATTTGGATTTTCAAAAGGCATTGCTGAATTTGCTGCAAAAAAGCCGCCGCCATTTGTTCCCAAATGTTTGATGATTTCAAGTGCTGCCACTGGGCCTAGAGCAATATCTTGCATTTTCCCTTCAAGGGTTGTAATTGTTAAATTATGTACTAATGTCTGAGGAACGCCTTGTGATATCAATAATAAAGCGCCAATAATAGAAAATGGAAGTAATACACGAGTAATCACTCGTACAAAATCATAATAGAAATTTCCCATATCTTTGTATTTTCCAGACAGTCCTCGAATGAAAGCCATTGAGGCTGCAAAACCAGAAGCTGCTGATGTAAACATCATAAAGGTAATGACAATCATTTGACTCATATAGGAAAGGGCAGACTCTCCAGAATAGTTTTGTAAGTTAGTATTAGTGATAAATGAAATTACTGTATTAAAACTTAGACTTTGCTCCATTGCCCCAATGTGGTTAGGATTTAGAAAGGGAATTTCTTGAATTCTCAAAATTAAATAACCAATAAAAACCATTACAGCATTTGTTAATACTAGAGATAGCGCGTATTTTTTCCAAGTCATGGGCTGTTTTTTCATAGCAATCAATTTATATATAAAGCCATCAAATTTATCCATGACCGGATCTGCAAAGGTCTTTTGATCTGTCGCTATGTGATAAAGGTATTTACCTGTAGGTATCATTAATAATATGGCCACTGCCAATACGAAAATAATTTGTAACATCTGTTCCCCCTAAAACCTCTCTGGATAAATCAGAGCATAAAAGAGATAAATCGCCAATAACATGATAATAATCCCTAAAATAATAAACATTTTAAAAACTTCTTTCTAAATTTCTTTAATTTGCTTGTCACACCAAGCTATTAGAGCCAGAATTAGTAGAAAACTTACTACTAATCCTCCAAGCATCAATAAATCCATCAAAATATTTTCCTCCTCCTTGATGTTGAAATTATTTTAACACTTGAAAAATAAAAAGAGTGTAAAGATTGGGTTGTTCGTATAAAGATAATCTAAAGATTCTCATAAAAAAAGTACTGACGAATCTGTCAGTACTTTTTAGTCAATTTTTATCATTCGATAGCCGACACCAATATGTGTCTGTATCAACTTTGGATAATTGGAATCAAGTTCAATCTTCTTACGTAGCGTATTTGCAAATACTCTAAGTGCTGAAAAATCTTCCTCATAATACCCCCAAATTTCTTTGACAAGATAGTTGTAGGTCATCACACGGTCCAAATTTTCTGCTAATAAACAAAGAAGTTTGTACTCAATCGGTGTGAGATGTATCTCTTTTTCATTTACGAAAACACACTTTGATAAATAATTTATTTTCAACCAGCCATTAGTAAAAGTTGTTACTTCTGTCAGTAAATTTTGATTATTTCCAGAAAACTTAGCTCTTCTCAAACTTACCCTAAGTCGAGCCAAAAGTTCATCAGTACTAAATGGTTTTGTCAAATAATCATCCGCACCAGCATCTAAAGCTGCTATTTTATCAGCATCTTCTCCTCTGGCGCTGACTACGATAATTGGAAGTTGAGAGAATCCACGAACTTTAGAAATAATCTCTTTTCCGTCCATATCCGGTAAGCCTAAATCTAAAATTAGTAAATCTGGGCGCTGAGAGATAATCTCTCTTAACGCTTCCTTACCATTTTGAACAGCTACATAATTATAATCTTCAACCTCCATTGTCAAAGATAAGAGTTTATTAATTGACAAATCATCTTCACAAATCAATATTTTTATATCATCATTGTTCATCAGAAATTAAAACCTCCTCTAAAGGTAATTTGAAACCAATAATGGCTCCATTTGGCTGATTATCTTTAACATAAATTTGTCCTCCATGTGCTAAAATAATACTTTTACACAAAGAAAGTCCTAAACCTAAACCACGCTTAGAATCAACTTGCCGATTTTCGTCAGTATAAAATAAATCAAATATTTTTTCTTTGGCTTTATCAGTAATGCCAGGCCCATTATCAGAAACTTCAAGAACTAACTCATCATTAATTTTTTTGGTTTGTAGTTCTATTTTAGAATTAATTGGTGTATATTTCACTGCATTATTAATCAAGTTTACAATCACTTGTATCATAAGAGCCACATCCATTTTTGCCATTAAGAGTTCGTCGGCTAAATTTAAACTAAATTCATGCTGTTTCAAATGCCTGTCTACATGTTTAAGGGCTTCTTCAACTACTTCATCAATAATATTTGCTTCCAACTTTAATTCTATTTTTTCATCCAATCTTGTGATAGATAAAAGATTTTCAACTAAATTAATCAACCACATTGAATCATCATAGATATAAGCTGATAATTCTTGAATTTGAAGTTTGTTTATTGTGCTATCATTTTTCATCAGTAATTTTGCATGTCCAGAAATACTAGTAAGTGGAGTTCTTAAATCATGTGAAATAGCACGTAACAAATTTACACGTAACTGTTCTTGCTCAATTTGAATTTCGTTTTTTTGTTGGACTTCTCGAAGAATTTCTTTTTCTAAAGCTAATCCTGCTTCACCTAATATAGCCAGAATTATAGATTTTTCAAATGTTTCCAACTCATTTTTGTCCTTCATTAGGATACCGATCACCGCAAAAGATTGATTTTTCCCACGAATTGACAAATATAAGTAATTAGCAGCTGATAATGTATTGGTCGTTGCTCCTGCACGTTTATTATTGTGCATTACCCACTCAGCTACACCTCTCTCATTAAAATTCTGGTATTTTTCTAAATTATACTTAGAAGACTCAGTTGAAAAATATGATTCATCTCCTAAAACTTTATCTTTGATTGGATAAATCACAATATCTCGATCAAGTAATTGTTTTAACTATTGAACTGTTGCTTCTAGAATTTCTACTACCGAATCAACCTGTGCTAAATCTTTATTCGTTTGTAAAAGTACTTCTGTTCGATATGATTTTTCCGCAGAGACTCGAACTTGTTCTTGAATTCTTTTGATTAATGTCGACGTAATTAATCCAGCAGCCAACATAATTAAGAAAGTAATTGGATAATTAGAGCTAAAGGCTACAAAAGTGTAATAAGGTTCTGTGAAAAAATAATTAAAGCAAAGTACAGATAAGACTGAGGATATGAGACTAAAAATTCTTCCTTTTGTAAAAATAGCATTAATCTGAACTCCTAAAATATAAAGCATAATTATATTAGCAACATTGAAGTTCCAGTATTTGAAGGCTAACCCACATGAAGTGACAAGAGTTAGCATCAGTATTGTTTTCAATAAATCACTTAATGAAAACCGGATTTTTTTAAAATTATACAAAGTTCCAGAAGTATTTTTTTGTTGTCCTCTTGCATTTGGAATGACATAGATATCAAGTTCTGGCGCTTCCAGACTTATAAGATCTACAATATTTTCCCTACTCCAAAATGAACTTTGTACACTTTTACCAATTACCAGCTTTGATATTTGACTAATTTTAGCATATTCGACAATTTGCTTAGAAACATTATCTCCATAAAGGACAGATAGTTTTGCGCCTAACTGTTCAGCCAAACGTAAATTCTGTCTCAGTCTATCTTTTTCTTCTTTGGAAGAATTTTCTAAATCACCGATATATAATGCCGTAAATTCTGCTTTAAATGCAACTGCAAGTCTCGCAGCTGCATGAATAACATGAGAGGCTGAGGGTGAAGCTGAAACACATACTAAAACATGTTCTTTTGCATAAATACTTTTTTTATTTTGAGCTTTACGAATAGCGCTCTTATTGACTTGGTCAGCAGTTTTTCGTAAAGCAATTTCCCGAAGGGCGATAAGTTTTTCTAATGTAAAAAAATTTTCTTTTGCTTGATTTACTTTGTTTAACTGATAAATTTTTCCTTTATCTAGTCGTTCTAATAAATCAACGGGTTCAATATCAATTAGCTCAATTTGATCAGCCTCTTCAAATATGTAATCAGGAATTTTTTCATTTACAATAATCCCAGTTATTTTTTCAATTACATCATTTAAACCTTCAAGATGCTGAATATTTATTGTTGTAAAAACATCTATTCCTGCTTTCAAAAGTTCTTCAATATCTTGAAATCTCTTCTTATTTCTTGAACCATGGCAATTTGTGTGGGCTAATTCATCAACTAGGATAACCTGAGGTCTACGAATCAAAGCTTCTTCTAAATTGAACTCTTTTAATTGAATTCCTTTATAATTTATTTTTTTTAAAGGTAAGGTTTCGAGCCCTTCAATTAATTTTGAGGTCTCTGGTCGATTATGAGGTTCAATGTAGCCTGAAACAACATCAATTCCAGATTTCTGAACCTCACGCGCCCCTTCGAGCATAGCAAATGTTTTTCCAACACCAGCAGCATAGCCAAAATATATCTTTAGTTTTCCCTTTTTCATTGGTTGCCTCTAAATTTTCTTGTCCATATTATAGCATAAAAAAACGTAGTCCATTAATGACATAAACTTTCTAACCCTTCCAATTTTACAATCTTCAAAATAATTCAATTTTGGAATTTCTGCTTAGTTAAAGAAACAAGACTTGGCCTCACAACTAAGTATACTTTAATTTTTCAACAAAAAAACTCTATTTTCATAGTATCTTCAGATTCCATGAAAATAGAGTTTTTTTGCTTTTAACAGAACTGGCCAGAATTTATATAATGCTTTGGTTCTTTTTTAGTTTATCATTTTTTTCTTTCTTGTTTATGCTTCACTAACAATACAACTCCAAATAGTAATGCGGCACCAACAAGTATCAACCAAAATCCTGAATATTGCCCCACCACAGGGAGATTTTCTGTGGTTTCTTTTTTAGCATCGTTGTGTGCTTCTTCTGAATGATTTGAGTTACCATCATTATTATTAGTAGGTTCGCTGTCACCGTCATTATTAATGCTGTTGTCCTCCTCCTCTTCTTCAGGATTAGGCTCTTCCTTCACAAATTTATTAATCAAAGTAATTTTATTATTTTCTTGAATTTGATCAACTTGATAATGCTTAGCTACGTCAATTTCTTTAATTGAATATAAAATATCATTGCCCAGTTCATCTCTTATGGCTAAATCGGTAAATTCCCAAGTCCATTTTTCACTGACTCCAATAGTGACTGGATTCCCTTGCAACTTATTATTTGCCAATAGTTGAATTGTAATTGTTTCTGGTCTGATAGATTCATAGCCTTTATCATCCCACTCTTTATTAACAATCAAGATCATTTTTTCTACTTCAATAGCTGTATTGACAATATCTCGTCCTATAACTTGTGACTCATAGCGATATTTATAGTCAGTTGACAACTCTTCTTTTAAGAAATACTGAATTCCTTGTTCAACTCCTTCTTCTATCTCCTCCGTTCCATGCAAGTGAGAGAAAGTATATTCCCAGTTCTTATTTGAATTTGTCTCTTGTGTCACAAAATCATTAGAATTTACTTGTCCATAAAAGCTTTGATAACCGGTTGCTAATTCATTGAATTGAACCTGACGTTCTTGCTCACCATCTTTTCTCCATAGTTGAACTGTGATATGAGCTGGTCGTGAAGTAATATTTCCATCATCCAACCAGATTTTTTCGCCCGAAATGGTAAGTGGGTTTTGAATCTTATTAGAAAGTTTAAATTGAATTTCTGAATCATTTTCGTCATTTAATCTTTGGCTTGTTGACTCATAACCAGCTACGGGAATTTCTGTCACGTCATAGAAAATTTCACGCCCTTCGTTATTATATTTTGGTAGATTATCATAAACATAGGTCCAATTATCTGTAGCTCTTATTTCTATTGGGGTCTTATAAGGAAGTCGAACTTCTTCTTTATTATTCGTTGCTTTAAGATTTGCCCAAACTTGAACTTCAATGGTATCGGGCCTTAGACCGTTTATATCGCTCTCATCTTCCCAAATTTTATCGATTGTCAATCTTTTTACCGCTGAGTATTCAAAAGAATCAAATCTAAATTGTTGAAGATTACGAAAGGCACCTGTTGATGCAGATACAGCTAAAGCTAGCGAGTCAGTTGAATCAATTTCTTTTTGACCAATTAAATCATAAACAATGCCCTCTTCCGTCAATGCACCTGATGAGATTGGATTAGTTGTTATACCATGGAGCAAATAAATTCGAAGCGTTCCTTTTCCTGAATCTCCAGGTTTATAATCATAGATGACATTTTGAAAACCTGTGGTGTCATCTTTAGTTGAACCACTTAGTAAATCATCATTAGCATCATACCCATAATCGGAAATTAATCTTCTACTTTCCCCTTGTACAGGGTTGCCGTCGATATCATCACCAATTTCACCACGGCGACTGACACCTGAATTTTGTAGTATCTTACTTGTGTCTAGCCAAGCAACTTGATTCCAATCGGCTACACCAAATCCTGCATCAGTTGCAAAAGGTACGACTCGTCCTGAATCCAAAAGGAGAGTGTTGGATGGAGTAGGTTCAGTTGTCGTCTCGATAAAAGATCCGAAAGGATTACCTTCGTGAGGTGCGTTGCTTCCAGGATCATTTTCCCAGCCCAAGCGATGGTTATCATCATCATTACTTTGCTGCGCAGTATTCCAGTAAGTATCAAACTTATAACCAATCGCACCTTTAAGACCGCCAATTCCCATGTTAGCCCCTGTAAAACCAACCTTTCCTACTTCTTCAGGATGAAAAGCAAAACCTATCCCGTCCGCACCTCCACTTGGAGTTCCTCCATTTTCGCTAGCTTCTTCTTTATCTCTCCAGTCTTCATCTGTCCTATCTCCCAAATAAATAGCGCCTTTAAGTTTAAAAGGTTGTTCTGTTGAGATTCGATTATTAAGCGTGAAATTGCCTGACCAGTCATTTCGATTGGGGGTTAAGGTGATAATTCCTGTTTCTTCATCATATCTGGCTTTCGTTTCGTCATCAGTTAGAGCAGGACCAAAAGGATTAAATGCTCCACCGACTTGATAACGCATGCCAACAGTGCCTGATAAAGTAAAATTATCATTGAAATCACTCCTAGTAAGTGTCGTTGCTCCCGTATCAACATCAGTTGAATGAACAGTAACTACTTCCTCAGCATTAGTCTGTTTAGTTTGAACTGATAGCAATGTTAATAGACTAATAAATATTAAACCAATTAGAGAGAATATTACAGTTCTTTTTTTGTTTAGAATCATTCTTCACCTGCTTTCGATTTTGTATTTAATTTATTACCTCAACTACATCGATGTATTCGTTTTCATTATATCATTAATTATTTTTGTCCCAAAATAATATCCTGACTTCTTTTTTGAATTGTGTATTATATAAAGTTCAACGGTTTTTTATTAAAACGCACTCCTTAACTGTTCTTTTTTTCTAACCATAAGATGATTAGTTGTAGAAATGACAATATATTTGTATTAAAAAACCTTGAATAACAAGGTATTCAAGATTTTTATTAAAAAGATTCATTTTGAGATTCCTTATAAGTCTCAGAAATTATGATTTTTTTACAGTTGATTTTTTGCGTCGTTTCAAACTATAAATTTCCAAACCTATAAAGCCAATTAGAGCCGCCCCTCCGTATATGGTGAGAGATGAATCGCTATTATCTCCGGTATGAGGAAGTATTTTACCTACTGGCACATACTTGAGAGGTTCTGGTATTTTTAATCGACTTGACGTCAATGATAGCGTAGGTTTTCTCGGTATCATTGGCTGATTTGGCACCTTTGGAACTTGTGGTATCCTTGGACTGTTCGGCAGATTTGGCTTTTCAGGGATATTTGGTGTTTCAGGCGGTGCAACTGGTGGCACTGTTGGAGGTGTGTTCGGTAACACCGGTCTTACGTGCACAGTATTCGTCGGCTGCTTCGTCTTGCCTTTCGGACTTGTGGTAATGGTGTAAGCCGTATTATCATAGTCGGGGCCAAGTCCTGCTATCGCCCATGTCGAGTGGGTCGGGATTGAAACCGTCAGGGTGTTGTTATAGAAACGGTCGGAGAGAACAAAACTTGAAGCAAAGGTAATTGTAACCAGCTTGTGGGTCGCGTCAACGTCTGTAATTGTAACCGTGTATTGGTCTGGCGAGACGAGATTGCCGTATTTATCATGCACAGTAATCTGTGAAACATCCGTCGGCAGGATAATCTGTGTCGTGTCAAAGGTGTCAAGAATGATGTCAGACGTGTAGAGATAGTCGCCAGCATCCGTGTCCGGCGTATCAGGGACAGCAATCTCTTGTACTATTGGACGGTCGCCCTGCGTAAGCGTCTGCTCTGCGTCCTTATCGGCAAGGCTTTCTTTTATCGCTTCAGGGACAAGGCTAGAGTCAGCTGAGAGGTCAGCACTTGGTCCGTCGGTCATTGGCTCAATCGTGGCTTCCCTTGCCTTGTCTTCCTTATCAGGAATTGTTGCTTCTTCGGCGAGCGTGCTCTTTTCAGGAATGTTTGCTTTCTCAGCTTCGGTTGTTTTGTCTGTGATACTGTCTTTTGCGGCTTCGTCTGACAGCGTTGGAATGTCGGCTTTTGTTGCTTCGTCAGACATTGCAGCAGGTGTTTCTTTCGTTTCCTGAGTGACTTTGTCCGCATAGGTCGTCTTCGTTTCCTCAGCGACTAATGGCGTCTCTGTAAAGTCTGTCATGTCGTAGCTGTCAGTAACGAGCTGTTGATAAGCGCTGTCGTAGGCTTTCCACGCAGTCTTGTAAGTCTGATAAGTGGCATCATAAGCTGTCCAATCACCTTCATAAGTTCCTGTGACACTATCATAAGTACTAGAATAAGTGCTGTAATCACTCAGATACTTCGTCCATGTGCTATTGTAATTGCCGACAGCAGTCGCATAATCAATCGTGTAAGCTTGATAGGCAACATCGTAAGTGTTCCAATCATTATTGTAGTTGCTAACGGCGCTATCATAGCCTGTCTTATAGGTCTGATAGTCCGTATCATAGTTCGTCCAGTCGCTCTCATACTGACTGACGGCTGTGTCATAGTCCTCAGAATACTGACTAAACTGCGTCAGATACTGTGTCCATGCGCTTGTATAAGCCGAGACCTCAGCGTCATACTTGCCGGCATAGTCATTATGGGCAGAGACATAAGTCGCCCATGCTGTCGTGTAGTCCGAGACGGCTTTTTCATAAGCATTCTGATAATCGCCATAAGCTGAGACATAGGCCGACCACGCTGACTGATAAGCGGAAACTACACTCTCGTACTGGCTCTCATAATCACTCTGCGCTTGCTTATAGTCGTTGAACTCGCTCTGATACTTGGTAACCGCTGCATCATAACTGCTTTCGTAAATCTGATAGGCACTGTCGTAGGTCGTCCAAGCAGTATTATAACCACTGACCGCTGTATCGTAGTTCTCAGAATAAGTCTGATAAGCAGTGAGGTAAGTTGCAATCGCTGCTGTGTCCGCATCATAAGCTCCGTCAGCATCTGCGACTTGTTTCTGATAAACACTGATGACTTGAGCAACTTGCTCTTTCCATGCAGAAACTGCTGCGACATAGTTTTCAAAGTCGCTATAAGTTGTTGGTGCGCCGTTCGTCTGCTGGGAAATAATCCAGTCCCAAAGAATACTCGGATCTGTCGTCTGACCGTTGATGGAAGTGCTACCATTAGTGACGGCTTTTGATGGTGCCGGCATATCATCAACCGGCGTAAAGCTCGGCAGGGCTGGTAAAGCTGGGATAGTGACATTCGGATTTGTCAGCGTTGGCGGTGTCGGAGCGCTTGGTAGGCTAATCGTCGGTGGAGTTGGAGGTGTTGGCAAATTAAGACTTGGAACACTCGGTGCTGGAAGCAAAGTACCTAGAGTTGGTGACGTGGGTGCTTCTGGTGCGGTCGGAAGCGTAGTTACGGCCGGTGGATAAACAGCGTTCAGCATCAAGTTCGGTGCTGTTGGCGGCGCTTGAAGTTGTGCCTGTGTAGCCTGTATTAAGGTCTGGCGGAGTCAGTGGAGTAAGTGGGACTGGGTTTTGAACAACGCCAGCCTGTGTAGGAGCATTGGGATTAGCAAAGCCATTTACCGCATAAAAATCGTTCCATAAATCTGGGTCAAGCAATGTGGTCGCATTTAGCCCTGGATTTGCCGCATTGATTTCAGCAAGAAGCCAATCTTGATAACCGCTTGCAAGTCCTGAATAATTTTCAGTGATTGCCCAAGCACCAGGTACATTGTTGCTATTATAAAGTGAACTATAAATCGTGTCCAGTGCTGACAGATTATTAAGAACACCACCATTCGGTGTTTGTCCGCTAAAATTATTCACACCGTACTGCCGTAGGGCTTGATTAAGTGTGTAAAGCGGATTTTTAATATTCCATGTCAAATAAGGAGTTGTCGTCAGGCCTGTTGAGCCGTCCCAACCATTATAAGTATTATAAATAGTCGCAGATGAAAGATAAGCACCTAAATCTGCCTGAACAGTTTTAATAAGCGCAGGTTCTGCTGCTATAAGCTGCGCGATTGCTGACGACAAAGAATCACAGAGTGTTGGTAGACTCAATAAATCTTTGATATTATCCAAACTCAGCTCTGTCAAGCCGTTATATGTATTCAAAATACTGGTAATTTGTGCATAGCTTGGTGCATTTGTTGCTTTTAAGTCATTGATTGTATGTATCAGAGCATTAATATCAGTCTGTAATTGGTCATAAGACGCGCTTACTAAATTATACTGGTCTTGCTGGAGATGATTCGTGAGGTAGGTCACTGCTGCCGTTGGAATGTCGCCTGTTATTGCAGTTGTCCCTGTTACTGTCCCATTAAAATAGTCGGCAGGATTTGGAGCCGTTGGCGGTGTTGGCAGAGCAGGCGCTCCCTGATTATTCTGCATAGCATTCGTGTAAGCCGTTTCATAGTCAGACTGATAGGTTGCAAGTGCAGTCAGATAAGTTTGAAAGTCTTGATTGTACTTAGTAAAATCTGTCTCATAATTCGTCAGTACTTGTGCAGCATCAGCTGAGACCGTGCCATTCTGCGCCGCATCAATCGTTCCAAGTCCTGTCTGGATTTTATTGAGATAGTCCGCCGCCGTATTGCCTGTCGCTGTTGGGAGAGTCGGATTGTCTGACGGATAAAGAGGGTCAGTCGCATCGTCGTTGTAAGCAGCCAGCTTGTCATTATAAATAAATACCTTGATAGTATTCCGTCTTTGCGACATCGGACTGGAGAGCATGGATAGCAGCTGTATATTGAGATTCCCAGCTAGTCAAAGTATCGGTTGCTGTTGTCTCGCCTGATGTTGAGGCGCTCATTGGGAAGTTGGTAACGATGTCAGTAAGCGTCACCAAGTCGGTATTTTGCTGTGTGGCAGCATTTGAAAAGTCGGTATAAGCAAGGCTTGCCACTTCGTAATCTGCCATTATCTGCGCATTATCGTTCATTAATGTGCCGTTTGTATTTGCGCTGGTCGTGAAGTCCTTGATAGTTTGACTGGCGTTGCCCCATGCTGTATCAAAGTTTATCTGCTGTGTGGCTGAGTCGGTAAGCGCAGTTACTGTGCCGTTGTATCCTGCTGCTTTAGCAGTATTTGAGTCTTGTGCGTATTGCTCCGCAGCCGTTATGTAGGTGCCGTAGTCCGTCTGATATTGCGTCAGAACTTGATTTGCCGTCGTCTGCAATCTTACGACAGCTAAGCTGTAAGCGGATGAGTAATCGTAAGTCGCTACATCACTTCCTGCAGCAGCAACTGATGCGGCCGCTGAGCTAAAGAAGTTTGAGGCGCCTGAGGCGGAGACGAGACTGTTGAGGCCAGAAAGTGCGGTTGCAAAAGCTGATGAATCACTCTTTAGAGCACCCGCCGGCGTGTTTGCTGCGCTATCGCTATCATAAGCGTTGAGAATATTTTTGTCTGCTGTGAGTGTATCGTACCAGCCTGAAAGCGTGGCATTCTTATCCAGCGTCGCTACAGCAGAATTATAGTAGTTGTGAACTGCTGTGCTGTAGCTGTCAACAGCGGACTGATACTGACTAACCGCATTGCTTGAGTAGGTATTGCCTGAACCGTCGCTGTAAGTTGCCGCATACTCAGAATTGGCACCGCCTGATGTCTTGATGTTATTGGCAACATTGTAACTGTTCGCCGAGTTAAGGACATTCTGATAATTGCTGACAGCGCTCGAAAGACTATTCGTCGTAGTATTCGACGAAGCTGCTGATATAAAACTTGAAGCAGCATTATTCCAGTCATCAAGCGTGCCTGATGCGACACTAGAAGCGCCTGACGAGAGTGAGCCAGTGCTTGAACTGATGTAGCTGTTCGCGTCGGCCGCTTTATCATTGGCTGAGCTGACAATATCGCTCGCACCACTGCTGTGCACGCCGTCTGAATCTGTACCGCTAAGGGCTGAACTCGCCGCTGCATAATAGCTGCTCGCATTCGCTGCTACTTCAGATGAAACAACCGAACCCGGACCCGTCGCTTCTCCTGCTGGCCGATAAGCCGCAGGCGTCACCGTGTCAGCACTTGCCGTGACTGAGTCTGGTGTGACAACTGAGCTTGCGGCTGCGCCACCTGTGAGAACGGTTAGGATACTGGCAGCATAAAGCCACGATTTACCCTTTTTCCATGTTCTGAATTGAGTTTGTTTTGCGATATTTTCATGTTTTGAGTGATACTTCTGCATATTGCTCTTTTCGCCTCAACTTTCTTTTAATGCATGATGATATTATCAAAACTCATAGTACTAGATCTTTTTTTCTTGTTATAATCAGGAATAAAGCCAGTTTTGAGCTAATAATTATTGGAAACTATATTTTCTAATGAAAACGAAAACAATATAAT
>OJKH01000458.1_pt1 | contig 16128 bp, 11 predicted proteins | sample 1596471 | NCBI WGS metagenome assembly OJKH01 (sample SAMEA4350108, study PRJEB24818) | metagenome | biome: human; feature: gut; material: faeces | place: Denmark | collected 2013-09
GCTATGGCCCTGGTACGAGCGCTGAACAAAATGACGAAAGCAGGTATGCCTGAAAGCGTGCGTATTGCCTGAAAACACAACCCGCTACGGGGGAACTTACCCGAAATCTGATTTATTCAACAAAGCCCGCAGGAACCCGAGAAGCTGAAACTGACAGAGCCAAAAAAGGGGAAAAACAAACCGTCCCGGTTAACAGGAATACCCTGTTCGCAGGTAACGATAGTAATATCTTCCGTTAAAGTGTTCTCCCCATGATACCACAGGTAGCAGGTCGGCAGGTTTGCAAGGGCAAGAGTCTGTTTCGTATCAGCCAGACAGGCAAAAGCGTGTGTTATAGTGGCTATAACTTGCTGTTGTAGCATACATGGGGATGGAAAGGAGATACTGGTGCCGGGATACTTAAAAAAAATAGCTGCCTGGTTGCTCAGAGCAGAACTCGAAAAAATCCGTATCGATGAGCATGAATCGGGCAGAATAAAGGGATATGAAGAAGGACACACCAGAGGTTTAAGGGAAGGCAGGGAAGTGGGTCTTGAAGAAGGGAAAAATCTCTTTGTAATTCAGGATATTAGAGCATCAGATGTGTTTCCCGACATTGATAATTCTGTCTATGGCCCGGAGCGATTCCCTGTATCAGCTACTTTGGCCGGACGAATGGAAGACGCTGTTGCCACTGCGGTCTCAGCGGGGATTGTCAGCGCCCCCACTGCTTCTCAGTGGAAGATGATTTTATCTGATCACCCTTCGACTTGTGTGGTGGCTGGCGCGGGATCGGGAAAATCAACCACGCTGGTGCTGCGGGTTGTCTTTATGCACTGTTATCTCAACATTCCCCTTAATGAAATTACCGTAATTTCTTTTACCCGTGATTCATGCAAAGAGTTAAGAGCGAAAATATACCATGTTCTTAAATTCTGGCGTGACGATTTAACTAAAGAGCGTGTTTTTGGCTTGGTCAGAACATTCCATTCAGCATTGTCCGCATTTAGTCACGATTTACTGGCAGGGAAAACCTGGTTTGATACATTGAAAGATAACGATGAGGTTCTTCTGTCTGAAGATGATGACATCGATAACCCGTTTTCATCGGGAAAGATGTCAGTAAAACAAAAAATGTTGCTGAATGAAGCTTATGTTTCTTTGTTTAATGATAACCAACGCTTCCGAAAGGAAATTATAGAACTGATGAAGCTGGCGGCACTTTCTGCACCAGTCCAGGACGATAGTGATCTCAAAAAAGCAGCATTACGGAATGCTGGAAAAAGGGATCTCGAACTGGCAATGAGGTTGAATGAGGTCTGGGCGGAGAAAGGGTTATGGCCCATAGCGGGGGTGGCGCGAGAACCGGTAAAATGTTTTACTACGGAAGGTCATGTTTTTTATGCTAATGGCCTCATTGAGTCCACCGGGCAACCTGTTTTTTTAAGCAGTACGATAGATAACGAATATTTTTTTGAAAAGAGCGAGTCTTTTTGCTACCGGGGATATAACGGAAAAGAAGAACAATTCCCCATCCTCTCCTGCTTGTCCCTGAGGAATAAGATTATGGCCTGGCGATGTGATAAGCCATTTATCTTCATTGACAGCAGTTCAAAGTTAAGACTGTTGAGATTTTTAGCCAGACAGGAAAATGAAGATTCAGTTACTGAGGTTCCTTTTTTCGATGTCAAACTGGCAGGGGAATTGACTGAAACCGATATTGTCGAGTTGATGTATCAGCAGGCTTCTTTCATAGAAAGTATGGGGATGGAAGTGGGCTTTGCGATAAAGAATATTAGGAATTTCAAAAGCAAGGGGCTGGAATACCACTTCTGCTGTGCAATCATTATGTTCTGGAACTACTTCGAGAATATGATAATTGAGAGAGGGTACATTACATTCAATCGGGCATTTCTTATTTTTTCTGATTCTGATTTTCTCAGAAATCACCGGGATAAATTACGCCATAAGTATATACCGTTACGACATCTGCTTATTGATGAATTTCAGGATATTTCACCACAGATAGCCATGTGGATAAAAGCTGTACAGCAAGAACTGGCCCAGCAGGAGCGGGAGCCAAGCATTATGGCCATCGGTGATGACTGGCAGTCCATTTACGCCTGGAGAGGGAGTTCGCCGGAAATATTTATGAAATTTTCACATTTTTTCCCTACTCATGAAAGCCTGAGCAAGAACAAGAATATTCACATGATGGAAAACTTTCGGTCAGACGGGCAGATCATTCATGATGCTGAATTGTTAATGAAGAATGTTCATTCTAAAATTGATAAAAAGGCAATACCTTGTCGTAAGCCGGACGGTGATGAGTCCGGGGTTGAGTTTATCGATTATGATCCAGCTGATGAGCGCTGGGTAAAAGATGCGGTTAATTTAATCAGAAAACAGATAGCTTTGGTATCGGAACAACAGAAATCGGATAAGAACAAAGTTATCGTTTTGAGCCGGACAAACATCACCCTGAAGAAAATCAAAGCGGCAGGTCGGTTTGGTCGAAACGTCGCGTTTCATACGATACACACTGCGAAAGGGTTACAGGGTGAAGTTGCAGTGATTTTTGAAGATAGTCGATCCCTTCAGGGAAATACGTTCCGAAACCGCATTTATGAAATCGTTGAGTACTTTTCCTCTACTTATGATGATGCGATGGAAGATGAAGCCCTTCGTTTAGCGTATGTGGCGGTTACTCGTGGTGTTAAACGGGTTTACTGGTGTGCGCCCAAAAACAGTAAAGGCGCATACAATATCCTGAAAACGGCCTGCTTGCGTGAACGTAAAAATAGTGTGACGGTGCCATCAGAAATCATGTTATGAATACTCAGACAATGCCTGGACTTAAGAAGCGATACTTGTTTCTGGTTCCAAAAGACCGGTTGTATCGGGATGGCGAATGATACGGATGGGTTCTCCATATCCCTGCTGCTTCTGCACTTCCCGAAGCTTCGCGACTGGATTTGCCCCTATAACTCCAGACTCATCGACTCTCTTATTTAGGCCTGCCGGCGTCGCAGATATTCCCGCGGCGAACGGTAGCCTAACGCACTGTGCGGATGCCATTCGTTGTAATGCTCGAACGCCATCGCCAGATTCTGCACTGCCGTTCGGGCATCCGGACGTGGCATAACGCTGATGTAGTCGCGTTTCATCGTCTTCACGAAGCTTTCTGCCATGCCATTACTCTCCGGGCTTCGTACCGCAGTTCTTTTCGGCTCCAGCCCCAGCAACCGGGCGAACCGCCGGGTATCATGTGCTCTGTAGGCCGAGCCGTTGTCTGTCAGCCACTCGATGGGGGCTGGCGGAAGACGGTGTCCGAAGCGACGCTCCACCGCGCCCAGCATTACGTCCTGAACGGTATCACTGTCGAAGCCACCGGTTCCAGCGGCCCAGTGCAACGCCTCGCGGTCACAGCAGTCCAGAGCGAAGGTGACGCGGAGTTTTTCACCGTTATCACAGCGGAACTCGAACCCGTCAGAACACCACCGTCGGTTACTTTCACTGACGGCCACTTTTCCGGTATGCGCCCGACCTGCCGGCTGCATTCTGGGTTTTCGTCCCAGCAACAACGCATGCTGGCACATGATCCGGTACACCCGTTTGGCGTTGACGACCGCCACTGCCAGCGTCTCAGATTCGCGGCGCAGTAATGCCCAGACGCGACGGTAACCATAGGTTGGCACTTCACCGATAACGCCATGGATCCGCTCAAGCACGTCGGCGTCATCGGTCTGGCGATTTTTTCGCCCGTCCTGCCAGTCCCTGGGACGATGCTTCAGAACATGCAAGTGCGCACGCGAGACCTGAAGACAACGACTGACGAAGCTCAGTCGCCATCCCCGGGCAATAAGGGCGCGTGCGCTATCCACTTTTTTTGGCGACCATACTCGACGGCTTCCTTCAGCAGCTCATTCTCCATGGTCTTTTTACCCAGCAGACGCTGTAGCTCTTTGATTTGTTTCACCGCCGCCGCCAGTTCTGAGGCGGGAACAACATCTTCGCCAGCCATGATCGCGGTGAGACTACCTTCCTGGTACTGCTTTCGCCAGGCGAAGATTTGGTTTGCATTCACACCATGAAGCCGTGCGACATGGGAAACGGTCATACCTGGCTGAAGCGTCTCTTGAACGATGGCAATCTTTTCCTGTGGAGAACGGCGCCTGCGGCGCTCTGGTCCCAGCAACTCTTCGATCATGCTTATCTCCCGACTAGTCTAATGACTAGTTTTAAGACTAGTCATTAATTTAAGGTGGGTTGAAGTGTCTGGAGATTCAGGGGGCCAGTCTAATCAATGACTGCTACCAGCATGTTATGGTTGCTATGGGCCGTATTGACGCGGCTATTGATACTCTTATGAAACCCTGGGATATCGCGGCATTAATCCCTTGCATGAGAGAGGCGGGCGTAGCTTGTGCCAATATAAATGGTATCGACACTAATTTATTATACGGCGGTAGCCTGCTCACAGCCTCATCACAGTCACTTTTGAATGAGTTGGTTGTTCATCTAAACGGGTATCCGTATTCCGGCGTCAGTAAAACCGACGGTTGCTGATGCGCTGCGCCACCCGCATCGCATCAGGAGTCGTACCAGCGTGGGGCTGCATCTGGAGGGCCGGCTGGGGCGCTGCATAGATGTGCTGATCACGGTGACCGGCCTTCTGGCCAGTTTTTTATGAGTGCCGAGGATGGTCAGTCATTTGGAGCGACGTCTCCTTCCAACCTAATGGTGGAGAAGGACTAGTGAAGCGCAGGACATCATCGTAAGGCGAGGTCAGAAGGAAGCATTGACCTTGCTCCCCTTTGATTTACATACAGAGCTGTTAGTAACGCCCTCACTGCGATCCTTTACAGATTAGAATTCCAGTATGCCCGCAACTGGCTCTTAAGCTGACGATCATAAATCACTGAAAGCAAAAAAAGCTTAAGTTTCAGGACTGATCCCATAAGATTATACCCGTTCAATTCTTGCCGGAAGTCCCTGTCTGACCGCCGCACCAGAAACCCAGTCCAGCCAGGTGTTGGCAACCGTGCGCGTTGGATCGGCAAAACCCAAATCGTTGAGGTTAATTCCTGCTTTTATCTTTACATCAACAGGCATCGGTTCACCGTCAAGGTAATGTTGCGCCGCACCCATCTCTCTGTGTCCATAGCCATGTTCAATAGCGATCACGCCAGGCATCACCCCGTTGAGCAAACTGATCTGCGCCTCAACCTGTCCACCAGGCGTGGTAATACGCACGTTATCCCCGTGGACCAGACCGTAACGTTTCCCCTCTTCAGGATTCAGTGCCACCAGATTGACGGGTTTCACATGATGTAGACGCGGGATCACCGCTGAAGCGCTGCTCATGGTGTTGGATTTAAACGAAATCAGCTTCAGCGGCCACTGTTTCTCGGGAAACAGTTCGTCAATAGAGCGGCCGTCAGATAACCGCGAAGGGTACCAGGTCGGACAGCCACTGTAGCGTTCACCCGTGATCGCGTGACGATGCGCGGCGACGTCCGGGTTCCAGATTTGTAACGGTTTTTCCCAGGCGCTCCCCACACGGTTATCCTGGCGACTGCTGCTGTCCGGCGCAAATCGCCCACCGCGAGAATAGATAAACGCCACGCGACTCACTTCGTCCGGTTTTAGCGTTTGCTGGATGATGGGGAGAATTTGGTTCACTCCGGTGAGCATCACATCGTCTGCCGTTGCCTGCGCAACCGGCGCTTTGCCCATAAACGCGATGTTGGCCGCAACACGCAAATAGTAATCTTCTGCACGATTGAGTGGGTAACTGTGACCTTGCGAATCGGTAATCGCATTGTCGCCGAAACCGGGCAGGTTCAGTCGCTTGGCCACCGCGATGCAGAAGGATTCCATCGACACTGGTTGCCCGTCTGCCGTTTTGCTGGTCGCGGATGTTACAATAGGCCAGCGGGCCGTGGTAGCTTTACTGGCGACACCCGCCCAGGGGGCGCTAAATCCCCAGCTCTCAAAGTTATGTGTGTCGGGCACGATATAATCTGCCAGCGCGGTGGTCTCATTCATAAACGCATCAATGGCGATAAACAGCGGCAGGCGTTTGGGATCTTTCAATTTTTCTTCCGCTACCCCCCGGAGACCTGGAATACCATAGAATGGATTGGTCATATTGGAAATCCAGGCTTTCAGCGGATAGGGGTAGCCTTGCAGCGCGGAGGTCAGTAGTTCAGTAAGCTGGCCGGCCACAAACGGATACCATGGCGCTTTGGCCGGGAAGGGGGATTTTCCCGCCGCCACTTTATTGCGGTACTCTTCCGAGGATTCATACGCCGTTTTACTGCGGGCGATGCTCAACCCTTTTGGTTTTACCTTTCCGGGGAAGCTGTCCATGTTATAGCGTGGGCCATCGGTCGCGCCGTTGAATTTCCCGCCGCCGATAAAGACGCCGCCTTCCAGACTGAGGTTACCGATCAAGGCGTTGAGCATCATCACCGCCCAGGCATTATAAAACCCGTTCCCCGCCATCATCCCTCCATGGGTGATTACGGCGGCTTTGCGCTCGTGACGGGTGAAGGCATCCGCCAGCGCTGCCATTTTCTCTTCCGGCACGCCGCACTGCTGGCTGTATTGTGCCAGGGTGAGCTTGTCGGCGGCCTCTTTCAGTAACTGAAATCCACTTTTCACCGTGACACTTTGTCCGTCAGCCAGCGTGACCTGTCGGGTAACGCGTAACTGGGCATGTTGACAACTGCCGGCGGCGACTATTTCTCCCGCATTATCAATCACAACGGGATCGTTTGCCGCTCCGGCGGTAAGATGCGCCAGAGTCAGGTGCTGCCCGGCAAGCGCTGGGATCTCATCGGTAATCACCAGGTGCGAAGCGTTAGTCCAGCTTTTTTCACCGGCTCCCTGCATGGCTTGTACGCCGGGAATGGCGAGGTAGTCGGCATTGTAGCGCTGTTTTTCGATGATCCAGCGGATCATTCCCATCGCCAGCGCCGAGTCGCTGCCGGGGATCACGGGCAGCCAGTGGCCACGATCGTCGGCCAGCACCGTCGTTAACGGCAGGGCCGGGGTAACCACCACATAGTGAAAGTCGGTGCGTAACCTGGCGCTCGCCAACTGCCGTGCCTGGCGTTTAAAGGGGTTACCGGACTGTGCCGGAGAGGTGCCCATAAACAGCGCAAACTCGACGTTGTCCCAGTCAGGTTTTACATGTGGATTTTTGTCCAGATCGCCCATCAGCGCGCCGGAACCCGCCCGGTAAGAGAGACCACAGTAAGCGCCGTGCGCGCCGAAGTTTTTGCTGCCGAAGCTGTTCAGTGCAAAGCGTCGCAGAAAGGTATCGCGCCCCTCATCACTGGTGTTGGTCACCAGCAACTGGTTGGATTTTGGGCCAAATCCCGGATGTTGCGGGTCGATCGGCGTTGTCGGCGCGTAGATAGCGCGCAGGCCCTCCACATGGCCCTCGCCAAAGAGATCGCCGCCTTCTACCACCTCTTTGATTAGCTGTTCAAAGCTGATGCGCTGCCATTTGCCTTCCCCGCGCTTACCTACGCGCTTCATGGGCTCAAGGATACGCAGCGGACTGTACAGACCTTCCAGCAATGTTGCGCCGCGAGCGCACGCGGTGGAACGGGCATCGAGCCCGGTTTCGCCTGCCAACTGCGCCATGGCCTCGGCAAAGGGGACCGAGGAATCGATGTGATGTTCATGCGACAACGGGTGATACGGATTACCGGCGATACGCAATACTTCGCCTTTTTCGTGGTCGACCCGAACCCGCACGCCGCACTGTGTCCAGCAGCCAAAACATTGCGTCATGGAGATCACCTGCCGGGGATTCTGCTGCCAGTGTGGCTGTGCGTTGGCTTCAGGAACGAGCGCATTGCCGAAAATGCGGTCACGCGTAATTTTTCCCGATGTGCCATCCAGCAACCCGTTGATGGCGCGCTTCGCGACATCCCGATAGCTGAGCCCAAAGGTAGCAATACCGCCTACGGCGAGGCCGACTTTAAGCCACTGACGACGGGTTAAATTAGCCATGTTGCAATCTCCTTGCGAGTCCGTTCAGACCCTCGCGGATAATAATGATCAGCGCTACCCATAAGCCGAAGGTGCCGAGAATGGCAAGCCAGCCATCCGTGCCGCCCGGCAGGGTATAAGGGTTAAATTGCGCGTTGAATTTCGGCACGGTTTGTACCTGAATCAGTAAGGTCCAGCGGATCAACCAGCATAAAGCCGTGGCGCTGAGCGCCTGCAAAATACGAAACGGCAATAACAAGGGTTTACGTAACGCCGCGATGCTGAAACCAACCGCTAAAAGCCATAATGCGATCCAGCCAGCTGCGTAGTGTCTGGCTGAAGAGGCCACTTCAAGCCACCGCCGTGTTGCCGTGCCGGATAATGTATTGCCGCTGACCCAGATCGTGATGACCGCCGCCAGTAACCCCAGCGTCCAGAGTTGCCCCCAAGCCAGTTTTCGCTGTAATGACCGGTCCTCGCGGATAGATACGATTAGCAGTGCGAAAAAGGCCGAAAAGGCACTGAGAAACATCACCAACGGGAAAGCGTAGCTAAACCAGATTGGACGGGCTTGCACCACAGAGACTTCGCGACCGGTGTATACCAGTAACCCCACCGCTGAGAGGGCACTTGCCAACGCCAGCCATTGAGTAACGCCGTCATTTTTTCGAGTAAAGCGTTTGAGCTGTTGTGCAAGAAACCATAGCCCCAGAAACCCGGTGAACAGCGGCAGAAACAATGCGCCCCAGGGCATCCACGACCAGGGCGTCGGGTATGCATAGAAATGCCAGGCGCGAGCGGTCTGATGCAGGTCTGCCGTCAGCGCCAGGGGGGCTGTAATGGCACAGGTCAGGGCAATCAGCAGCGTCAGATTCTCCAGCCCGGACGTCTCTTTTTTTCGCCAGTGCAGATAACAGGTAAACAGCGCGGCGCAGGCGGCAATGCCGATAAAAAAGAAATATTGCACGGCCCAGGGTAACCAGCTCACGTCCTGCGGACGTGCCAGCACCTCTTCAACGATCGGTGAAGGCGACATTTAAACCTCCTGCCAGAGTGCGGGTTGAGCGCGCCCCATCAACGGGGTGACAAAGGCCTCATCCAGCCCTAAATAAAAAACATGGGGTAAGGTGCCGTTTTCCGGTTTCAAGACGTTGATGGCGTCATGGTACTGGTGAAGCATTTGTGAAATTCGGCTGGTCGGATTGTGCAAGTCGCCAATGATTCGCGCGCCGCCGACGCAGGATTCCACGCAGGCAGGGAGCAACCCGGCCTCCAGGCGATGGACGCAGAAAGTGCATTTATCGGCAGTTTGCGTTTCATGATTGATAAAACGCGCGTCATACGGGCAGGCTTGAACGCAATAGGCGCAGCCGACGCAGCGGGTGTTGTCTACCACCACAATCCCGTCTTCCCGCTGAAACGTCGCCTGAACCGGACAAACCGGGACGCAAGGGGGGTTATCGCAATGGTTGCACAGGCGGGGCAACAGGACGTTGGTAACGTTTTGCCCACCTTCGAGCTGAACCTGATACTGGTTTACATGGGTACGGAATTCGCCCTGCGGCGTCTGGTTTTCAATGGCGCAACTGACAGTACAAGCCTGACAGCCGATGCAGCGACGTAGATCAACGAGCATCGCGTAGCGATGGCGGGCTGAGCCTTCACGTCGCTCAGGCGACAAAGGGAACTTTGCCTGAGCCAGTGGAACCAGAGAGGCGCCAGCGGTCAGAGCACCCAGTTGCTGGAGAAACTGCCGTTTACTGCTGTCCATTTTTGTCTCCCGTCACGATGCAATAACAAAACATTGGTCACGTCGTGGGTTTATGTGTGATGAATAAAGAATATCGATGATTTACAGTGTAAAAATCGGGGCGGGGTGACTCTATTGTGGTTAACCACATACCCGGCTTGTTGTTGATCTAAAACAACATAATAAACAGGGATAACGCAGTGAAAGGCAAAGTGGTAAGACGCCTGGCGGTACTTGCGTCAGCGTGGATGTTATGTCACGCGGCATGGGCCGACACCTGGAATATCGGCATTCTGGCGATGCGCGGAGAGGTGCCGACGCGTAATCATTGGAAACCGCTGGAAATATTGTTGAATCAACAGCTTTCCGATGAGGAATTCCACATCCAGCCGCTGGATTTGCATCAAATGCAGGATGCCGTCAATCGTGGAACGGTGCAGTTTGTGATAACCAACCCGGCGCAATTTGTGCGGTTGAACAGTCATTCGTCGTTGCGCTGGCTGGCGTCTTTACGCTCAACCCGTGGCGGGAAAACAACCGGCAATATCATTGGTAGCGTGATCCTGGCCAGGCGTGACAGCGGGATCGTCACCGCGCAGGATCTCATGGGCAAAACGGTAGGGGCAATTGATGCGCAGGCTTTTGGCGGCTATTGGCTGGGATATAAAGCCCTCAGTGATGCCGGATTACGCCCCGACAGCGACCTGCATTTGCGCTTTACGGGGTTCCCGGCCGACGCATTATTGTATTTGTTACGCGAAAAAGCCGTTCAGGCGGCGATTGTGCCGGTGTGCCTGCTGGAAAATATGGATGAAGAGGGGCTGATCCATAAAGAAGACTTTGTGGTGGTGTTAAAACATCCGGTCTCGGTTCCCTGTTTAAGCAGCACGCCGCTCTACACTGACTGGTCATTTGCGGCGTTGCCGGCGGTTAGCGATGGGTTGGCGGATCGCGTCACTCGGGCATTGTTTAACGCGCCGGAAGTCGCGCCTTTTCACTGGGGCGCGCCTGCTTCTACCCAACAGGTGGAAGCGTTGTTGCGCGACGTGCGCCAGCATCCGCAGCAACGTCGTCTGTGGCTGGACGTCAAAAGCTGGTTGACTCAACACCAACTGGCGATGGGGGTGGTAGCGCTCGTTTTGCTGTTGGTCATGCTGAATTATATCTGGGTCATGCTACTGTTGCGGCGGCGCGGCAAGCAGATTGAACGCAACAACGTATTGATGCATAAGCAGGAGCAGGCGCTGGAAACGGCACGGCAAATGAGCGTGCTGGGGGAAATGGCTTCTGGGTTCGCCCATGAACTTAACCAACCGCTCTCGGCGATCCGTCATTATGCCGAGGGGTGTCTGGTTCGCCTGCGTGCTCAGGATGAACAACATCCACTGCTGTCTGCGCTGGAACAGATTGATGGTCAGGCGCAGCGCGGAGCGGATACGCTGCGTAATTTACGCCTGTGGGTCAGCCAGTCACAGGGTCACCCGGTCATGAAGGAAGAGTGGGAGCGGATCGGGATTCGTGAGGCTATCTTGCATGTCTGGCAATTGTTGCGTATGGCGCAGCATTATCCAGCGGTGACGTTGCACACCCAGGTGAATGCCGCTCTGGCGGTGACTCTGCCGCCAGTTTTGCTTGAACAAGTGTTGGCAAATCTGATCCTCAATGCGGCTCAGGCAGGGGCGATAACGGTGTGGATCGATGCTGAGCGCGATGAAAGCAGCATAAGAATAACCTTGCAGGACAATGCCGGTGGGATCGATGAAACGTTGTTGTACCAGGTGTTTCAGCCCTTCATGACTACCCGTAAAGAGGGAATGGGGCTCGGGCTGGTGATTTGCCAGCGGCTGGTGCGTTATGGGCAGGGTGAGATCGGCATCATAAACCAGACCGCCCCTGACGGTCTGGCGGGCGTGGCTGTCGTGTTACAGTTTACACAAAGAGAGGAGCGAAGCAGCGATGGCGATAATACATCTACTGGATGATGATGTGGCGGTCACTCAAGCCTGTGCATTTTTGCTGGAAAGTCTGGGATATACGGTGAGGTGCTGGGGGGAAGGGAAGACATTTTTGTCGCAGGCCGATCTGTACCAGATGGGCGTATTGTTGCTGGATATGCGTATGCCGGTAATAGATGGTCACGGGGTGCATGAAGCGCTGCGGCAGTGTGGCAGTACGCTGGCCGTGGTATTCCTCACCGGGCACGGTGATGTCCCTATGGCGGTAGAACAAATGAAACGTGGGGCGGTGGATTTTCTGCAAAAGCCTGTTTCTGCAATGTCGCTTCAGCTTGCGCTGGAACATGCATTGGTGGTCTCTTCTGGGGCGTTTGGCCGACAAAAGATTGTTGCCTGTTATCAGCAACTCACGGCAAAAGAGCGGGAGCTGGCGGATTTGGTGGCAACAGGGTTGATGAATCGCGAGATCGCCGAAGCGATGAATATAGCGGTGCGCACGGTGGAAGTACATCGTTCCAGAGTGATGGAAAAAATGCAGGCGGGCAGTCTGGCGGAATTGGTGAACCGGCTGCAGCGAGTGATGCAACCCCATGATAATTGAATAAACTGCAGGCGCAGACGTTTGGTGAGCTGTCATCGAATCCGAGTGAAGCCGTCATGAAAAGGTGCTGAGTGGTGCGCACCCAGGAACTGAGTGTCACAAAAGTGCAGGCCGTCGTGTTTGACGATAGGGATATGGTGTATGGCATGACAGACGTAGCCCTAGCCATGGCACTACGTGCTCAGTTGCAAGGGGGAAGTCAGAGCGACAAGGTTGATACCAGTCGCTCTGGCAAATTTACTATGCCACTACAGATGAACCTGCTGAGTTGTCGGGCACTGATAACGGTATGGGCCCAACTGAGTACATTTTGCAGGCGCTTGCCGGCTGCTATACCGCTAGGGCGGCAGAAAAGGACATTGAACTTGACCGAGCTTCGACATCGATCTGAACGGTTAGCTGAGCCGTCACACCGCCGACATCACTGCTGCCCTATACTGAACAACTCCCTTGCGCAATCCCTGCAAAGCGCCCACAGACGTGGCATGACGTATGTCCATGCCGAGGCCGAACACCAGCGCCGGCGCCGGCAGTCAGCCCCAGCACGGCTCCGATGGTGAGGCCCAACAGTCCACCCGTCAGTGAGAGCATCGTGAATGTTCCTTTCTACTTTCCCTTGAGCAGTCTGGGATTCGAGATAAGCGGCCATCAAGTTCGGCGACTCGGCGGCTGATTCAGCGTGGTCCCAGCACTTCACCCAATTGAGCCCCTTGTGGCATGCCGTTGTATTTCTTGAGGACGGCATTGGGGCCGCGGACAACGATGCCGGGTGTTCCCCGGAAGCCTGTGTTCATCATGAGTGTCAGGTTGTCATCGAGGATCTTGCGTACGTCGGCAGGCACGCTCTTGGCTGGTGCAATCCCGCCCTGGCCAAACTGCCGCTCGTTCGTCAACAACGCCGCTGTCCGGTCAGGCGCGCCAAGAATGGCTGCGGCTTTGGCCGGGCTGTCATCCTTGATGATCCCCACCAGAATGTGCCTCAGCTGGACCTTGCCGGAATCCACCCAGGGGCGCGCAGCTTCCCAGAATGTGTGGCAATAGGGGCAGTTTGCATCGCTGAAGGTGTAGATGATGCGCGGTGCGTCTGCCTTGCCGTCGAGTACCCAGGTAGACGATTGGAGCTGCGACCATTCCTTGTCGCTGACCGGCTTGGCGGCCAGCTTTTCCAGGTCCGCATCGTCCATCGGCTCGCCCTTGGCGTTCAGGCGAATTCCCACGATGGCATTGCCATCGCTCGTGATGTACACGGCAATGGGCCGGTCACCCGCGATTGCGGCGAAGGCGCGCAGTCCGCCGCCCACCTTGAATTCCTGCGTGACGGTCAGGCCCCGGCCTTCCAGCGCCTTGAGGACGGGCGGCTTCTCAGCGGTTTCTGCCTGGCTGCTGCCGGCGGCCACCATGAGGCTGGCAGCCAGAAGGAAAGAAATGCGCGAGCGCTGTGCAAACATGGTTACTCCTTATCTGTATTGATCTGTTGGGATGGCGCGAAACGGCGCGACACTGTGTGTTTGAGGCTGGCTATCGAGAGTTCGCCCAAGTGTGCATCCACCAGGTGCCCGTGCTCATCGAAGAACAAGGTGGTGGGCAGGCCTCTCGATGCGACGGCCTGCATGGTCTGGGAGGCCGGATCGAGCAGTACGTTCTTGAGTTGCAAACCCTGGGCTTCAAGGAAGGCGAGCACCTGTTGGGCGCTCTCTCCTTGGTTGACCATGACGAAAGCGATATCGGGATACTGCGCTTGCACCTGCTCGAACACCGGCATCTCTCGACGGCATGGTGGACACCACGACGCCCAGAGGTTGAGCACGACTGGCCGCCCGGTATAGGAATTCAGGACGACAGGTTTTTCGTCTAGCGTGGCGAGTGTCAAGGCCGGCAATGGCGGCGCCGAGCGCTGCAACAGATCAAGCACGGCACCTGCGGCAAACCAGGCCAAAAGTCCGGCTGTAACTCCCACCAGGACAGGGCGGCGCAGTGCCCGGATTGAACGGGTGTGCCACCAGACGAACGCCAGCGCTGCCAGCACACCAACCCACCAGGAGAAGCCTTGGTCACCGATAAAAATCATGGACATCGGCGACTGCGCGTATTCTTCCCACCATTGCGCGATGTAACCGAGGCGAGCCGCTACCAATCCCAAGAACACGGCATCCAGCAGCATTCCACCGGCCGCCTTGTACGTAGGGTCGGGCAACCACCGCTTGGCAACCAGGCGAGCTACTGCCCAGGCCAGCAGGACGGCCAGGAAGACGGCAACGAGACGGACGGAGAATGGGCCGATGCTGGTCATCAGGAACCGGCCTTATCCAGGCGATCCAGGAAGGCGCGAGCATCAATCTCGCCCACCACGCGCAGATCCCGGCGTTCCGTGCCGTCCGGGCTGACCAGAATGAGCGTAGGCGGCCCCATTACCCCCCAGTGCTTGAGCAGTGCCTGATCGGTCGCATCATTGCGTGTCACGTCTGGCCGCACCACCTGCATGCGGGCCAGCCGGAACGCGACAGCCGGATCGCCGAATACGTTGCGCTCGATCACATGGCAACTGACGCACCAGTCGGCGTAGAAGTCGATCAAGGTCCATTGGCCGCGCGAAGCGGCCTGTGCTAAATGCGCATCGACGTCCTCGACCGATTTCGCCTGCACGTAAGCGACACCGGTCGCAGCCGGCGCTGTCGAAGTCGATTCACCGCGCAGGTGTGCCAGCGGTTGCAATGCCGATTCGCCGCCAGAGGCCGCGCCGACCAGCATCAGGACGGACCACAAGCCAGCGAAGACGGCGCCGGACCGCAGCGTCCATGCCAGCCGGTGCTTCGCTGCCACGGCCTGACCCCAGGCGATCAGGCCAATCGCCATCGACAAGACCCATGCACCCCAGAGCACCAAACTCACCGTGCCGGGCAGGAAACGTGTCAGCATCATCACGGCCATGCCCACCATGCCGTAGCCGAATGCCACGCGCACGCGATCCATCCACGCGCCAGGCCGCGGGAGGACCCGGGCGCCGAACACGGCAATGGCCAGCAGGGGCAGCCCCATGCCCAAACCCAGCGCGAACAAGGCCATCCCGCCGTAGACCGCACTGCCGGTCTGTCCGATGTACAGCAATGCACCTGCCAATGGCGCGGTCATGCAAGGCCCGACCAGAAGCGCCGAGAGCAAGCCCAGCGCCGCCGCGCCCGTGATGCTCCCGCCCGAGCGATCTTTGCCAGCGGATCCAACCCGATTGATCAGCGCCGAGGGCATCTGCAGCTCGAACAGACCGAACAGTGAACTCGCCAGGACCAGGAACAAGGTTGCAAACGCGCCAATAAGCCAAGGCGACTGCAACGTGGCTTGCAAGTTGGCGCCGGCCAAGCCAGCGGCCACGCCCACCGCAGCATAGGTGCCAGCCATCGCCAGCACATAGGACAGGGAAAGGAAGAAAGCCCGTCGCGGCCTGGCTTGGCTGCCTACGACCATCGTGGAGACGATGGGGATCATCGGCAGCGAGCATGGCGTGAAAGCCAGCAGCAACCCGAAGCCTAAGAACAGCAGCGTTCCCCACACAGGACCCAGCGCTGCAAGCCGCTGCGCCGTCGCTTGATCCTCGGCCACCCCTGCAGCGCCGCCCACATTGCCTGTAGTGGCGGGGGGCGCGGGCGGACCCCCCCCTTCCCCCCCCACCCCCGGCGGGGGGGGGGGGGGCGGCCCCCCCCGCCACCCCCCCCTCCTTGTCTTCGGCGGGGAGGAGAAGGCCGCCTCCCCCCCCCCCTCTCCCCGCCGGGGGCGCGGGGCGGGGGGGGGGGGGGGGGGGGGGGGGGAGAGGGGGGGGGCCCCCTCGCCGGGTCTTTTTT
>OJKH01000459.1_pt1 | contig 16102 bp, 17 predicted proteins | sample 1596471 | NCBI WGS metagenome assembly OJKH01 (sample SAMEA4350108, study PRJEB24818) | metagenome | biome: human; feature: gut; material: faeces | place: Denmark | collected 2013-09
TTAGAGGAATGTCGGGGGTACGGCTGACGGCGAGCAAGATATTGACGGGGTTCGGGCGGCCAGCCCCTTGGGCGGGCTGCGGCTTATAGGATGGCGGCAGGCTGGCTACGGCCAGGCCGTCTCTTTCATCGTTATAAAGCGCGGCGTCCCGCATCCAGAACCCGCCGCTTTGCGGCTGCATAATCATCTCAGCACGGATGATATTTGCCGACTGGTCTGCAATTACAAGTCGGTTCAGTGGTGCACGAAATACCTCATTAACCAACCCTGTCGCGTCAGGATCAGGCGCTGGCGTTTCCCCACCACCGTCACCAATCGCCATACTGGAAAAACCTACTGGCTCGCCAGTCATTGCCGCCTCGGCCAGTTTGTCACGCCCGATAGTAGTCAGAACGGCTTGATATACTTTTTCCATGCTCTCCCCCTGGCTTAAACAACTGGCAGACCGATTGCGCGAGTAATTGCACCGGCAATCGCGTAACCGCCGGTATCCGGATCAGGGTGAAGCCCGTCGCCAATCATCCACGGTCTCGCTGAACCGGCGGCATAATCCTCATGACTTTCACCAAATGACGCCTGCATATTTAAAAACGCCACATCCCTGTCATCACGTGCGATTTTGTACATCACCTCCGCGTAAGTGGTCATGGGAATACTGTTTCCGCCGTCGCGGTTATTTTCCGCCGGGCAAATCAGCAAAATATCAGCCGTGGGGCGGACTGAACGGACGTTATCAATCATCGTCAGAATGTTATTCCTGAACGTCGATGCAGACAGCTTCGCCCCCTGGTCATTCGTACCCAGCATGATGGTAACCAGATCCGCCCCAAGACTTTCAAATGCCGCAAGCCAGCGAGCATCCATCGCCGTCACCCAGTGACGGGAGTTCGAACCGCTACCGCCCATTTTGTGGATAAGCACACCCGATGCGGTTTTATTGAGGATGTTGACGCCGTAAAGCGTTACCGGCGCGGTGATGACCGTATACGTCACGGTGCCGTTTCCGGTAATCGGAAGCGCGAGCGGTAAAATCTGCATCCCGGCCGGATAGGTCGAAAGGTCAATAGTGACCGGCTCGCCCCCCGTCGCCTGATACTGAATCACCCCGGAACCACCCTCCGCGAACAGGAATGAGTCAAAGCCCAGCGCAAAATTCTGGCTGTATGAAATCGTCGCGCCGCTGGCCGCTGCCGTCACTGACGAAATATCCGGGCCGTGGCCGGTGTTATAAGCGCAGGTGAAGCCGCTGCGGTTGACCTTCGTCCCGATAACATCAGTGTTATCGCCGTTAGGGTCAAAACCAAACGAGCGCCAGCCGTACCCGATGGGTGGCACTATGGCGGCCGTGCCTGCATTGTTGAAATAGCGCCATAATATCTGCGCCACTTTCAGCACATAACGCGCTGACGTTCTGGTGTAGCTATCGCCCAGCATCGCCACGACCAGCCGAACCGCCTGGGCGAAGGTCATTTTGGTCATTCGCATACGGGTTTCACGCAGTCGCTCCATCCCGTAAACATCCGGGACAATCACCGTTTCCGGCTGCGGCTCCGGCTGGCTTCCTCCACCGGCTACCGGCGTGCCATCGGGCATAGCGGAAAGTAACGAATAAGCAAACGGCTCGTAAGCCGTCGATGCGGTACCTTCCTCCATCTGGAACGTGTCACTAAAGTCCACGCTGACTGTTACCCGGACAAAATAACAATCGGCGTCCGGCGTAATTGATTTAATATTCTGACTGGCATCAGCCACAGTCCTGATAAACGCTTTATCTTTCGCATATAGCGTGACAAATCTGGCACCGTGGTTTAAGGCATAAGTATTACCCGGAGTAACAGCAATGAAATCTGAATAATCATAACGATCATCAGGTTCACGGATTACTCCACCCTCATCAATATACCCTGACTTCCTGGTATATTTATTGAAAAGGTTTTTCCCTGATACCAGCAGGCCATGCTGTACAAAATCAATATCGAGTTCATTCGCAAGGACCATTTCCCCCGGGATACGTACAGGCGTACCGTCTTTAGCTTTTGGGGCCATCAGGTGAACATATTCATCTTGTTGCCCCAGGCGCTCACCTTCAACCAGAGACATTGACGGCGCATTGCTTTTCAGCACCGTAACGCGCACATACTTCGCACCGACAGGTGTGGTAAAACCTGTCGCCCTGACGATGGTCGATAAAAATTTTTTATCTGCGTCTGAAAACTCAACAAACCGCATCTGGAGGTTTGATTTATATTTCACTCCCTCTTTCACGGGAATATATTCTGAATAGACATACTCCGCGCCTGACGATCCCTGAATCGGGTATACAGAGCCATACTCGTTAATATACCCAGTGCTTACTTTATTTTTATTAAACAGGTTAACTCCAGCACCGAAAACCAATGAGTTTTCATTCTGAACCACCCGCCCAAACTTCACCTTTCGGCCAGCGTATACATCAGGTGATACCAGACAAAAAGGCTCAAACTCCGTCGCCACCTCGCCACGTTCAACCATTGTTGCTGTGACGACCGCCGTCGGCACCTCAACGCGTAAAAATGCGGCATTTTCCGGGATGACTAAGGCACCGATAGGTTTTGCCAAAAATGATTCATCATACTGTCTGCTGATAAATACACCATTTTCATCATACCAGGCAGCTGCTTTAAACTGCTGATTAATGCAAATACTACCCTCTGGCGAAACAGCAATATAAGCAGAAACCGACGTGGTGTAATCACCATCAGTAAATATTGTCCCGATAGAGGATAGGTGAACACCGTTCATCACAGCAGCCGGATCAAAAAGGTTTTTTCCCGGTGTAAAGTCCAGCGCTTCAATAACATTCATCCTGGCAGTTTGAACATTCTGCGGCAGCACCATCTGATAACGTTCGTAAGGAAGCACTCCGGCACCAAACGACAGCTGAAAAGTGTCAATGAGGGGAAGCGACACAGACAGTCGCACCCACGCGGCGTTATCTGGTGTGGTAAACGAATATACATTGATTACATCGCTGAGATAATTGTAATTTTTATCGTAATACGTAACGATACGAATCCTTTTATCAGAGCAGTATACGCTACCGGCTTTTACACCAATATAATCTGAATAACAGTAATCCTGGTTTACTCTCGGCTCGCCAGTTCCCTCAAATAAATAATATCCAGTGGTTACTGCATCCTTGTTGAAAAGGTTACTCCCTGACAAATAAATATTTGCTTTTCTGATATCGCGATGAATCTGATTAACCGTTGATACTCCCGGCACCCGATCAACGACTTCAGCCACACCGTTATTATTCAGATAATACGTTATCGGATATTCGTCATCATCATGACGCACGGTGAAATATTGCCCGCCGCGCGTTAGAGCAAGCCCTGTAGCGGTTCCCGTTGGATCGGATTCGTTCGGTACAATAAACGGAATAATAGCGGAAGCATCCGGCAGAGATTTGCCGGTAGCAACTGGCGCACCATTCACATTTCTGTATTCATCAACCCAGCTTCGCTCACTTTTACTCCTGACGGAAAAAAGCGCACCTTCTGGAATGACACCCTGTTCAATAGCGGCCGCAGCGGCTTCCTCTGACCAGTACGGCGACTCACCCGATTTAATCACATCCAGACTATCCATTAGATAGCGCGTGCGGTTAGCAAGCTGTTGCGCCTGCTTATTCGCCGCGCCACTCATGCCGCCCTCTACTTTTTCAGTACGCGACAACAGATGAATAGAGCCTTCCCAAACTGATTTTTCGATAATATCTGTCATTTCTGCTCACCTGAAAAATAATAATTGCCGCTATAGTGCGCAGCGCCATCAAAATAAATACTGTCATCGGGTGTATATCCCGGCGGGTATACAGTGGTTATGGCGCCGTCAAATGGTGCTATGCCAATCCAGGCATTCCCTCTAGCGCTCGTGCTAATCGTCATTTGCGCCAGATGCCGACTCACTGGCTTTGCATCACCAATCAGGCGGTTTAATTCATCCAGTGTCTTTGGCGTTAATCCAACCTCGTTAACATCAATCTCAAGCCGGAAAGTCCCTGGCTCGTCGCCGACGTCGAACCACTCCGCAAACGTCGCGGAAAATCCCATATCTTCGATCACTCGCCGCACAGCTGCGCGGGTGCCCTTCCTGCGATGAAGCCAGTAGGATTGCTGGATTGACGCTATTTTTTTCTCTGCCGGCCAGTTCTTATCCCACCTGTCAACCGACAGCGCCCACGCCAGATACGGCAATAAATCAACCGGGCATGCCGTCGGCGTCCACAGCGTGCGAATGGCAACCGTGATTCCGGACAGCTTCGCCGTGGCAGCTTCGGCACCACGCATCCACGCGCTGGCAGACGGAGGAAGAAGCGTGTTATTCATCCGTTCCGCCATTTTCCAGGTTGTAGTCGATATTCCTGGCCGCCTGGATATCGCTGATCCTGATATCGTCCGCCGGTGAATTCAGCACGACGCGCTGTACGCCCTGGACATGTAGCGCCGCTGAAATGGCAGAGCGTGCCACGTCTCTGCTGATTTTTTTATCGTTCTGCTTCAGGAACTTTTGCAACGATGCATCAGCCGCATTGATGATCGGCTCTGACTCCGGCCCCGGATACAGGTACAGCGTGGCGTTAATCTCGTAATCGACAATCTCAGCGCTGCGCACCGTCACACGATCACCCAATGGGCGAACCTCTTCATCGTTTACCGCTTCGGCAACTGCATCCAGCAGTTCCGGCGACGCAGTACCGTCGCCTTCGGTGGACAGCACCGCAATAATCACTTCTGCCGGTGCCGGGCTGGAAGCCCTGGCATCGGCAACTTTTCCGCTGGCGCTGCGGGCAAAGTATTCATAGGCCGCCGATGGCCCGGCGACACTCATTCCCTCAAAAGCAGCCTGCGCCCGCAGGCGTAGCGCCTCATCACTTTCCATTTCGGCATCAGTTGTCTCGGTTGCTTCGGTCTTGATCAGGCGTTCGGTATCGAGGTTCGCCGCGATATTATCCAGATCGTCGCCGGTCGAATGACTCAGCATGCAGGCGGCCGCCCCTTCGTTAATACGCTGGCGCAGCAACATCTCACGATATGCCAGCGCCTGGGCGAGCACATTTAATGGTTCAGACTCCAGCGCCAGGGCGGCAATAACGGCGGCCTGCTGATCTGCCGGATAAGCGGCTACCATCACTGCTTTCACCTCGATCAGGATTTCTTCAAAATCCAGTTCCTCGATAATGGTCGGCTGCGGCAGCTGCGAGAGGTCAATTGTCGGCATTTTTGGCGCTCCTTAACGTTACCGATCTGGTGCTCTTTTCCATGCTTTCAGTCAGCATTCCGGATAACTCCGCCGTTACTGCGCCCGAAGCAGAATAGTGAATATTGATAGCGTCAAGCGCGATCCGCGGCTCCCATGCAGCCAGCGCGATAACGGCGGCGCTCATCAGTTGCAGGCGCGTGACGTCGTTCTGCGGGCTGTCGATCAAATCCGGGCAAAGCGAGCCGTAATTGCGGCGCATAATGCGCGTATTAACCGGCGTCAGCAGAATATCGCCCACGGACTGCCACACATGATCTTCATCCGTCAGCGTCCCGGTGCCGTTCGCATTCATACCGCGATAGCGCTCACTCATCGGGTGCCCTCCGTCCAGTCACCACCGCGTTCAACTTTGCCGTGATTGTGGTTATCCACCTGCACGCCGTTAGAGATAAACGCCCCGCCGGTATGATTAAAATCACCGCGCATTTCCCCGCCTTCAGTGATATCAAGATTTTTCGCGCGCAACAGGTTGGTGCAGTTCACCTCCGGCGTATCCAGAGTGACGATCACCGACGCCTCGATCGCCGCCGATTTAATACCCGTCACCTGTAAGGCGCCCGCCTCGGCGTCATAACGAAAACGCGCACCATCAGGAGCCGTGACTACCATTTCATTACGCGTCGCGCCCGGCGCCGGATTGTCGTTGCTGTACAGGCTGCCGCCAATGATGGCGGTATCCGTGTTACCGCCGAGACACAAGAGCCAGACCTGCTCGCCAATGGACGGCGGCACCCAGACCTTAAATGCCCCGGCCCGCTGCGCGTTCCAGCGCAGCCAGGTCGTTTCCAGTCCGCCGCTTTGTACCCGGACTCGCCAGTTTTCCTCGTCGATCTCCGTCACCGTACCGGTGCGGCCGATGTTCTCCAGCAGGCGGATCAGTTCGGCAATATCCATCAGCGCACTCCCAGCGAATCAATCACCTGCCGGGCAATCATCATGCGATCCGTCTTACTCAGGCCCAGCAGTTCACGGCGGGGATAGCTCGCCATCGCGCCGCTGTCATTCACCCGATCACGCAATCCATACTGGTGAACGCGGGCAATACGGGCCGCCACGCCAGTGAATCCCACGCTTGCCCCTTCAGAGGTGGCGCGGGCTTTCAGAAAGCGCGCGGTGCGCAGGCGGCGGAACATGGGATCGGCTTTCGTCGTATCGCGGCGAGTCTCGTTGAAGCTGATATCGAGATAACGCTCGATATCAGCACGGTAAAACGACCGCACCGCGCCTCGCCCTTCATCAAATCCGGTCAACATGCGGCCACGACTACCACGCGTCGCCCGCCAGTTACGCAAGCGGCGCTCCTCCCCCTGCCAGATAAACCCGATCCCGGCCTGCGAACGCAGTACCCGGCGGTGCCGCTTCTGGTATGGTGTGCCGTCCGGCGCAACCTGCTTACCGATCCGCTGGCTCTGAGTACGGCGCAGCGTGGTGGCAATGCCTCTTGCCGTGCGCAGGCGACGTGCTGGCGTCATAGCGGAAAGGATTTCCGCGAAGACCTGATCAAGCTGTTGAAACAGCGCAGCATCGTTGCTCACGTCATCTCCCCCTCATAGCCCGGATCAAAGACCACTTCCCACTCACCGCCATTAATACGCGGACGGTCTTCCGCCAGGTGCGTAGCAACGGGTTTTCCGTTGACGTTCTCCACCATGACGCGTTCCCAGACCGGCACCTTAAACAGCACATCGGCCATGTCATCGCTGATAATGTCCGCGTCAAACTCAACTTTGCGGTTATTGTCCGGATTGAGCAGCAAATCAGGCTGGTAATGCCATACCCACGCCATAATCGGCAGCATGAGATCATCCACCTGCCCCGGAAAGTCCACGGCCAGCACCTGTATGGTGTAGCGATACATAAACGAGGGTTCGCCGGTCGCCTGCGTCTCAATGCTCCCCTTCTCCACCCAGACGGTGATCAGTTCAGGGTTGGCCTTACACCAGGTGTTTGCGGCGATCAGCGCCTCGCGTAACAATTCGGCTTTTTTCACTTCATCCCCCTGGCTATTCGCCGCAGTTCCAGCTCCCGAATACCCGCCTTATCGGCGTTGCAGGTATCCAGCGCATCAAGTAGCGCATCAGACCAGATCGCAAGGCTCCCGTAGCGCATCGGTCTGGGCGGTGGCGCTGGCGTTTCAGTTTTTGCCGTCAGGCTTTCTGGCAAAGGCTCCTGAATGATCACCGGCGGCGACTTCGGCGGCGCGCTGGTACAGGCTGTCAGCGACAGCGTCAGGCACAAGAGCAGCAGCGCAGGGATCGCCGGCCAGTTCAGTTTTGATATTTTCACGACGTTTCTCCCCGGCTTCGTTACGCTTTTGCCCCAGCGCTTTCACACTGGCTTCAATCTCGCTGACGTCCTGGCGCAGCGCCCGCACTTCGGCCAGCACATCGCCGGTCTGGTTCAGTTTTTGAGTAGCGTCTGCCAGCGCTCTTTCTGCGGCTTCGCGCTTGTTGGTTTCTATGGTTAACCGGATGCAGGCCACCGCCAGGAGGACACAGATCGCCGTGATAACGGCAAGCAACCCTTTCACTTCGCCCCCTTAAACACAGGGTCTGACAAGCACCACTCCCGGAACTCTTCCCGGCGGTTAACCAGTCCCTGCAAGCGCCTGCCGCCTGAGTTAACAAAATCCGTTACCCGCTCACAGACGCCGCGCCAGTCAGCCGATTGCGCGTTACGCCAGATTGTCGTTCTGACCTTCTTCCCCTGCCTGTTGGTGTACCAGGCAAGCCCGCTACAACCGACATTAAATGCGCCATCGACCAGCGCTTCGAAAACGCGCTGCGGTGCAGTTGCGCCGTTAAACTCGCGGTTAATGCAACGCTCTGCGCGCATCAGATCATTCACCCAGCGCTCTGCGATCTCCTGCTCGGCATACTCCCGGTTCTGCACTTTCCCGGTCGAGCCGATCCCCACGGTTAGTACGCCTGCCGGGCAGTAATACGGGGTCTTGCGACAATCCTCATATTTCGCCATCTTCAGTTGCGCTTCCGGGCTGGTACGCAGTGACTGCGGCCAGAGCACGGCGGCCAGCGAGATAATCGCGGCGACTGAGCAGGCAATAACGCCCTTTTTCATCGTGGCGCCTCCCTGATAGTGCGGATCAGCTCTTTCACGTCCTGCCTGTTTTCCGTGTCGTCGCGAATGGCGTCGATCAAATCGTTCAACAGCACGTTATTGGTTTCATGGATACGGGCCATCCGGCGGCGATGCATTTCACCTAACACCGCCACCACTACCCCTGTTACTGCCGCAATAGCCGTCAGCCAGTCCTTTTGCGTCATCATTCCGACGCTGCCGAGGAATACCGACCAAAGGTATGCGGCCCAATTCCAGGCGCGGTTTATTAACTCCATAGCTGCACCGTCTCCTTTGTCGCCGAGGCGCTTACCTCCGGCAGTTCCACCACCTGCCCGGCCTCCATGAAGATCTGATCGGCCAGTGACTTGTTCGCAGCAAGCACAATCTCGGTGACACCCTGGGTGGTGCCGTAATAACGCTGGCAAAGCAAATCCACCGTATCGCCCTGTAAGGCCTTCACTTTCATCAGAATGCCTCCGCAGAATTGCGAACTTCGCCGCGAATATCGGAGATAGCCCAGCGCGCATCACGCCAGTGATCGTTTGCCTGGCTTGCCAGCGCAGCGGCTTTCTTCTCCCCGGCGTCGCCGGTCGTGTCCACATCACGGAACGTTTCGATCAGCAGGGCGCGGGCTATGCTGTAAACCGCACGGCGCCAGCGGTAAACCTTCGCGCTCTGCCCGTTAATTTCCATTGCTGGCACGGTATCCAGTGATGCAAATCCGGCGTTCTGCTGTTCGATCCGCCAGGTATCGAGCTGGTCAGCGGTATGGCCCACCGCCTCGATAACAACATGCTTCAGCCGCGAAGTTGTCACCGTGCCGGTGATGCGCATCTCCTTACGGGCATCGCTCAACACAATCTCGGGCCAGAACACACCGGCGGTGACTTTCTCGCCGCCGTCGTCCACATCCGGCACATCCTCTGCTGAGGGGGTTATTGTGCGGGGGGCTACAAGGCTCATGGTGTAGTCTCCAGAAAAGGTGGCGGTGAGCGGACGGAGAAAAGAAAACGCAGTGCGTTGCAGATCTCCGACCGCGCCGCCAGCGCACGGGGCGCAAGTCGGTTATTTTTTGGCGGCAGGCGCTTTTTTCGTTGTGGTTTTGCGCGCCGCTGGTTTTTTGGCTGTGCTTTTACGGGCGGTTTTAGGTGCGGGCTTTCCGGCCGCCACCGCCGGAACCGGTGGTGCTGCAGGGCTATCACTCTGCCCCTCTTCGCCATCGTTGCCAGCAGACTCACCCTCGGTAATAGTCGCAGCAGCGGTTTTCTTCAGTTGGCTGGCGAGTTTGTCGATCAGCTTTTTCACGCCTGCGCCAGGATCCATGATCAGTGCAGTGCGCAGCAGCCCTAGTGCGGTTTCCTGCTCGGCAGGCGTGCCGTTGCGCAGTGCAAAAGCGCGTGCTTTGTGGAGTTTGGCGCGCACCATGTCTGGCATATCGCTAGCGGCGGTAAACTCGGCTACTTCATCGAGCACCGCCAGATATGGCGATACGTCGGTGCTGTCGTCGGCCTTAACCTGCACCAGGATCGGATCACAAATTTCATCGACCAGAGCCGTCGCCGCCGTGCGGTTAAAGCGGTCTGGCATCGCCAGGTTATGCGCGATGACGTAACGCCCGATTCGCGCCGCCAGTGGATAATCACGAACATCTATCGCCCAAATCATCAGGCGCGTGATCACTTCATCCTGGCGGCCGCTATTACCTTCGAGCGTTCCCTCAATCCACCCCTCGTAATTGGGTAGCATCTGGCGCTTAAGCGCGGCTTTCGCTTGCTCGCCCTGAATTTTTTTAAGCGCGGCCATATCCATGCGCATGCGGTGCAGGATCTGCTCATGCGCAGTGCGCGCCGTATCGGACAAATCCTCAGCCTTGCCATGACGTTCAGCCATGACGCGTTGAAAATGTCGTTGTGCCGGTGTCAGCATTGTTTCTTCCCCGATGAACGGCGGGCCTAAGCCCGCCAGTGTGCGGTTACGCGCCGCCTTCCGGCGCCTCGGCAAAGGTGATGCCGTCGATAAATGCGACGTTGCCGTAGTCCTCGATCACAAAGTCATCGTTTGAGGACTGGTATGTCGCGATGCGGTTGTACTCCGGCTCTTCCTTGATCGTCCGGCGCAGTCCGCCGCGCTGGTAGTACACCGACAGGTTTTTAAACGGCGTGATCAATACGCCATTGACCGGGAAGTAAGGCGCGATGAAGGTAGGCATGTTGCCAACGCGTTCCTGCGCAACAATCAGCTGACCGGCCAGCATTTCGGTGTTCGGGTTGGTCTGGCTCATGGCGTTAATGGCCGGGAAATTACCGGTAGTCAGCAGGTCGCCTGCCAGGATCACCACGTTATCCGGATTGCGCTTGTGCCATTCATCCATAAGGCTGTTTTTCGCGTCATAGACCGCAGCGCCAAGGTTGCCGTAGGTACCTTTCGCAATGACTTTGTTATCTTCATCGCGTGAGGTGATGGTGACGCCGGAAATAACGCGGTGAGAGGCTTCAGTGCGGATTTTCTCCAGCCAGCCAATGCCGCAATCCTGCAACAGTGGGTTAGCTGCACGATCTGACGGGTCGCTGTATTTGGTGCCGTTAAAGCCAATCATGATGCGATCCAGCGACATCTGACGAGCCATCGCGGCGCTGATCAGCGGCTGGAAGTTCGGCATATGCGCCCAGGCATCAAGCTGTTCGTAGCTGATCCCGTAGTCGTAATTGACCTTACGGCACATGTAATCAAATGGCTCCATCGTATGATTTGCGCCCGGATTACGGCGGGTAGTAGTGCTGTTGTTGACACCAGCCATCGGGCCTTTGCTACCAATCAACACTTTCTGACCAATCTGCTGATTAACGCCAAACACGTTAATTTTGCTCAGGAAAGAATCGCTCTCCTGCGCTGCCTGCTCCAGCTTTTGCTGACGGGTGGGATCAACCGCAAATTTCGCAGCAACTGCCGCAGGTGATACGCCGTTTAACTGCGCCTGGCGCAAAATGTACTGGTCAAACAGCTGGCGGGTATTGTTTTCCATGTTCTCTGCTCTCGTTGTGAATATCAGTAATCAGCCAGCTGCGCATTAGCGCCGCCGCCCGCCGGTGGTCGCTGGCTAAAGCTGGCATCGGTGGTGCTCAACTTTTGCCGCAGTTCGGCCAGCTCACTGGTGAGTTTCTCAATGGCGGCTTTGTCCTGCTGGCGCTCCTGCTCGGCGGTGTTAAAGCGATCAATCTGCTCTGACTGCGATTGCGCCACGGCTTCAACGACCTGGTGCATCTGGCTGAAGCGCTGATCGTCGGTTTTCTGGCCCTTGCCGATGATTCCCATCACCCGGTTAAACCACTTAACCCCTTCATCACTGCGCTGGGCGGCCAGCTCGATCACCTCTGCTTCCAGGGCTTCGGTAAACATTGGCGCTTCGCCCTGCTGGTTGTTGAAGGCCATCACCGATGCACGTTGCTGCGCGGCAAACTTCAGGCGATCGGTACCCAGGCTCGCCGGGGTATCGGTCATCGCCAGCCCCACCACATAGGCTTTTCCGTTGAGGGCAAACTGAGGATGCAGCTCAATGCTTGAGTAGACTTTCTGGCCTTTGTCGGTCATCTGCACCATGCGATCTGATGGCTCGATCTCGGCATAAAGGGCGGTTCGTCCTGCTAACGGGCCGTCGGTAATGTCTTCAGTGCTGAGTGCCACCACATCCCCCATCGCGCCAAAATCGCTGTTCGGGAACATAGAGAGATAGTGCTCAATGTTGACGCGTGCGCCGTACACCTCCGGGTTGTAATTCGCTGCCGCATCGCGAAGGTGCTGCGGTTGAATTTCGCGGCCATCAACGGTATTTCCGGAGACGGCAACGCGGAATTTCTTACGTGGTTTTGCTGTGCCTGCCATGTTCGTTTACTCGCTCGGTTTCTGAGTTCCCGGAGATGATGGCAGGGGGTGACGTGCGCTCTCAACGCGTTGTTGTTGTGAGGGAATCACCACAACCAAAAGCGAGCGAAAGGGCACGCGCGCGCGGGTTAATCTCCCCGGCAGGAAGCGAGGAGGACAAATGGCGATTGAAGAAGCATTCATCATGCAGCGGGCGCGGCAGCTTTACTGGCAGGGGTACCCGCCAGCGGAGATTGCACGCCTGATGGGTATTAATCAGAACACGGTTTACTCATGGAAAAAGCGTGATGAATGGGACGCCACGCCACCGATCCAGCGCGTGACGACGTCCATTGATGCACGGTTGATACAGCTCACCACCAAAGACAAAAAGACCGGCGGCGACTTCAAAGAAATTGATCTGCTTACGCGCCAGCTGAAAAAGCTGGACAACGGCACAACAGCCACCCAGCCGAAGAAGAAGATCCGCAAGAAACAAAACTATTTCTCAGAGTCGCAGATTGCAGCACTGCGCGAGAATATTCTCGGCTCGCTGCACTGGCATCAAAGAGGCTGGTACGACAACCACCACTGGCGCAACCGCATGATCCTGAAAAGCCGTCAGGTTGGCGCGACATGGTACTTTGCGCGCGAAGCCCTGGTGCGCGCCCTTTCCGACGATGTGAAGTACAAGCATCAACGTAACCAGATCTTTCTGTCGGCGAGCCGCCGCCAGGCGTATCAGTTCCGCAGCTTTATTCGCTCTGCTGCCGCTGAGGTTGATGTTGAACTGAAAGGCGGCGACATGATCCAGCTGTTTAACGGCGCCGAGCTGCATTTCCTCGGCACGTCAGCTGCGACGGCGCAGTCGTACACCGGCAATCTCTATTTTGATGAGTTTTTTTGGGTCGGCCAATTTGCCAACCTGAAGAAAGTGGCCGGTGCGATGGCGACGTTAAAAGGGCTGACGCGTACCTATTTCTCCACCCCGTCAGCAGAAAGCCATGAGGCTTACCCTTTCTGGACGGGTGAGGCATTCAACAAAGGGCGCAGCCACGGAAAGCGGGTTGAGTTTGATACGTCCTGGAAGACGCTAAACAGCGGGCTGATGTGCCCGGACAAAATCTGGCGCCAGATTGTCACATTGCAGGACGCTATCGATCACGGCTGGGATCTGACCGACATTGACGAAATCCGCGACGAAAACAGCCCGGAGGAATACGACAACCTGTACGGGTGCCAGTTCATCAAAAGCGGTGAAAGCGCCTTTGACTATAACCGGTTGCTGGCATGCGGTGCAGACGGCTACGACGACTGGCCCGACTGGCGCCCGTATGCCTCCCGCCCGATGGCCGATCGCCCGGTCTGGATTGGCTACGATCCCAACGGTGCCAGCGGTAAAGGCGACAGCGGCGCCATTTCAGTCAATGCCGTGCCAATGGTCGCCGGTGGCAAATTCCGCACCGTCGAGACGCTACGTATACGCGGGATGGAATTCGAAGAGCAAGCCAATCTCATTATCGGCATGCTGAGTCGCTATAACGTGCAACACATCGGGATTGATGGTACCGGCATCGGTGAAGCCGTTTATCAGCTGGTTAAAAAGCACTTCCCGGCAGCAGTCTGTTACCAGTTCTCACCAGCCAGCAAACGCATGCTTGTGCTGAAGATGCAGCAGCTCGTTCGCGGCGGCCGCTGGGAATATGACCGGGGAGAGCTTGATCTCGTTGGCGCGTTCAACTCTGTTCGCAAGATTGTCACCCCCGGCGGCGTTATCACTTACGACACTGACCGCTCACGCGGCGTCAGTCATGGCGATCTCGCCTGGGCGACGATGCTTGCCACCATTAACGAGCCGCTGGGACAGGAAGGCGGCAGCAGTATGACAGTTACGGAGTATTAACCTTGAGCAAACGAAAATCCATGCGCGGCAGGCAGTATGCCAGGGAGCAGGCCGATCTCGCCGTCTCGCTAAAAGCTGCACCCGAGCTGAACTCGTTCACATTCGACGGCCCCTGGCCGGTGAGTGGCGCGTATGACCTGCTCGATAACATGTACTGCGCCGATAACGGGCGATACTACGAAACGCCGGTTGACTGGTACGGGCTGGCCCGCCAGTTCGGCTATGCCAGCTGGCACCAGTCGGCGCTGTACTTCAAACGCAACGTGCTGGCCGGGTGCTTTATCCCGCACAAACTGCTTTCCCGCCAGGTGTTCTCATCCTTCGCGCTGGACTGGTTCGTATTTGGAAACGGCTATCTGGAGATGAGGAAAAACCGGCTTGGCGGTTCTCTCGGCTTCCGTAACTCGCTGGCTAAATATACCCGTCGCGGCTCCGACCTGGACACCTACTGGTTTATTCAATCCGGGCTACAGGATCACCAGTTTACAACTGGCTCTGTCTGCCACGTTCTTAGCCCGGATATTCACCAGGAGATCTACGGTATGCCGGAGTATTTCGCCGGGTTGCTTTCGGCGAACCTGGCACATTCTGCCGACAAGTTCCGCAAACTCTATTACGACAATGGCTCGCATGCCGGGTGTATCGTCTACGTGAACAGCGCAATGGCCGATCAGGAGAGCCTCGACAAGCTGAAGAAGACGCTAACAGATACCCGACGCGGCGGGGCATTCAAAAACATTCTTCTTCACGCCCCTAACGGCGGCAAAGACTCCGTGCAGATCCTGCCGTTCAGCCAGATATCGGCAAAGGATGAATTCGTAGGGGTGAAGTCCTCCACCCGCGATGACATGTTAGCCGCGCATCGGGTGCCGCCTCAATTAATGGGCGCCATTCCGGAAGGCAACGGATCATTTGGCGATATCGAGAAGGCGGCCCGCGTCTTCGCCGTCAACGAGCTGACGCCATACATGGAAGCCATGAAGCATGTTAACGACTGGCTGGGCGAAGAGGTGATCCGCTTCAATCCTTACGCACTGCTCGAAAGCACGAAGTAACACCAGGCCGCATCGTCATTTCTGGCGGTGCGGTACCCGCCAACCCGTATCACCGCCCAGGCCACACAGGCCGCTCACTCACTTTCGAATCCCTACATCTCACCAGACGCCGCCAGCGCCATTCTGGCGTGTTCACTCGCTCGCACTCTCCGGATCTGCACCAGAAGTCAGCGCGCGGCAGGTCGCGACTGGCGAAGGATACGCCCCCCTTCCCTTACCCCTTTACGCGCGCTTGCTCCCCCGCCTCGCCTGCGCGCTAAACCGACCTCTTTTTGTGCACATGGTGCAGACTGTCCAAGCCCCGCCAGTGCTGGTTTTGCGTAACAAAAAGATCTTTCCAAAAATTGTGCATTTTTGTGCGAATTCGTTCAGTGCGAGCTTTAATTTTTGATTTATTATATATTGCTACTAATTGCCAAACATACTGGAGGTATTATGTCTTTTGTTGAATTATACAAACAGGTTGAAAACTCAGTTGTTAACATCGTTATCGGTAACAATAATACGCAAATTGGCTCTAGTACTGGCAGCATTGTCGGTGATGGCACTAAAGTGCTCACCTGCGCACATTGCGTACAAGGTGCTGAACAAATAGCTATAGTAGAAAAAAATTACCCAGATGGTACTTTTGAGGTAATAAACGCGAAAATTTTGGCTATCGAACCAAAGGCAGATCTAGCAATACTCGGATGTGATTCCAAAGTCGGCGAACCTGTTGTTTTCTCAGATACTAATGACCACCTCGTAGGCTCACCTAGCTTTACAATTGGGTATCCTATGCATATACAGGAAAAAACATTTCTTTCTGCTTATATTTCCACCGTTAGTGAAAGTGCAATAAGGATAGATTGTTCCATTAACCAAGGTAATAGTGGAGGGCCTTTATTTAATATGCGCGGAG
>OJKH01000468.1_pt1 | contig 15961 bp, 11 predicted proteins | sample 1596471 | NCBI WGS metagenome assembly OJKH01 (sample SAMEA4350108, study PRJEB24818) | metagenome | biome: human; feature: gut; material: faeces | place: Denmark | collected 2013-09
TGATTATATATTACCCGTTGGCGGAATTAAATTAGTGCATATTTAATTTGTCCAATGGGTTTGTTATTAATCTTGTTTATATATTGAAGGATTGTAAGTGCACTAATTTTCCCCGTAATTCTGGTAAACAATCCTTCTGTTTGTTTTGCGTAATTTCTGATTATCATAAATTGATCGCATAATTGTGCAAAAAGCGTTTCAACCCTTTTCCTTGCTTTAGCAAATGGACTAAATACAGGTTTCCAATCTTTTTGATTCGACCGATATGGAACTTCCAACTTGATATTAGCTTTTTCAAATAAATCAAGTTGTATGGCTGCTCCAATATATCCACGATCACCGATGATGGTGCAATTCTGAAAGTTACACTTTACGTCTTTCAAATAATGAATGTCGTGAACACTCGCCTTTGTCAGGTCAAAAGAGTGTATGACACCGCTCAACCCACAGAGAGAATGTAATTTATATCCGTAATAATGTTTACCCTGTGAAGCACAATAGCCATAATTGGGAGCTTTATCATAATTATTCTTTCCCATTTTACAACGTTTTGACCTTATGGGACGACAGACTTCAATTGGCATAGAATCAATACAGAAAATAGCTTCTCCACCATCAACTTTTGATGCAATTCTTTCACGCACCTGATTACATAAGCCGATAGTGAGCTTCCTGCGATCATTATATTGACGACGGGATATGAGAGAAGAAAAATCATCTTTGTATTCATTTAATTTAGAAAACAAAAAGCTTTCACTATCTATACCTATTGATTCGGCAGCAAGGCTTAAACTGATCACTTCTAAGTCAGAGAACTTCGGGACGACTCCTCTGCGAGGTATATTCCCTTTTTCGTTTACTAAATCAGCAGAAAACATCTTGCATATATCAAGAAATTTAGCGAATATTGCATATAAGTTGTGCATAATTGAGCTGTATATTAATAGTTTGATCACCATTAAAATACTAATAATCAATGATATGCACAACTTATTTCCTGACATTTTTTAGTGAATTAATTCCGCCAACGGGTTATATATTGTCTTATATCGAACTCACGTTAGTTTAAGGTTTTGCGACAAATGCATAGAAGACAGTATTTGGCCGGCAATCCAAGCAAAAGAAAGAGTAAGTATCTTCTTTCCTTCTGATTTTACTGTCATACGGAGGAGTAAAGGCTGTTGACAAAAGTCTTGAAGATGGATGCTGGCTGATTAATGTTATAAACAACTATTTGTACCTAAAGACGAAATTGTCCTGATGACTGCGATAGGGTGTTACAGTTTTATTAGCAGCAATTATGTATACGTGCGTATATTATGTCGAAAAAAGCCGTTTTTGCATCGGAAACAGTTAAAATTCGCAGAAAAATTGGAAAGAACACAATAAAATAGACTGTTTTTTTCAAAAACATTCATATTTCGCACGATTCCAAGGAAAAATTAGTAGTTTTACAAACTAAGCATTCAAAACGGCTACAGTATGGAACGAAAAATCAACCGCATCAAGGTTGCCTTGGTAGAGAAAGGTAAAACAAACAAGTGGCTTGCTGAACGGGTTGGCAAGGATCCTGCTACGGTGAGCAAATGGTGTACTAATGCAGCACAACCAACATTGGAGATGCTGATGCAGATATCCAAGATACTTGATACCCCTCTCGACTCCCTTGTTCGCTTCGAGGAACTACCAGGAATAAAAAAGAAACTATAAAAACTGCATTTTTTCAGAGGAATTCCACGATTTGGGAGAACCTCATTGCAATTTTGCAGGCAAATTTGTAACATTATGGCAATACTTACAGTATATACTGAACTACTCGATAACACATTAAGTGGTGCGCGTATCATTGATATGGGTACTCAACGATCATGTGCTTGCTTCGTGTTACCAAAAGACAAGGTGGCAGAAGTTGGTGCCAAGCATAAGTGGGTGAAACAGCACTCGTTTTATATACTCCTCGGTACGCACCCCAATACTGGGAAGCGTACCGGTTATGTTGGTGAGACAAATGATTTCACTCATCGAGTAATTGATCATAAGCAGAAGAAAGAGTACTGGGGTACAGCACTTGTGTTTATCTCTAAATCAAACGAGATTTACAAGAGTGAGGTGAAATACTTGGAGTATCTTGGGTTAAAGGCTGCCAACGAAGCTGGCAACTATGAGATTGACAATACCAAGAAGGTTGAGAAGGAAACATTGTCGCCACACAAGGAAAACGAGATGAATGCTTTCTTTGAGGACATTCTGTTCCTTACCCGATTCTATGGTTGTGAAATTTTCGATAAGCCAAAAGAAATCATTAAGCCTGCAAATTATCACGAGTTCCATTTGGATATGAATCAAATTGGTGTTCACGCCACGTTGCACTATTACCCTGATACAGATGAGTACTACCTGAAAGCAGGTAGCAAGCTTCTTTCCAAAGACCTGTCAAGTATGCCTAAGGAGGTCGGTGTGATGCGCGAGGATTTCCGAAATAATAAGGAAGCATGTCAGAATGATGGAGACCTTCTCACGTTGTTGCAGGACGTAAATGTTACAACCAAGAAGCATTCTCCATCAGGTGCAGCTAGTTTCTGTACAGCCACAGCAATGCAAGGAACAACCGCATGGATTGATAACAACAACAAAACATTCGGGGAGGTCTTCCCTAAAGAAAAATAACATGGATATTCAAGAGATAAAGAATACTATACATGCCCTTGTAGAGAAGTACGAGTCAAATCGTGATTTCTACAGAACCCCTAAATTCAACGAAACTCAGGTGAGAAATGAGTTCCTTGACCCTTTGTTTGAGATTCTTGGTTGGGATATTCGTAACACGTCAGGCAAGAAGACAAATGAGCGCGAGGTGCTTTTGGAGGAATCACTTAAAGCCAATGCCGCCACTCATTCGAAGAAACCTGACTATACGTTTCGTCTCTTTGGTGAGCGCAAGTTCTTCTTAGAGGCAAAGAAGCCATGTGTGGATATCAGCACCGATGATAATCCTGCCAAACAGGTTAGACGTTATGGATATACGGCTAACCTTAAGATTTCTGCGCTGTCTAACTTTGAAGACTTGTATATCTATGATACTTCATATAAAGTTGAGGACGGAGATACTCTGCCCAAGGCTCGTATCAAAGCATATCATTATACTGACTATGAAAATGTAGCAGAGGAACTCCTTGAATTAGTAGGAAAGGAATCCGTATATACAGGGCACTTTGAAGAAGTCTGGGATGACATTGAACTGAATGTAGCACATCAGTCGGTGGATTCGCTATTCCTGGAGCAGATAAACCAATGGCGTTTGATGCTTGGTCAACAAATCCTTTCTTATGATTCTGACTTGGAGATTGATTATCTAGGAGATATAGTTCAGAGCTACATCAACAAGATACTCTTCCTCCGTGTTTGTGAGGATAGAAATATTGAAACTTACCAACGTCTGCTTACTATTGCTGACCATAACAGCCATGAAGAACTCGTAGCAAAGTTTAAGGAGGCAGATAATAAGTATAATTCAAGCCTATTTGAGGAGCTTATTTCTGAGGACATAATCGGAAATATCAGTTCTTCGTTTTGGACGATAATCCGTCAGCTCTATTTCCCTGAAAGCCCATACTCGTTTACTGTACTTTCATCAGATATTCTTGGCCGCATTTATGAAATATTCCTTGCCGAGAGACTTGCTGTTGTAGATGGCGAACTTAAGATTGTTAAGAAACCAGAGAATGCGGAACGCGATATTGTTACTACACCAAACTTTGTAGTACGTGAAATATTACGTCAAACTGCCGTTGAAATCATCCAAGGTAAGACTCCAAACGAAGTCAACAACCTAAAATGTGCAGATATAGCGTGTGGCTCAGGTGCATTCTTGTTAGAGTTATACCAGTTGCTCTATGACTCATTAGTGGATTACTATCTTGGAAATGATCGCAGTAAACTTGTTCAGACGAGTATTGACACTTACAAGTTGCCATACGAAATGAAACGCAATCTGCTGGTCAACTGCATCTATGGCGTTGATAAGGATTTTAATGCCGTTGAAGCATGTAAATTTGGATTACTGCTCAAATTACTTGAAGATGAGGACGTAAACTCTTTGTCTTCATTCCATCCGATATTACCTGACCTTTCAAATAATATCTTCTATGGCAACAGCCTTTTAAGTACAGCTGACGTTCCTGCTGGTGATGCTCTCGAAATCAATCCATTTAATTTTGATGACAGAGCCTTCGACTTGATCGTTGGTAATCCTCCGTACATGAAAACTGAGGATATCAAGGCATTTACTCCTAAGGAAAAATCTCTTTACGAAAAAGGGAATAGATATACGAGTGCATACAAGCAGTATGATAAGTACTTCCTTTTCATAGAGCGCGCTTTGAATCTTTTGAAACCTAATGGTTACTTAGGTTACATAGTTCCGAGCAAATTCATGAAGGTTGGAGCAGCAAAGGAGCTTCGCAACCTCATTGCCAATAATGCCTATCTCAAAACCATGACCTCATTTGGTGCTCATCAAGTATTTGCAGACAAGTCAACTTATACTTGTATTATGGTGTTGGAAAAGAATAGGCATGAGAATTTTAAATATTCAGAGGTCAGCGATTTCATTGGTTGGAGAGTAAGGAATGTCAATGCTTATAAGTTCTGCGATCGCCCATCGATCACAATCAATGCTGGTACTTGGGTATTGTGTACGGACGAACATTTGCCTTTATTAAATGCAGTAACTACACATACAAAACCGCTTGGTGACATTGTTGGTGATGATTATATTTTCAACGGAATCCAGACAAGTGCGAATAAGGTTTATGTATTCGTTCCAATATCAGAAACGCGAACGACCTACACCTTTAAGGCTTTTGATGGCAACGAATATGAAGTAGAAAAGGCTGTAACAAAGCCATATTTCAAAACAGCTCAGGGAGCACACGCAATGAGCACTTATCGTACATTTAAGCCCAACGCTCGTGTATTTTTCCCATATAAAAAAGATAATGATGGACATCTACAGTTGATATCTCTTACAACTATCCAAAGATGTTATCCTCTGTTCTATGCATTCTTGATGGCTGCAAAGCCTGAACTGAATAAGGCATCCAGGGATATTCAACCAAAGCCAGCTACTGCGGACGAGTGGTATCGTTACGGAAGACACCAAAGTTTGGAAGCGTGTGAAGTAGAAGAAAAGATGATAGTAGGAGTATTAGCTCAGGCAGATAAATATGCCATAGATAACAATGGAACCTTAGTATCATCTGGCGGTACAGCTGGTTATTGTCTGGTTAGTGTTCCTTCGGATAGTCAGTATTCAATCTACTACATACAAGCCATCTTGGGCTCAATACAAGGAGAATGGCTTGCCTCTCTCTATGGTGAGATATTCCGTGGTGGTTACATCGCTCGTGGTACAAAGGTATTGAAACAAATACCGATCCGAGAAATTGACTTCACAAATCAAAATGAACAAAATGCTCACGATGATATTGTCGATCGTCAAAAGAGACTTATTGAGTTAGGCGATAAGATAAGTAAGGCAGCAAAGAACCGAAGGGGTCTTATACCATTACAACGCCAATTTGATTTACTTAAACAGGAACAGCAGAATGTCATCAACATGCTTTACGGCATGACGAATGATGAAGTATCATTAATCCCTAAGATAAAAGAACTCTATGCAGCTGATTGAAAATGCAACTGACCAGAAGCTGAGAGGGGCTTATTATACTCCTCCAGCAATAGCCAAATTTATCCTGCAATGGGGAATTAATGGCAGTAATGATTTGAACATACTTGAACCTAGTTGTGGTGACGGTGTGTTCCTAGAGTGTATTGGCAACGACGAAATGCCCTACAATAGTGTTACTGCAGTTGAATACGAAGTAGGAGAAGCAGAGAAGGCTCGAGCAATAGCCTTGCATGATTCAGAAGTAATCAATGCCGACTTTCATCGTTTCTGCCTTGATACTGATAAGCGTTTCAACTTAGTGGTTGGAAATCCTCCGTTCATTCGTTATCAGTATTATGATCCTGAGCAACAGAAATTAGCGGATGAAATATTCAAGCGTTCTAGGTTGAAGAGAACAAAACTAACGAATGCTTGGGTCACATTTGTAGTAGGATGCAGTCAGTTGTTGGCCGAGACAGGCAAGATGGGGTTTGTTATCCCATCCGAACTTCTTATGGTCAAGTATGCCCAGCAATTACGCCAATACCTTGCAAAGAACTTTAACAAGATAAACATCATTTCTTTTGAGAATCTTGTTTTTGAGGAAATCCAGCAAGAGGTTGTCCTGCTATTGTGTGAGAAGAATGGCACAGCTGAGCACTTGATTGAACACATCGAGGTAAAGGATGCTGGTGGCTTGCTTACTCTTGATCCTCACAGACTAAAATTTCCTACCAAGAAGATAGATTTCCATACTGATAAGTGGACATACTATTTCCTTGAAAAGAAAGAACTCGACCTATTGGAGAAGGTAAAGCGTAACATGCCCTCTATTTCTACTTATGCAAACGTGGAAGTTGGAATTACAACAGGTGCTAACGATTACTTCACAGTACCGGAATCTGTAGTAACTCTCTACAATCTAATAGAGTATGCAAGACCTATGGTCGGCAGGAGCATACAAGTGAACAGCCTATGTTTTACGAAAAAAGATTGGCTGGCAAATGTGGCTTCGGGAGCGAAAGCGCATCTTCTTGTCTTTCCTTCTGGAGTAAAAGAGAATGGCAATGATGGTGTAAGAGCTTATATTGAGAACGGAGAAAAGGAAGGCGTAAACAACGGTTACAAAACAGGAATACGTGATGAATGGTACATAATTCCATCCATTAAACTTTCTGATGCACTTTTCCTTCGCCGCAACAACCAGTATCCGAAGTTCGTGTTGAATGAGGCTAAGGCTTACACAACTGATACTATGCACCGAGTATTCATCAAGGAGGGTGTGAACAAGAAAGCATTCGTGGCAAGTTACTATAACTCTCTGTCATTTGCCTTTGCAGAGATTCTTGGTCGCAACTTTGGTGGTGGTTGTTTGGAACTCATGCCAAGTGAGGTAGGTGGCATCTGCATGCCTTATCGCGTTGAGAACGAAGCGTTGTTTGCAGAGATCGACAGAATGTTACGTCAGAAGAGAACCGCAGACGAGATTCTTGATTATACCGACAGAATAATCCTTCATGAAGGTATGGAGCTTAGTATGGAAGAGGTTCAAACTGCTCGTTCCATCTGGCATAAGATTATGGGCAGACGTTTAAGCCGTGAGTCTCTCGAAAAGAAAGAAGTAAAGGTTGAGAAGAAGACAAAGTACACTCAACTGAACTTCCTTGACCTAGTCGGGCAGTATCAGGACAATAGCATCGTTGAGAACTGCATTGTTTGCGAGGACATGGCTGAATATGTTGCATCATCCCACGAGCATCTTATCGACGAGTCTAAGAATGTACTCATTAGCCTTGTTAAGAAAGAGAACTTCGATCAATACCTTGATAAGTCTGCCAAGATTTATTATACAGGTAGGAAATTCCCATCAAATGTTGCTCTCAACAAGTTGTACTACTTCATGCCTTATTTGAAGGGTAAGGGTATTCGTGACTTGTACTTGATAAAGATTGCCCGAGTAGGCACACGCAAGGAAGGTCAATCAGGTGAAAATAAGAACGATTTCCGCTTGGTTTTCGAAATTGAGTACGTAACCCAGTTCTTTGATGATTATCAGTTAATAGATTTGAAGATATGGAGAACGTTTACAGATACTACAGTGAAGGGTTTGTTAAAATAAATGAATTGTGATTTACAAGACTGTATATGACAAATTGAAAGATTGTTCTATAGATGATAATTCTGAGAACGATATTGTGTTACGCCTAAAAACACAATATACTGTGCTATGTGAGTGTTTGGATAAGAATTATTATAGCCACAGAGCGTGTGAATCTAAACAAAAGCTGCATGATATTTGTGACTCCATAATTAGAGTTATTAGAAAAGTGGAAGCCGGCAATAGATCATCTGCTTTCGACCAGTTATATGAGCTCTATTTTGATAAGGACAAGAGAAGCCGTCTTAATATGTGCTATATAGAAACAGGAACACCCTTTTACAGAATGAGGTCAGCAGATAATTACACGCAATATGCAAAGAATACGAAGGATGAGATGTACCATATTCCTTTCAATAAGCGATATTTGATAGGAAATGAGCGTTATAGTTTGACTGGTTTCCCGACATTCTACTTATCCTCCTCAATCTATTCTTGTTGGGAGGAATGCAATCGATGCAATTTAGATTTCTCGAATGTAGCTTTATTCAAAAATACGGATAAGTTACTATTCCTCGACATGCTTCTACCTAAGTCTAACAGTAGCGTTCACGATAATACGCTTTTGGGGGTGCCTTTGATTTTGGCATCAAGGCTAAAAGTGGTACATGATAAGGGAAAGTTTGTACCAGAGTACATCATCCCACAACTCCTAATGGAATGTGTGATAAAATCCAGAAGTGAGTCTGAGAGCGAGATTATTACTGGTATTCGCTACGAATCAATCCATCAATCAGAAAGAGATCTCATCTTTGATAGTTTCTACAAAGACGGCTTATTTTTGAACTATGCTATACCACCTTTTGAATCATCTGATAAGGGAGTATGTAAAAAGATAAAGGAACTCTTTGAGTTTTGGGCCAATACATCTTGGGCAGAGATGCAATATAAAGACCCAATGATTGATGTTGCTCTTACAAAAGATGAATTGAACAGATATGGTGCTTCTCGTTTTGGTGCAATGGAGAAATTTCTTGGACGCATATCACCTGGTATGCTAACATATAGAACAAAGTCAAAAAGCGGAATACCATCTGGTGCTCTGACAATATAAATATGGGTGGACGCTAATGATATGAATAATCTGACATTATCAATAACAACCATAGGTGATCTGCTTTTGGAAGGCAGAATAACCAAACAGAAGGATGGTAAGCCTATCGACAAAGTGAGGCTTACTATTCCGGAATACCAACGTCCATATAAGTGGACGGCACGAAATGCCATACAGTTGCTTGATGATATAATTGAGGCAAGGAATAATAACAAGGAGGTTTACCGTGTTGGCACGCTTATCTTGCATAAAGATCAGGATGCTAAAGGTCAGGAAAGGTACAACATTGTGGATGGTCAGCAGCGAACAATTACATTCTCGTTGTTGTTGTATGCCTTGTATGAACTTGAAAAGCCAAAGGATAGACGCAAGATTGGTTTCTTGAATCAGCAGGTATTTGATAATCAGTTTAGTCGCCACAATATCCCAAACAACCTGAATGCGTTCAGACGTAGAACGTATAAGAGTACAGAAGGGGATGAGAACCTGGATCATATCCGTGACATGAAGCAGTTGCGTAATTTTATCGAAAAGCAATGTGAGCTGATTGTGGTTATTACCGATGATGTGTCAGAGGCATTCCAATTTTTCGACTCTCAGAATGCTCGAGGTAAGGCGTTATATCCACACGATTTACTGAAAGCATACCATCTGCGTGAGATGGCAGACATAGACGAACAAAAGACTGAGCAGATTGTCAAGGAGTGGGAGAAGATACCTCAGCATGAACTAGCTTCATTTTTTGGCGACTATCTGTATAGGGTAAAGGAATGGATAAATGGAAACTGGGCTCATAAACTAAATGAACACAACATCTACAAGTTCAAGGGTATCACGAAGATGGCTCGCACACCTTACGCTCAGTTCTATAAGAGTGCATTCTCGTATGCTGATTTCATCAACTCATCGGCTATGCCATTCGTTTCAGGTACGAGAGAGGTTAATGCTTTTCAGTTGAATACTCCAATCATAGCAGGAAAGCCATTCTTTGACTATACGAAGCACTACTACAACATCTTGAAGGATATTCAAGACAATAGCCAGTACGAAGGCTTCTACATCAAGGGAGATATGATTGTTAAGACTCTGGATAAGTACTTTAGCAAAGGTGTTGGTTACAGAATAACACGATTGTTGTTTGACACCGCATTGTTGCTTTACGTGGATCGTTTCTGTCCTGCAACATACCCTACGAAAGCTGATACTGAGTTGTTTGAGCAATTTGTAACTTATGCCTTTATTTGGGCATACTCGCTCCGTGCCCAGTACTCTCATCTCGGTTGGCATTCAGCACAGAATTATGTGCTCGAAAGATGCGAAAAGAATGTTATCAACTCACTCAATATCTATAAACTAATAGCAGACTCAGATACGCCAATATCACTATTGAGTCTCTTGGCAGACAGATTGAATCCTCTTTCATACGATGACATCTACGATCGAGTATATGAAGGTATCGCCAATGGAACTGTTGACGAAATGGAAGATACCGTATTTACGAACTATCTGCATTTTTTCAAGGTAAACACTTTTTATACCGAGTAGAATTATGGAGAAAACATTACCGCTTGAAGAGCGTTCAATATACCAGATTTATCTAGAGAGCCAGGAAGCAAAGAAATATGTGATTCCTGTATATCAGCGTAACTATGCTTGGGAAGAAGACGAGATTACAGCCTTAATAAAGGATGTGTATGATTCTTGTCGAAAGAATGCTAATGCTCCATACTATATTGGTACGTTGGTAACATATAAGCGTGGAGATGATGAGTATGAGGTGATTGACGGTCAGCAAAGATTGACTACGATTTACATTATACTGAATGCTTTGGGCATCAAGAACTTTAGGAACAAATTGACCTATGGAGCACGTAAAGTATCTGCTTCTACAATCGACAACCTAAAGGATTACCCTAAACTTGGAGATGAGGTTGATGGAGGTATCAGAAACGGCTATAAGTTTGCAGAAAAGGCAATAAACACGATAGTCAGCAAGTCAGAACGACAATCTTTTGAGTGGTTCTTTTTGCATTTAGTGCATATCATACACTATAGTGTGCCTAAGGATGTGGACTTAAATCATTACTTTGAGGTCATGAACTCTCGTGGCGAACAGTTGGAGAAGCATGAGATTGTTAGGTCAACACTAAGTCAGTATCTGAAAGATAAGAAGGAGTTGGCTACATTCAGTCGCATATGGGAGGCTTGTAGCGAGATGAATATCTACATACAGCAGGCTTTCCCTGATGGCAATGTGTTTGGATATAACCTTCATAAATTCAAGGTCGAGAGCTTTGATGAGATTCCAGAGCAGGATGAGTCAGAGGGTAAAGACACGATTCTAAACCTATTGCAGAAACCAATCAGTAAAATAGAGGATTCTACAGGTACAGAACAAAATGACAAGTTCCAGCCAATAATTGATTTCCCTAATTTCTTGTTGATAGTTCTGAAAGTCACAAGGATGAAACTTGGTGACTTTGATCCTCTTGCTTTTACTTTGGATGACAAAGAGTTACTGAATGAATTTCTTGATGCTCTTAAGTCTGTTGATGACAAAACCGAGTTTACAAAGCGGTTTGCTTTTAACCTCCTGAATGCAAAGTTCCTGCTTGACAACTATATTGTCCATCATTCTCTCAATGATAAGGAATTGTCAGGTGATAATCCTTGGAAACTACAATATTACTATCTTGAAACAAAGAAGAAGAGATACCTTAAGAATCTGACAAGTACACAGGACGTACAGAAGGAACTTGTTCATTTGCTTTCTATGTTTGAGGTTTCATTTACACCAAAGCAGCGTAAGAACTATTTGTTCTACTGTATGATGTTCCTCTTCGATTACTATGAACCTTCGGATAAAGAATACCTCGAGTTCTTGCAATACCTTGCTGATAAGTACTTCTACGATGTATATCTGAATGAAGATTGCTTGAACGAAAGAAATCAACCAGGACCAAATGCATTTGATGGTATCATTTTGGAAGGTGGTGAATTGAATGTTAACGAGATAGGTTACGAAGATGTTGATTATAAAGAGAATTTTGAGAATGTTTACAAACTGGGTAAGTATGACATTCCGTTGTTCGTATTCAACTATACCGACTATATACTTTGGAAAAAGTACGCAGATGCACTTCGAGGTAACAAGTTAGCAAGCAAGAGTCCTAAACGTCGTGCATTCTTTGAGGAATTAGGCTGTAGTGATTTTGAACTTGATCCGTTTAATAACTTCTATTTCTCTCGTACAAGAAAGACGCTGGAACATTATTATCCACAAGCTAAGGCTGGAGAAGGAAAGCCTCTCAGTACTGATGACATAAATTGTTTCGGCAACTTCGCAATGATTGGTGCAGAAGCAAACAGTTCGGGTTCCAGTTGGGATCCTAAAACAAAACTCGACCATTACAGTGATGGAAAATCGGACCAAGTTAGCGTTGCTTCATTGAAATTCAAGATCATGATGCAGATGTGTCAGGATAATCACAAGGCAATGCTCAACGGCGATTTAGATAGAGTAAAAGGTATGGAATGGAATACAGAGGATATGCAAGTTCATCAAGAAAAGATTCTTGATATAATTATTCGTGAATAATACTCAAATGGCATGGCAACATATAGATTAAATATTGTCTTATATCGAACTCACGTTATTTAATAAAGAAAGCTACAGGGCTGAACAGAGGATTGCTCATAAATTGCAAGATATTGAATAACACGAAGAAAACAAGGGTAGAAAGTCCGACGATTGGCGGTATAAAGCTGAATACAACGAAGTACGGACACTTTCTTTCATCGCTATACAGCAAGCTACATCGAAAGAAATAGGTCAGGAGTTACACATTATTGCAAAACGTTACAGAGGTGAGGACTGGAAAAATATCAGGCATTACATGGGACTGAATTTATCCGTGCGCAGCGAATACCATTTTTCCGGCTCTTTTGACAGAAACATTTTCTGTGTTGAGGGTTTAAGTGGATTGAAATATGAATGTGGATTGTCAGGTGCTTTACCACTTAGCTTTGTGGAATCAGCCGACTACCCAAAGGCAACCCTTGAAAAAATACCGGTACTAATAGACCGCCAGTATCAGCAAATTGACAGATTGACAAACGAATTGCCTACACTGCAACAGATTATGGCAAGACAATGGAACAAGTCAGATGAACTTTCAGAATTAAAGCAGGAATGTTCAGAGTTGCAGAATAAAATTGATGAATCCCTGAAACAAATCGATCAACAGCCGGTATCGGCTGTTGGCGACGCAGCTTAACTGTCGGATATATATACATATTTAACCTTTTCCCTTGTTCTGTCGTGAGACAGGGCAAGGGATTTCTCCCCTCATACGTGACAAGCCAATGCCCGGCTCTTCCTTTTATATTTTCTTATCCTCCTACATTGCTGTCCACTAAAAAGTGGACGGTTAAAAATTAAATAAATTTGGTTCACTGGAGCCGCATCGTTCTTTGTCATTATTGAAATTAGTTTTGTTAAAAAGGTCTTTCAGATGAGTTTTGTCAGTTAATGATATGCTTGGGATTTGAAGAATTTCATAAGTACTTCTACCAATTTTCATGTCATGCTGAATAATTGCCACAAGGCAATAGACAATGATTGCAGAGTATACTTGTATTCTTACAGCATTCTCCGTATCACCCCAGAACTTCTTTATTTTCAGATGTTGTTTAAGCCATTTGAAGAAAAGCTCGATTTGCCATCTGTTTTTATAAAGTTCTGCAATTTGTAACGGAGATAAATCCATAGCATTGGTGAGGAACGTAAACTTACGTTTCTGCTCTTCATCCCAAAAACAAACTTTTCGTATGCGCGAAGGATAATCTTTGGAGCTTTTATAAATAGTGAGTTCTCCAATTGCATCAGAGAGTATATTTTGGGGTAAACGGCGCTTCCAATTTATTGCTTTGAACTGCAAGTTTGATTTTGCTCTTACAACGAAATAAGACTCTAAGGTTTCTATTTTGAATAGGCTCTTAAAACAGTTGTAACCACGATCAAAGATATAGTAAGCGCCTATCTCATAAGGAATTTCATCCATAGCTTTGCTGTCGTGAACCGAAGCTGTAGTTATATGGAAAAATGCAGGTATGTGAGTTTCTACATCATACAGTGTATGTATTTTGATGCCTCCTTTTTTCTTACGGAACTTTGCCCACCAAAATACAACCAAACACAAGTCAATGGTTGTTGAATCGAAAGCATAAACATTTCCGCCGAGATTAAAGATATTGGTTTTGCGTTTTTTTTGTGCCTGCTCAACCATGTAATAAGCAAAGGATTCAAAGATATGGTAGTCCCTATTCTTATTGGCTTTAGATAAATTGCTTCTGGTTACGTTCTTGCCAAGACCTAAATGGTACGTTTTCCCTTGATGGGCTTCCAAAGCAATAATAAGATCACGTAAACTTTCTCTGTTTGAGAGTTGTCCGAACATCAAAGCTAGTAGTTGATTCCAACATGTGAAGTGCTTCACATATTTGTCTCCATCATACTTAGCCACGATGCGATTAAATTTACTTCGGTCAAGGAAGGCTACCAGCTGAGAGAAAACGTATTTATCTTGATGCATCTGCTATCATATTTAATATGATGCAAATCTACGATTTCAAATCCGTTCTCTCTGAAAACCTCTATAACTAACTAAATTTCAAATGTTTCAAAGAACTATTGCGATTTTTTAGTGGACACTAATGAGAAAAGCCTTATTTTTGTAACAAATAACAGCTTTATGGATGTAGCACCTATATTATACAATGAGTTTCCGCTTTTCCTGAAACGTTATTTTCCGTATAAGGTACAGAAAATATCACTGAATGCCGGTTTCACCTGCCCGAATCGGGATGGCGTGAAAGGGTATGGTGGTTGTACCTATTGCAATAATCAGACTTTCAATCCCGAATACTGTCGTACGGAAAAATCCGTAACCCAGCAGTTGGAAGAGGGTAAAGTCTTTTTCGCCCATAAGTATCCTGAAATGAAATACCTTGCCTATTTTCAGGCATACACCAATACTTACGGTGAATTGGAAGCATTGAAGCGGAAATATGAGGAAGCACTGTCTGTTTCCGATGTGGTCGGTTTGGTCATCGGTACCCGGCCGGATTGCATGCCGGATACTTTGCTGCATTATCTGGAAGAAGTGAATAAAAACACTTTTCTGTTGGTTGAATATGGTATTGAAAGCACTCACGATGCCACACTCCGCCGAATCAATCGCGGACACACTTTTCAGGATACGGTAGATGCTGTGGAAAGGACTGTTGCCTGCGGTATTCTTACCGGTGGGCATGTTATATTGGGACTTCCCGGTGAAACGCATGAGGATTTGGTTGCACAGGCCGCTACGCTGTCACGTCTTCCGATTACAACTCTCAAAATGCATCAATTGCAGTTGATACGCGGTACCCGTATGGCACATGAATATGAACAACATCCCGAAGACTTCCACCTTTTCGGGGTAGAAGAATATATTGATTTGGTAATAGACTACATAGAGCATCTGCGCCCTGATTTAGTTTTAGAACGCTTTGTCTCACAGTCTCCTAAAGAATTGTTAATAGCACCCGACTGGGGACTGAAAAATTATGAATTTAATCATCGAATACAAAAAAAAATGCGTCAGCTCGGAGCTTATCAGGGAAAGAAATATGATATGTGAGAAAAAAAACTTATTTTTGCGGCTGTTTGAATGTAGAATCAATCTAAATAAAGAAGTTTTATGAACCAGAAGACTATGATAAAAGGAAAAATACACTATGTAGGAGTCAATGATCGTAACAAGCACCTGTTTGAAGGCTTGTGGCCATTACCTTATGGAGTGTCTTATAACTCTTACCTGATAGACGACGAAACAGTGGCTTTGATTGATACGGTAGATGCTTGTTATTTCGAAGTATATCTTCGTAAAATAAAAAGTATTATTGGCGAACGCCCTATCCAGTATCTCATCATTAACCACATGGAGCCCGACCATTCCGGTTCGATCCGCCTCATTAAACAACATTATCCCGATATTGTCATTGTTGGTAATAAGCAAACCTTCGGTATGATCGAAGG
>OJKH01000470.1_pt1 | contig 15909 bp, 8 predicted proteins | sample 1596471 | NCBI WGS metagenome assembly OJKH01 (sample SAMEA4350108, study PRJEB24818) | metagenome | biome: human; feature: gut; material: faeces | place: Denmark | collected 2013-09
CTTGTCGACCTGGACGGACAATCTTCCATCGAACGCCTTTATGCCGTGGGAGAATGTTCGTGCACCGGATTGCATGGTGGAAACCGTCTGGCTTCCAACTCATTGATAGAAGCAGTGGTATATGCCGACGCTGCCGCCAAGCACAGTCTGCAAGCGGTTGATCAGTATTCTTATAATGAAGATATTCCCGAATGGAATGACGAAGGAACCCGCTCTCCGGAAGAAATGGTGCTCATTACGCAAAGTATGAAGGAAGTGAATCAAATTATGAGTACATACGTAGGCATCGTCCGCAGTGACCTCCGTCTGAAACGTGCCTGGGACAGACTCGATATTATCTACGAAGAGACTGAAAGCCTGTTCAAACGTAGCGTAGCGTCCAGAGAAATCTGCGAATTGCGTAATATGGTGAATGTGGGTTATCTGATTATGCGCCAAGCAATGGAGCGTAAGGAAAGCCGCGGATTACATTATACGATAGATTATCCACACGTGAAGAAATGATTATGAAAACATTGATTCGGACCTTTATTCTTTTCTTCTGCATAACGGGACTAGCTTCCTGCTATGCAGGTATTCCACTGAAAAGCGGAAAATCAGAAAATAACCAGACTTATGAAGTCAGTTATCTGTTCGAGCACGACGGAGTGAAAGTATACCGTTTTCTCGATCTGGGAAACTATGTGTATTTCACGACCCGGGGAGATGTAACCAGTATCAAGAATGATTCAACAAGAAAAAGGACAATTACTATTTATAAAGACAGTATACCAAACCGATAACGAAAAGAAGCTGTCTAACAATTTTTTTTTAACGGCTTCACCTCTATCAAACAAACTCTGACAGATTATATACGATAGATTATCCATACGTGAAGAAATAGGATTTACAGTATCATTTTTATTAAAAAGAAAAAACAAGAGGCTTCCTCAAATTATATTTTTGAGTTTGGCCTCTTATTTTTTTATCTTTATATGTTTCTTTTGCACTCCTCAAAGAAACTATACTATACACTTATGAGAATATAATACACTTCAACGAAGTGCACATCCATCTATAAATCAAGCTTTTAAATAGTACAGCATATAAATACGAATATCCCTGCCTCTTCTAAAATCATTCCCCAATATCATCCTCTTAAAAACATGTTCTTGAGCATGTGTACACTTCTTTGAGAATATAGTAAACGCTTTCCTGTCTCTCATCTCATACTTTTGTTCACAGAAATAATCACTAATCGAAATATTATGGATATAGCTAAAAGATGTGAGCAGAACCCCCTACTGGCTCCAAAAGATTTAAAAGCGGGAATCAACGGAATGGAAATTACATGTTTGTTAAATCCCGGAGTTTTCAAATATCAAGGCAAAATTTGGTTACTTTTGCGCGTCGCAGAAAGACCTATACAGAAAGAAGGAATTATCAGTTTTCCTATATATAATGAAAAAGGAAAAATAGAAGTGGTTTCGTTTCTAAAGAATGATCCCGATTTGGATGCTTCAGACCCACGCGTTATCGGTTACAAAGGAAAGAATTATCTGACCACGATGTCTTACTTACGATTGGTTTCAAGTACCGACGGTATTCACTTCAAAGATGAACCGGAATTTCCACCTATTTTCGGAAAAGGAGAGCTGGAAGCATTCGGTATTGAGGATTGCCGTGTTGCAACAACCGAAGATGGTTTTTACCTTACTTTCACAGAAGTATCGTCGGTAGCTGTAGGGGTTGGACTGATTCACACCAATGATTGGAAAAACTATACACGGCATGGAATGATATTCCCACCGCATAATAAAGATTGTGCATTATTCGAACAGAAGATAGGCGACAAGTATTTCGCTCTTCATCGCCCGAGCAGTCCCGAACTTGGCGGCAATTATATATGGTTGGCAGAATCGCCCGACCGCTTGCATTGGGGAAACCACAAATGTGTGGCAACCACTCGTGACGGAATGTGGGATTGCGCACGTGTAGGGGCAGGGGCAGCTCCAATAAAGACAGAAGAAGGCTGGCTGGAGATTTATCATGGAGCCGATTTTAATCACCGTTATTGCTTGGGGGCTTTATTACTCGATTTAAATGACCCGTCGAAAGTCATTGCAAGAAGCGAAGAACCTATCATGGAACCTATCGCCGCTTATGAGCAAACAGGTTTCTTCGGAAATGTAGTTTTCACTAATGGGCATTTGGTGGACGGCGATACGATAACCATGTATTATGGAGCAAGCGATGAAGTGATTTGTAAGGCAGAGCTTTCCATTTCAGAGATATTAAACGTATTAAAACAGACACAAGAGAAGTAATGAATAAACTGAAAAAAGAATATCTGTTCTTTAAGCAACAGGAACCTAACATGAGAACACTGTTGGTTACCAATATGCTTTATGCATTGGTACTACCGATAGTAGAAATCTTTGTGGGAGCCTATATCATGAGAAACACGAGTGACCCCGTGATGGTTGCTTTTTATCAGCTGGCAATGTATATAGGCATCATTACTACCTCTCTTGTTAACGGCTATCTGCTAAAGAAATACAGTGTGAAGACACTTTATTCGGTAGGAATCCTGGTAAGTGGCATTTCCATGTTCGGTATGATGACCATCAAGTCACTTGGCTTCATCGAACTTGGTCTGGCCGGCTTTTTAATGGGAGCAGCTTCTGGTTTCTTTTGGACCAACCGATACCTGCTGGCTCTCTATAATACCAACGACAACAGCCGTAACTATTTCTTCGGACTAGAGTCTTTCTTCTTTTCTATTACTTCCATCGGTGTTCCTTTAATTATAGGCGCATTTATCAGCCAGATAGATGGAAAAGAAGTTTTCGGATTCCTCTTCAATATCAATACCTCTTACTGTGTAGTTACGATGGCAGCAGTAGTCATTACCGTTATCGCCTGCATGACACTGTGGAAAGGTAAATTCGAGAACCCTAAAGAAACGAACTTCCTCTATTTCCGCTTCAACATACTTTGGAAAAAGATGCTGTGGCTAGCCGCATTGAAAGGAATGGTTCAAGGTTTTTTAGTAACGGCACCGGCTATATTAGTATTGAAGCTGGTAGGAGATGAAGGAGCGTTAGGATTGATTCAGGGAGTTAGCGGAGCATTGACCGCTGTCCTGGTGTATGTATTAGGACGTATGGCCCGCCCGCAAGACCGTTTGAAAATATTTGTAGGAGGACTAATCGTATTCTTTGCCGGTACACTATTCAACGGTATTCTCTTCTCTGCTACGGGAGTGATCCTTTTCGTCCTTTGCAAAGTGATATTCCAGCCTTTGTTCGACCTGGCTTACTTCCCCATTATGATGAGAACAATTGATGCAGTTGCAAAGATTGAGAATAGAAACGAATATGCATATATCCTAAGTCATGAGTTCGGCCTTTTCCTTGGAAGAGCTTTCGGTTTACTACTGTTTATCTTCCTTGCTTATTGTGTATCGCAGGATTTTGCATTGAAATATGCGCTGGTGATTGTTGCCGGATTACAATTAGCGGCATATCCTTTAGCTAAGAATATTACTAATCAAACTGATACTATTGAACATGAAAATGACAAGTAAAGGTGTTTTTGTACTTATGACCGTTTGTTTCCTGGCATCTTGCTCGGGCAACGGAAATAACTTTGGTGAAAAGGTAAAACAGGTTTCCATCCATAGGGTAGACTCTATGCCTGATATGCCTGAAACTTATAAAATGCTGGACTGGAAGCAAAAAGCCCAAAAGTATGACCAGTTTATCTTTGACTGGAATAATAAAAGCGAAGTCGGACCATTAATCTGGTTAGATGACACCCGCAGAAATATGGACCAGACTACATTTGGCTTATATACTGCCATTAAAGATATTCGTCAGGGAAAGAATGCCAATAATGGAGAGTTCCATGAAAGTCTGAATTCATTGGCAGCTATTCTTGGTGCCGGCCTTGTAGGGATTGACAAGACGAATCAAGACGGATATAACTATGTAAAAATGGTGCAGAATTATTTCAATTCTGATAACGGCTGGAATATAGTCATGAACAATACGACTCCGTCAGTAGCCCTTTTAGGAGGAGGCTATGGTCGTGACTGGTGGTATGATGTATTACCCAATGCCTTATATTATGCGATATGCGATGTTTTCCCCAATGTAGACGGGGCAGAGAAGATACAAAAAAGTATTGCGGAGCAGTTTGTTAAAGCAGATTCCGTATTGAATGGAAATTACGACTATTCTTATTTTGACTATGCACAAATGAAAGGAATGGTGAATAATATTCCATTGCAACAAGACGCTGCCGGTGGTCATGCTTATGTATTGTTGTGTGCTTATCATAAGTTTGGCGATCCACGTTATCTGCAACATAGTAAGAGTGCTATCGAAGCCCTGCTTGCCCAAAAAGAAAGTCGTTTTTACGAGGCTCTTTTACCACTCGGAGTTTATACGGCAGCCTATTTGAATGCAGTAGAGGGAGCCAACTATGATGTAGCCAAACTTCTTGATTGGGTATTTGACGGATGTAAAAGCCCTGCAGGAAGAACCGGTTGGGGAATTATTGTAGGAAAATGGGGTGATTATGATGTAAGTGGTCTGCAAGGAAGTATCACAGACGGCGGAGGATATGCATTCCTCATGAACAGTATCAAACCTGCCTGGCCTTTCATTCCGATGGTGAAATATCAGCCTCAATATGCAAAAGCTATCGGCAAGTGGATGTTGAACAATGCAAGTGCATGTCGTTTGTTCTATCCGGGGGAAATAGATGAAACACATCAATGGGCTCCGGAATTGAAGGACATTACTTATGATAATGTTTCTTATGAAGGTTTACGAAAAACGGATGACTATGGAAAAGCATCATTAAAAGGAGTTAGTCCGGTTGCAATCGGCGATGGTCCCAAATGGATAAAAGGTAATCCGACGGAAAGCATGTTCAGTGTTTACAGCTCTTCTCCTGTTGGTATTTTGGGGGCCATTGTTTGTCAAACGAATGTGGAGGGTATTCTCCGACTGGATTGCAATGTCACAGACTTCTATACAGAGAAACCTTATCCGGTCTATCTCTATTATAACCCTCATAAAGAGACCAAAACCATTACTTATCAAGCTACCCAACCATGCGATTTGTTTGATATTGTTGCCAAAGAATATATAGCAAAAAATATAAAGACAAATGGCTCCGTTGAGATCCCGGCCAACGACGCAAGAGTAATTGTGGAACTTCCCGCCGGAACAGAATTAGAACTGAAAAATGGTAAGATTATTGCGAATAAACAAAATATCATTTCATATAATTAAATCTAAGTGTATAAACTATGAGTAAGCATTTATTATTATTCATTCTTATTCTTGCTGTTTGTACAAATGTCTTTGCACAGCAAACCAAGAGTATTTCGGGTGTGGTATACGACAGTAATACCGGAGAGGCTTTAATTGGAGTTTCTGTTCTTGAAGTGGGAACGACCAATGGTACTATCACTGATTTTGACGGTAGATATACATTAAAAGTATCGTCAAATAAAGTTTCATTCTCGTATGTAGGTTTTAAAACTGAAATTGTAAACGTAACAAATAGCGGAACGTACAATGTAAATCTAGTGTCCGATAATAAATTGGATGAGGTTGTAGTTATTGGTTACGGTACTCAAAGAAAGAGTGACCTTACCGGTGCTTTGGCTTCTATAAGTAGTAAGGATATTAAGAACTATGCAGTGTCCAATGCATCCGAACTACTAACAGGTAAGGCAGCCGGCGTATTTGTTGCCGCCAGTTCCGGCCAGCCGGGATCGGATGCAGTGATCCGCGTGAGAGGTTTAGGGACCGTCAATGACAACAATCCATTGTACGTGGTTGATGGACAGTTCATGGATAACATCAGCAGCCTGAATCCATCTGATATTGAACGTATGGAAGTATTAAAAGATGCTTCAGCCTGCGCTATCTATGGTTCGAGAGGTTCTAATGGAGTAATCCTCATTACTACCAAGGGAGGGGTGAAAGGTGAAACGACTGTAACATTGGATGCTTATGTAGGTGTAAAAAACAGTTATAAAGCATTGAACATGATGAACAGCGACCAATACTACAACTTCATCATGAAAGCGTATGAAAACGATGCAAGCTTTCAAAACTCAATGAAGGATAAGTTTACCAATCAGTATCAGAAAGGTTATAATACCAACTGGTGGAATGAAGTAACCCGTACAGCTTTCAACCAGAACTATAATCTAAGCATCCGTAAGGGGACAGATAATTCGAGATCTTCTTTAAGTTTAGGATATGTAGACGATCAGGGTGCAATCATCACTACTGAATTCAAGAGACTTTCACTTAAAGCGAATCTTGAATATGATATCAACAAATTTATCACTGTTGGCGCCAATGTCAATCTGGCAAAGATAAGAAAACGTGACGCAGGAGCAATTCCTTCATTCGATTTCATTCAAAAAGCTGATCCTTTTACCCCTGTTATCAGCCCGTTGGTAGATCCGTCTTCTGAAAATTACGAATATAACAAATATGCGCCTACCGAATGGTCTTACGACCCTAATCCGGTAGCCATGCTCGAACTTCCTAATAGATACAATGACATATTCAATGTATTTGGTAATGTGTTTGCCCAAATCAAATTGTATAAAGGATTGAGCTATCGGGTACAGTATAGTTTCGAAAGATACCATGATACTTTCAAAGACTTCCGTCCTGTCTATTCGTCTACTTTTTCGGAAGATAACTTAGCGAATCAGGAAAGTAAATATAATAAAGAAACTCAATTGAATAATAATAGCGCTGTTACTTCTAATTATCAGGTGGAACAACGCCTTAATTACAACACGATAATAGGCAGACATAAACTGGATGCAATGGTTGCCATGACTTATGAGAAGAACAGCAGCGAAGGCATTAATGCATTTAAGAGAAAGGCTTTAGGTAACGATGAAATCTATCAGATACTTGATGCACAAACAGCTGGAGATAACACCTCGGGAGGTAAAGAAACATCTTCTATGTTGTCGTACCTGGGACGTATCAAGTATGTATATGATGATAGATACCTTGCTACGGTCAATTTCCGTGCCGACGGTTCTTCAAGATTTGCCAAACGTAACCGTTGGGGCTATTTCCCATCAGTCTCATTAGGTTGGAGAGTGAGCAATGAAGAATTCTTCAAAAACCTGAACATTGAAAATACAATTTCCAATTTAAAACTGCGTGTAGGTTGGGGACAGAATGGTAACCAACGAATCGACAGAGACGCACCTCTTACGTTGATTGGTACCAATAATGAAAATCAATGGTACTTTGGAAACGGGTACTCACAAGGTTACGTTCCGACTTATGTGGGAAATGCAGATATTAAATGGGAAACCAGCCAACAAACCAATGTCGGTTTAGATATGTCTTTCTTTAAAAACAGCCTTGATGTTAGCATGGACTTTTATGTAAAGAAAACAAGTGACATGTTGCTCAATATGCCTATTCCTTCTTTTGGCGCCTTCCCTAACAGCCCCTTCTTTAATGCGGGAGACTTGAAGAATACCGGTTTTGAAATAGTAGTCAACTACCGTAACCAGATAGGAAAAGACTTTAATTACAATGTAGGGCTGAACATGTCTACTTATAAGACAGAGGTAACCAAACTTACATCGGAATATTTGAGTGGAAATACTAGCCGTACGTATGTAGGAGGTCCTATCGGACGTTTCTGGGGGTACAAACAAATAGGAATATTCCAGAATCAGGAAGAGATAGACAATTATGTGGATAAGAATGGTACCAAGATTCAGCCTAATGCACAACCGGGTGATTTCAAGTTTGCCAAATTAGGAGAATCAGGCGAATTGAACGATGATGATGACCGTACTTTTATCGGTGATCCTAATCCGGACCTCATTTATGGTTTCAACTTAGGATTTAGTTATAAGAACTTTGACGTAAGTATGGCATTCCAGGGAACTATTGGAAATGACATCTGGAACGTTGCTAAAGGAAGCCTTGCTTCAGCAGGACGCCAGAATGCGTTGGCGGATGCTTACACAAAAGCATGGACAAAAGACGGGGATTTGGATGCTGTATATCCACGCATAACCAACTCTGACTCTAACAATAATATGAGAGGTTCTTCTTTCTATGTGGAGAACGGTTCTTACCTGCGTTTGCAGAATATGCAAATAGGTTATACACTGCCGAGTCACATTTGCCAGAAGAGCAAACTGTTTTCAAGTTGTAGATTCTATGTGAGCGGTCAGAATATATTTACTTTAACCGGTTATTCCGGACTTGATCCGGAACTGGGTATCAATAACCCATTGGATATGGGAGTGGATACTACACGTTATCCGTCTTCACGTACATTCACTTTTGGAGTTAATTTGCAATTTTAAATCTAGCTAAAAAGACATTACATTATGAGAAAAATATTATTTATAATATGCTGGGCTCTTGCCGGAGTGGGGTTGTATAGCTGCTCTCTCGACGAACCAAGTTATGGTAAAACCACAAGCGATAATTATTATCAGAAGGAAAGCGATATTGAACAAGCCTTGACTGGAGCTTATCTTCAATTACGTACAACTTGGAATGAATATGCATTAAATCATTATTTTGTAGGTGATTGCAGCACTGATGATGCTCTAAAAGGAGGAGGAAATGACGGTGACCGTGCCGAAGTACGCGACTTGTCCGACTTTACGATCTACACAACCAATGGTGAAATAGGACGTCGTTGGGAGATTCTGTACAGATTAATCAATCGCTGTAACGATGTGATTTATTATGCTCCTGATGCAATAGGAAACGAAGAACTATTGAAACGTTATGCAAACGAGGCTAAAGCATTGAGAGCATTCGGGTACTATTGTCTGGTCACTACATTCGGAGAAGTGCCTCTAATCACTACGCCGATGCAACCCGCTGAAATACTGCAAATACCCCGCTCCCCATTGGAGAAGGTATATGAATGTATTGTGAATGATTTAACCGATGCCTCCGCACTTCCTGCAAAAGGAGATTACTCTGAAGATGATGCTTATCGTGCAACACGTGGCTTTGCTAAAACAATGCTTGCTAAAACATACATGTTCAAAGGTGATTTTACCTCTGCCGAAACGGTACTTCATGATATTATTGAAGTGGACAAAGACTATACATTGTTGAGTGATTACGGCATGAACTGGCGCACTGAATATGAAAACAGTTCGGAATCAGTATTTGAGATTGCCAACAAAGTATATGATAAAAACATTGCCACAGGTACCAATGTTCCCCACTTCTTCACAAGCAGACGCATCTCCGGTTATCAGGGATATGGATTTCATGTACCGACCCAAGACCTCTATGATGCCTTTGATGCAGATGACCCGCGTATTACTTATGTATTCACACAAACTGGTGACAGATATAAAGGTGATACTGAAGCGCAAGACAACGCTGAATCTCCAAGCGGTTATCATGATTACAAGATGACTGTGCCAGCAGTAGAAAAAACTGGTTTCGACGTCTGGATGATTAGTTACAACATTCGTTTGATCCGTTATTCCGATGTTCTCTTGATGTATGCCGAAGTATTAAACGAAAACGGAAAACCAGGGCTTGCACTTCCTTACCTGAATGATGTAAGAGAAAGAGCCCGAAAAACTAATCCGATAGATCCGAGAAGAGATCAACAGGCGTATATCCCTGCTACAACAACTAATACACTGCCCGACATAACAGAAACCGACCAAGAGCGTCTGAAAGAAATCATCTGGAAGGAACGCCGTTGTGAATTAGCGATGGAAGGATGGAGACGGGATGATCTGATGAGACAAAAACGTTTCGGAACCGTTATGCGTGCTTATGCAACCAAATATAATACATCGAAAGGTGCCAATTTTAGGGACGACAGAGATTATCTGTTTCCGATACCGCAAGGTGAAAGGGATAAGAGCAACAATATTCTTTCCCAAAATCCGGGTTTTTAATATGAATAAAATGAGGGGGCGGATTATAAAATCCGCCCTTTTTTAACAACCAACTGACCATGAAAAAGACATTATTATTTCTCGTAGCAGGTTTTTTCTTTCTCAACAACCTGCCGGCACAAAAGCCGATAGAACAAAAAGAGATCCGTTTAGTACAGTATATGCCCAATATACCTTTCCCCTATAAAATGAAAAACTGGAAAGATATAGCCACGAAACAGGACAGACTATTTTACGATTTCAACGCCAAAGGACAGAACTTACCTCTTATCTGGTGGGACGATTCGCAAATAAACTTTCCATTCCGTACTTTCGGACTTCCAAGCTACGTAGATAAAAGACGGTTAGGAGGAAATTCTTATGAATCTCTTCCCACTATGGGCTCACTCATTAGTGCAAGTCTGATAGGAGTAGACAAAAGCAATGATGACGGAAAAGATTATGTATCAATGATACGACAATTCTTCAACAAGAAGAACGGAACCAATCTTATATTGAACGGCCTCGACAGGAAAGCCGGAGAAAGTTTCTGGTACGAGATATGGCCGGCAATGGCTTATTCGATGCTGGTAGATTTATATCCTCAAAAAACAGAGATGCAGGAGCCGATGAAGATCACTGTTGACAATTGGTATGCTGCTATCCAGGACTTGAGTGAAGGTAGAGAATATCCGGACTTCAACTTCACCGCCTTCAACTTTAAGAACCGTAAAGGGTATTATAATAAAGTATGGCGTGAACCGGATGCAGCCGCAGGACTTGCTTGGTTGCAATACATCTCCTGGATTAAATACGGAGATAAAAAATATCTGAATGCTACACGCCAATGCATGACATTCTTGCAGAACCGTCCCGAAAAAGAAGGAACTTTCTATGAGATAATGATGCCCTATGGGGCTTATCTGGCAGTGCGCATGAATGCGGAACTTGGAACTGCTTATGATGAGCTGAAAATGTTGAACTGGTGCTTCGACGGTAATAATTCAGACCGTGACGGATGGGGAGTGATGTGTGAGCGTTGGAACAAATACGACGTACACGGATTGGTAGGACAAAAAAAGGATGAACAATATGCTTTTGCCATGAACACCTTTTCACAAGCTGCCGCACTTGTCCCAATTGTAAAATACAACCCGGCTTATGCTTCCACAATAGGCAAGTGGATGTTGAACTTGGCAAACGCCTGCCGTTTATTTTATGCAGATGAGCACCCCCGCAACCGTCAGTCGAGTTCTATCTGGGAAGGTGATCCTCAACACGTCATTTGCTATGAAGGATTGAGGAAGGATTTGTATCATGGCAATCACTTTGAACCGTTCCAGGGATTATTGTCCGATGAGGGTCCCTATGCTATTGGGGATCAAGTAAAAACCATGTCTTCAGCTACAGATATTTGTTTGTATGGTTCGGCTTGGGTGGGTATGCTAGCCTCTATTGTAGATACTACTAATGTGGAATGTATTCTTCAACTGGATTGTAATGCCACAGATTTTTATTCCACAAGAAAATATCCTACTTACCTTTTATTCAATCCTTACTTTGAAGCCAAAGAGGTAACCTTGAATCAACACTTTACGGAACCTACGGACTTGTACGATCTGGTATCCAAAAAATACATAAAGAAAAATTGTACCGGCGAAACAAGCATTATCCTGAACCCGGACAATGCCGTAACTATTGTTTGTATTCCTGCTTCCGCTAAAAAAACAAAGAAACATGGTAAATTGATTGTTGACGGTGAAATCGTAGATTATCGTTTGTAATTTTGACTATTCCACAATTGTATAAGTCCTCCGTTACCGATGAAAATATGCGCGGAATAAAATAAATTCCTTATATTTGCTATTATCCTAACCGTATAAATAACATTCATTTACATGAGAAACATCTTATACGCACAATTATTTTTTATTCTGATTATTGCATTTGTCACTTCCACAAAGTCTTATGCTTTTAATGTGGCAAAACACATATCAAATGTTAACGGACTGACAAATAATTCAGTAAACTGTATTTTGGAAGATGCAGAACATACAATCTGGATTGGGACATGGGATGGACTGAATGCATATAATGGAAGAGAAATTACGACATTCAGATATAGCAAAAACAATCCGAATTCTATAAGTAATAACGTTATCCGCCAGATTATCGAATGTAAGGGCAGTTTATGGATAGCAACAGATAATGGAATCAATCGGTTAGATAAACGAACCCGTCAGATAACAAGGTATTATTTAAGAACAGATAATAAAGTACCCAATCAGGAAAAGTCTTTTATTTTAGGAAAGAGTGCGGCAGGAGATATTATCTGCCTCATAAAGGGGCTGGGATTCTTTGTCTACAATGATTCTGAAGATGAGTTTAATCCGATTAACACAGACTTTGCAAGTCATATAAAGGATTATTCCGTGAGTGATTCCGATCGTATGCTTTTCCTTTTAAATAATGGAAATACCGTGCATCTGACTTACAATCTACTCGTTAACGGAGGAAAACAGAGTGATTTACGCACAGTCGACATACAGACGCCTGTAGATAAGATATTTCTGTCGAAAGATAGATTTATCTTAAACAAAGACAACAAACTTTTCCTTTTAAATCCCGACTTTACAATTTCCCAATACATTGAGCTGGATAGTAGCAAACCTGTATCGCAGGTTATTTTAGCAGAGAACAAGATGTACGTCAGCTTTATAGAAGGGGGATGTATTCATTATGATTTAAAAAAGAATACTTTTACCTACCTGAACGAACTATCCAGTCAGTTATCAGTCTTCACTCTTTATTCCGGTAGTCAGAACATATTGTGGATAGGAACGGACGGACAAGGATTAATTCAACTTTATCATTACGACTCTTTATTTGAAACCGTTCACACCAGTCACCCTGTGAGATGTTTTTGTGAAGATGAAGATGGTAATATTCTGATAGGAACAAAAGGAAGCGGAATAAAACTGTTAAATCCTGCAACGAAGGAATTGACAGATTATCTGAATGAGAGTAAAGGATTGATTTCCAATTCTGTCTATGCCTTGAGAAGAAATAAAGCGAATGACATTTTTATCGGAACGGAAGGAACCGGAATCAATATATTGAATGCTGCTACAGGGCGACTGGAAAAGCTTGAGATACCTGATAAATATCCGCCTTTCAAGGCTGTGTACAACATTTATTTTACGAACAATGATTCTCTTTTATGGGTGGGAACATCAGGATATGGTTTAATCAAAATAAATATTTCCAGAGAGCAAGGTCGTTATCACGTTAAAGGATTCAGGCAATATAATTCGTCGGATAAAAATATCTCATTGAATAACGATGTTGTTTATGCCATTACATCCGATCCGGAAGACAATATGTTATGGTTTGGTACACGTGGCGGAGGCTTGAACTGTATCAATATGAAAGATAACAGCATAAAATCATTGGAGGATATGGACAGTCGGATTTTACTCACCAATAATGATGTATTGTGCTTACTGCGTGATGATACCGGTATATGGATAGGAACAAGTTATGGACTGAACGAATTGAAAAAGGAGGAGAATGATTTTCACCTGATACAATATGCCGACGAGAAATTGAATAATAAAACGATTCATGGAATATTAAAAGACCACGAAGGAAAGATATGGATCAGTACCAACCAGGGATTGTCTAGCCTGAATGTAAAAAACAATAAAATAGATAATTATACCTTGAATGACGGATTGCAGAATGATGAATTCTCTGATGGAGCTTTCTTCAAGGATCATCGTGACTTCTTGTACTTTGGAGGAGTAAGCGGGTTTAGTTATTTCAATCCTCGAAATATACATTTGCGCGAGTTTAATCCTCCACTTATATTAAGTAGTTTGAAGATATATAATACGGTACAGGACATTAATGAACGTATCAGAAAAGGAGTGTTGAAACTTAGCTATGAAGAAAGATTCATGACTTTCAATTTCATAGCCAAAGACTTTATTAATAATGAAAACTGTGAATATGCTTATCGCTTGAAGAACCATTCGGATGATTGGGTGGAAATGGGTAATAATCCGAATATTATCTTTACCCAACTTCCTCCGGGTGAGTACCAGCTTGAAGTGAAGAGCACAAATGGCGACAAAGTATGGGGAGATAACATTTATCGCTTAACTATAAAAGTAGGTTATCCGTGGTGGCTTAGCGTTCCTGCATTGATTATCTATGCCATATTGTGCATTATTATCTTCTACATCACAAAGTCTGTTATCAAAAATCGCATACGGTTAAGCCGCCAGGTTCTTATAGCCCAGGTAGAGAAACGGCATGAACAGAAGATTTATGAATCCCGGCTCAATTTCTTCACCAATGTGGCACATGAATTCTTTACCCCCCTAACTTTGATTTATACACCTGCACAGCACTTGTTGGAACAGGACGGGTTAGATGGTAGTACAAAGAAATATCTCCAAATAATAAAGAATAATGCCGAAAGGATGCAGAAGCTGATTAGTGAGTTGATGGAGTTTCGTAAAACTAAATCGAGCAATATGGATTTGCATCCTGAAAATGTGAACGTAAAATCATTGATGGAATATGCTTCCAACAATTATGTGGATATCCTGAAAGAGAATAAAATAGACTTCAAGGTAGAGACTCATGATACGTCAGAGATCTATTCCGACCGCAATGCTTTGGAAAAAATTATATTCAATTTACTGTCGAACGCTTTCAAATATACTCCTCGTTATGGATATATTCATGTTGAGATATCACAAAATGAGCCTGATAAAACCTTATACTTGCTCGTAAGAAATTCCGGTAAGGGATTAACAGAACAACAGATGGCAGAGATATTTGATAAGTATAAGATATTTGATACTCCTAAATTGGGTAACTCTGTCAGCAATGGCATAGGTTTAAATCTAACAAAGAGTCTGGTTGAATTATTAGGCGGGCAGATAAGTGTAAATAGTGAACTGGGAAAAAGTGTTGAATTTTCAGTCGTGATTCCTTCTTTGCCATCCGATCATTCACTTGTTGTAACGGATGAAAAAGATTCGTTGCAGAAAGAAAAGAACGGGCAGGATCACTTATCCCCTCGCAAAGATACTGTCATACTGATAGTGGAAGATGAAAAGAATATCAGAGACCTGCTGAAAGATGTCCTCTTTGATTATGTGATACACGAAGCAAAAGACGGTGTAGAGGCTTTGAAAGAGATAGAACATAATCATCCTGATATTATTATAAGTGATATTGTCATGCCCAACATGGACGGCTTGAGCTTGATTAATAAATTGAAATCCGATTTGAAAACAAGTTATATTCCAATCATAGGAATATCGGCAAAGGCTTCTGTAGAAGACCAGATTAATGCCTTTAACCATGGTGCGGATGCTTATATCGTCAAACCATTTCACCCGAGGCAGGTGATATCCACCATAGAGAATCTGCTGTCGAGACAAATGCTTTTAAAGGACTATTTCAATTCCAGCATGTCTTCTGTGAAAGTAAAAGACGGGATTGTTCTTCATCCGGAAGACGAAGAGTTAATACAGAATGTAACAGACTTCATAAAGAATAATATAGATGATGAGTTATTAAGCCCTTCTTCTATTGCCGAATTTGTAGGAGTGAGCAAAGCTACCTTATATCGGAAGTTCAAAGAAATAATAGATAAGACTCCGAGTGAATTTGTACGAGGCATCAGACTGGAATATGCAGCCAAGTTATTAAGGACAACCAAGTTGACCGTATCCGAGATTATGTTCAAATGTGGATTCTCTAATAAATCTTATTTCTATCGGGAGTTTTTAAAGCAATACGGTGTATCTCCCAAGGATTACCGGAATCAATAGATAATACAAAAAAGGCTATCCGAAAAATAGGTAGGGATATTCCTAAAATAATAAAATTTAAGGCAACTAACTCATTGCAAGTCAGTTGCCTTTTTTGTATCTTTAAGCAGGGATATTCAGTAAATGTAC
>OJKH01000471.1_pt1 | contig 15867 bp, 17 predicted proteins | sample 1596471 | NCBI WGS metagenome assembly OJKH01 (sample SAMEA4350108, study PRJEB24818) | metagenome | biome: human; feature: gut; material: faeces | place: Denmark | collected 2013-09
TCAGTCACCGCTTCCTGCGCTTATGTTGCACGGAAGGAGCGAATGACACAGAAACTGATCTTGAAGTTTTCTGAGCATGTACATATACTCCCTGCATAGAGCAACACGTTCTATGCAGTTTATGAAGGCCCCGTTAATCTTTTCCTTCCGCCAAGATTGAAGAAGATTATCGGGGTTTTTGCTTTCTGGTCCCGGGTAGATACCTCATCAGAACCAGTTCCCTGCCACCTTACGGCGTGGCACACCCAAAATTATTCAGACCATCAACAATCTAGCACTCAATATAAACATGATCAAGAATGTGAAGTCTTTACATCTAAAAGACCGCGTTCTGTAAGCTCTCGCTCAAGGAGCCTCTCGATAAACTGGGCTTGTGTCAGACCTTCTTCTTCACAAACCGCTATCATCACGTCCTTTAGTGGGTTTTTAACAAAAACCTTAACTTCTTTATGCGTTTCGCGTTTCCGCGCAATCGCGGCAAGCTGTCTCTCACTGGCAGACATTGGCTTACCTTTCCGGTATGCACGTTTTGCATTCGCAGAGGAAGTTGTTTTATCTGCTGGACGTGACATTTATCGCTCTCCTGACACCTCAGAAATGTCTTCGGAACGGAGGATACTACAGAACTCTCAGATCCTGCAAATCAATAACTTACTTTCAATTTGCAAGAGATCCTTTCTAAGATTGTCATTTGTATTGGCGTACAAATTTCAACTAAATGAGATGCCCATGTCCTCTTGTAAGAGAGATGGAGAGTAGCCCATCCTGAACTAAAAGTGAGTACCTTCAGGGGCAAGACTTAAGAGGTAAGATACGAGCGACGGGTGGTTCAGGCGCTTTAGCATGGACGTAAGTGAACCGTATTGATGCTCGTTTTATGGCTGAGGTGCGTTAATAAGCCCGTTTCCAGTCCGTTCCCTGCGACCAGCGGGTCGACCAGTGCTGCAGATAGCGTTGAGCAACGACTGGAACATCCCACACGACTAGCACGTTCTCTGAATTGACCCGATCGGCGGAGCGGGTGTAGTTAAAAGACCCGACTTCAATATTGCGGCCATCAGCAATGATGACTTTGTCATGCATAATTTTGTACTGCGACACTGTGCGAACCGGGATGCCGGCATTGACCAGAAGATTCATGGCCGCCAGACTCGCCTGGTTTTGCTTGCCGGTATTGGCTTTCCAGTCCAGAACCACTTTCACATCGACGCCACGCCGCTTTGCCCTGACAAGCGCGCCGGCGACTTCGGGTGAGGTAAAGGAATAGCCCATCAGCCGGATTTCCTGCTGTGCAGAATTAATAGTCTTCAGGACCAGCTGCAGAGCCGTTCCTTCCGGCGAATATCCCGTCTCGATGCTGTCGGCATACACAACCGGAAAAGGTGCAAACAAAGACAGGCTGATAAGCCCGGACAGACAACATCTGCGGAGCGTACGGTTCATTTTTTTCACAGTATTTCCTTAACGGGTGTTTAAGAAACGCCAGGAGCGGGGGAAACTGGCTTTTCCCCGTTCCCGGGGTTGGACAACGACGCCATGCGGAGGCGTCAGGATTTTGTGGTATGCCGAAGCCAGTAGCAGACGGGTCCGTCGCCGGTATCGTGGACAGAGCCATAAACCATCCATCATGGGGTCAGTTTGGAGACAGGAAAAAATAATGGATATCTAGTAATTATTCTTCAAATCCAGAGTTAAAAATGTGCGGATTCATCACCTGAACCCGCACATTCAATCTCGATTTTTTAAAACCTGGCTTACCGTTAGCAGCTCGCCATTCCTTTACGGTTTTAACAATTCCTTTCGCCGAAGAATCTTCGCCTACCTTAGGCTTGAAGATGAGGTTCCAACCAGCAGGATGCTCTGTTAGTTGGGCGAACGAATAAATAGCATCATCGTTCTCTTTGTCAGTTGGAAAATCAGCAGCGATTATTTTACTAACAAAAGGGTAATGACTCCAATTTACTGATAGTGTTTTATGTTCAGATAGTGCCCGATGACTTTGTCAGTAAGCGTGCAGCGAGAACCGTATTGACGGGGATGTGTTATTCAGTTGGCAGTGCTACGCGCCAGGGGAGCAGTTCGCTGACCCGGTTTATCGGCCAGTCAGCTATAACATCAAGCACATGGCGAAGGTAGCTTTCTGGCTCCACTCCGTTCAGTTTGCATGTCCCGATCAGGCTGTACAGCAGCGCTCCCCGCTCTCCTCCATGATCCGAACCGAAGAACAGGTAGTTTTTGCGGCCCAGGCTGACCATCCGTAGCGCATTCTCAGCTATGTTGTTATCTGCCTCGGCCCAGCCGTCGTCAGTATAGTAAGCCAGCGCCGGCCACTGGTTCAGTACGTACGTGAACGCTTTCGCCAGTTCTGAGTGTCACGACAGCGTTTTCACCTTTTCACGCAGCCAGCTTTCCAGGGATTTCAGCCGCGGTTTAGCTTTTTGCTGACGTTCTGCAAGGCGTCGCTTCGCCGGCATCCCCCTTATTTCCGCCTCGATGGCATATAACTCACCGATCCGTTTCAGGGCTTCCTCCGTCAGCGCTGACGGGTTGCGAACGTGCACATCGTGGATCTTGCGGCGGGCATGAGCCCAGCAGGCAGCTTCCGTTATCTGTCCATTGCGGTACAGTTCGTTGAACCCGGCGTACGCATCCGCCTGCAGAACACCGCTGAAGCCAGCGAGATGGCTCTGCGGGTGGATACCTTTTCTGTCCGGGCTGTAAGCGAACCACACTGCCGGCGCCAGCTCTGACCCGGCGTTACGGTCGTCACGAACGTAGGTCCATAACCGCCCGGTCTTCGTTTTCTTATTACCTGGCAACAGCACCGGGACAGGCGTGTCATCAGCATGGAGCTTACCGTCAGTCAGCACATAGTCCTGAAGCGCCCCTTCCAGCGGTGACAGTAGCCGGCAACACGCATCCACCCAGCCCGACAGCAGTGAGCGGCTCAGCTCCACACCCTGGCGGCCGTATATTTCAGACTGGCGGTACAGCGGGGTGTGCTCTGCATACTTTGAACTCAGCACGCGGGCCAGCAGCCCCGGTCCTGCGATACCCCGCTCGATGGGCCGTGAAGGCGCGGGGGCCTGCACGATGGCATCGCACTGAGTACAGGCATGCTTTTCACGTACTGTCCGGATAACCCGGAAGGCGCTGCGCATCAGCTCCAGCTGTTCGGCGGCATCTTCACCCAGGTAACTCAGCGCACCACCACATTCCGGGCAGCATGACGCTGCCGGCAGCAGCCGTTTTTCGTCACGGGGAAGTGATTCAGGGAACGGTTTGCGGGTACGGGTCTGCCGCAGCGGGCGCTGCACGGCCGGGTCATCCACCCGGCCGGTAAGGGTATCGCTTTCTTTCTGCAACTGCTTAAGGTCGGCTTCCATCTGCGCGATACGGCGGGAGACTTTTTCGGAGCGGCTGCCGAAGTTCATCCGGCGCAGCTTATCCAGTTGCGCCTGCAGGTGATCTATTTCGCGTTCACGCTCGTTCAGCTTTTCCAGAAGGGCACGGTTCAGCGCCTCCTGTTCGGCAAGGAGACGTTTCAGTTCATCGATATTGTCAGGAAGTAAGCTGTTCATACCGGGTATATTACCAGGCTCATTCAGCGTCGACCAGGATAAAGAGGCCTACAACATAGTCAGTGACGTAAGCAGTCTTTTAGGCTGCCGCCAGTCGATACCTTCAAGGAGCATCGCCAGCTGTGCCGGTGTGAGGAACACTTTGCCATCCCGGGCTGACGGCCAGGCGAAGCGGCCGCGCTCCAGCCGTTTGGTCAGCAGACACAGCCCATCGCCGGTAGACCAGAGGAGCTTTACCTGACTGCCATTACGCCCACGGAAGATAAAAACGTGACCTGACATCGGATCGTCTTTCAGCGTCGTCTGCACCTTTGCCGCCAGGCCGTTGAAGCCGTTTCTCATATCGGTGATGCCAGCGACCAGCCAGATCTTTGTCCCTGATGGTAATGGGATCAACGTTTGAGCTCCCGTATCAGCAGGTTCAGGATATTTTCGCTGATGGCACCATTCAGACGGAGTGATCCGTGCCGGAACGTCACTTCACAGCTGATATTGAGTGATTCAGGTGCCGCAGCAGCTACAGGTTGTGACCGGGGGGAGGTTGCAGGGACAACATCTTCGGTATCAAGTGTTATCGGGAGCAGCTCAGGCACGTTGTTTTCTGTTGTTGAAGGAGGACGTAGTTTTCCTTCGCGCCAGTACTGGCGCCACTTGAACAGCAAATTATCGTTGACCCCATGCTCACGAGCGAGTTGCGCTACGGAGATCTCTGGTCGATGCGAGAGTTCAACCATTTTGATTTTGAACTCAACGGGATAATTAGGGCTTTTTTTACGCACTGCGGTTAATGATTTCATGGATAGCGTCCACCATATTTGGTGTCCACTATCCTCTCAGGAATATCAGGATCTGCCAGACGGTGCTGAGACGACGCTTACTTATAACGAGTGTCGTCCACATTCAGCACTGAATTATCAGACGCCATCAGAGTTTGCAGCACGGTGGCGAAATGTAAAATGTGAAGGTAAACAAACCGACCTTACTAACTGACGGTTGTATCTAATCCTGGGGGCAGGTCATTGTCTAATCACTGGCTCGTTAGAAATGTCCTGATGTTGAAAAGTCCGCTTAGTGCCAGAAGCGGACATTGATAACATCGCAATATCTTAATTTATGGGGAGCAGTTCACGGACGTTGCTTGCTCTTAGTGACCAATAGTGCGCACGCGACTAATGCAATTTATTACTTTTCATTTTATGCCCCACTGAGATTTAACGAGCCAAAATATTTAACGAGTTCAATAATTGAGTATCCAGCGTTTCAGTTGCAGGTGTTGGTAGTCCGTTCGCAATGCGATAATTTTTTATTGACTGCCTTGTGGAAGGCCCCATTATGCCGTCAATATTCCCGTTGTAATAACCTCTATCCAGCAAAGTGAATTGAACCCGCATGATTAAGCGCTTACGCTTCTCTGTACCAGAAGTCAGCCCATTACTTGCACGGTTAGCTTCTGTAGTTCCAACAGAATTCGTAGTAGTAGAGTTGTTATTGTCGTTAGAACGAAGCGAACGCACAGAGGAAGAGGACGATGAGGAACTTGTTCCTGAACTTGAAGACCCAGATGAGCTTGGTGAGCTGTATGTTTTTGGATAATAAGGAGTGCTGCCACCATAGTACCCGCCACCTGATGATGATCGGTGAGAACTATGGCTTCGATGGGAGCTATGACTGCGATGCCCTGCAATGTAGAATGGAACTTCGGTGTTAAGTGGGGCTATCACTAAATCATGTTCATTAAGAGTCATACCAGGCAAATCACTGGCTCCGGTGGATGAATCACTTGCCCATACAGAATTATTGAGCGCCAAAAATCCCGGAAGTAGAGCAGCAAAATTAAATTTTTTCATAAAATTGGTCTCGGTGGTTGATGAAAACGGCCTGTTGAGGAACTGAAATAACCAGTACAGGAAGACTTCTGAGTGCATTCATCACATTCTTTAGGATAGTAATTTTTCCAATCAGAGATCGACTGAGCAGCAAGCTCCCAAGCTCTTTCGGGAAGATGACACAAAGGATAATTAAAAATTGTTAGAGGTATACCTGACCTGCGCGCAGCGTCTATGGCGGAGATTATTTTCTCACTATAACTGCTGTGCTCAATGAAGATTGTTGACCAGTTCTTTCGTGCCCAACCGATAGATTCCAGCCCCATAAGGGAAATCTGATTGATGTTGGAGAACACACGGCCAACGAACTCTACAATATCATCCAATTCTGTATAGTTAGCCAGTGTCGGAATAACTCTAAGTTCGATATTAATCCCTGAGTTTCCTGCATTAATTAACCCCTTAACCGTTTCATTAAATGCGCCATCATTCCCTACCAGATGATCATGCACAAGTGGTCTTAATGAGTAGAGCGGGATACCAAAGGTGATTTTTATCTTTTTGCTTCGCTTTGCCATTTCCTGAGTAAAGTTGATATCAGAAAATTTGCGTCCGTTTGTTAAAACATGCAAAGCAGTATCTGGTGAATTCTCGATGATAAAATCAATGAAGTGAAGGAAATCATCTCCATACAGCAAAGGTTCTCCACCGCTGACCCCAACAACTCCATCCAAACCAAATGAAGCTATAGCAAGAGCTGATTGGGTAAGTAGCCAGTCATCATTTGATTTCTTAGGTGGCTGCGAACAAAACAGACACAAGTTATTGCAGCGTTCCGTTACTAAGACAGTATTATGATTGGCTCTGCGGGACAGAATTACGCGTATCATATTGCCATTGTTGATTATACCAATATCTCCATCTTCAATTGACTCATATAATTCAGTGCTAATAACAGAGAAATCAAAGCATGGTTGAATGGCATCATTATTGCCTTCAGCAACTACCAGTAAATTGGGTAAAAAGAATAAAGGGTTCATTGGTTTTTGTTTGCATAACCGATAGAACCCCGTGGGCACATTCTTTTTTGAAGCAAAATGAAAGATATCGTTCCTAATAACCTCAGACATATGCCCATCCTTTTAGCATCTCAGCCTTCGGACCACCTTCTGAGATGCAGTTCATCAGATACCTGAACATCCCCTTGTGATACTGACAAAACGTTGAACGACTCCTATCACCGACAGGCTCACCCTGTACACTTATGTTCTGGCATGGATCTGCACCGCAAAATGGTTGATATGCACATGTATCACAACCCGGCAGAGCAAAATTGAACGATGAACTCAACACTGCGTTATAGTAAGGACTCTTAGAAAATGATAGCGTTTTAACCTCACCCGCACTGAACTCCGTTTCAGGGTTCACCTTCTGCAACATACGGCTCTCATCGCTACCATATACTCGACCGTCATAATTGAAAAGAATACTGTTAAGCACGACCCCGCTTGGCGACTTTAAATCCGCATAACCACTAAAGCCGGGATTGAAGATCCTTTTCAGATGAATGGAGGCCGAATGTTCCACAACCCTTATCCCTTCATTATTCATCTTAAGGATTTCATCTATCAACGAGGCATAGAAACTGAAGTATTCCTCCATAGAAAATGTGAACGATGCTTTTTGTGCAAACCCATAGGGACTAACAGGTCGGATAAACATGTCCTTGAGGCCAAGAGACAAGTGAGCCTGGACAATCGATTCAGGATGCCTGATAAGATCTTTAGTAACTGTAGTAACCGTTGCAACGCGACCAGCGCCTAAAGACCGTTTGATAGCCTCTACTCCTGATACTGTTCTACTGTAAGCAAGCCCATGACCAAGAATTCGATTACTGTTGTGAACAACCTCCTCACCATCAAGCGAAACAGAGAACGTTATGTTCCTGCCTCTCGACCATTGAAGCATATCCTCATTCAAGACAGACAGGCTTGATGCTATCACCATCTCAAAATCGGAGCTTCCCAACGTTTCAGTACATTGCTCATAGATAGACTGAATTAAATCGAACCGCAAGAGTGGCTCTCCACCCTGTATCTCTATCTTGTAAGGTGGTATCGATAGTTTTTTGATAGTCGAAATGATATGAGGGATGAGATCGGGATCTAGATCATAACCAGAGGCGTTCACTGAAGCTCTACTGACCTGACAATACTTGCAGGTATGGTCGCAACGCAATGTGGGCACAATCATGAAAATTGGCCTGATCGCCAGTTCATTCATCAATCTTTTTGCAAAAGCAGAACTTAAAGCATAGGGAGCAATAGCTGATGAGCTTTCGTTGGTTATGAACAGCTTGCTTTCTAGTGGGTTTGATTGCTCCGCACTGATTTGCTCATCAGAAAGATCAAGCAGCTCTTGCTCATTAATGAAGTGATGAAAGCCTGCGAGGTTGCTTATAAAAACCCGTCCATTAGGCAATCTGTCAAAATTGAATGGCATCAATTCCATTACGAAAGCCTTTCATCTACGCTGCGAAGCACTTTATGGACAATAGAATCTCTCAACGCCTCTGTTTTATGCTGTAGCTTTTCTCGCAAAGCGTAATCATTCAGCAGTCTCTCGAATTCATAGAGGCATTCGGGACTATCGTTTTCAAAAGAGATCGTCCAAGAGGACAACTCCTCAAGGAGTTTCCATCGAGTAAGTGGAGTCATCCAGTATAGGCTATTGCGTATAACCCACTCAGAATAAAGTTCTTTTTCAAACGTCCTTTCGCACATTGCCATCACCTTTCAATGCAAATAACCACGCCCAGCAACTGCTTCAAAGCAGATTTTTCCTATGGAAACAATGATACAACATATCTATCGGTATGTTACAGGTGACTAGCGTGCCGTTGATCAATATATCGCAACGTTCGTAATGCCATCACCAATTGTGAACCTCTGCTTCTCGTTCATAGCTGCCCGTCTGACCTGCTCCCCATTGCTTAACATGCATCGTAGTAAGTATGCATTCCGAACTTCCGCTGTTCGCTCATAACGGACTGCGCTCACTTATTGCAGTGGGCGTTACCTTGAGTTTAATGCCAGCCTGGTACAGTCAGGTTGACAGTACTTGTTTCAGGCTTTCGTCATTAAAAACGGTTCCGGTCTTCAGGACGCCATAACACCAGTGCACCAGTTTCCGCATCAGCGCGCCAATGGCCACCATTTTAGGTTTACCCCGCAGGCACATCTCATCGTAAATATTACGCATTCGCTTATTGTAGATTTTTCCGCACAGGGCGGACATGTAAAGCTTCGCTCTCAACTGAGGGGGCCAATTTTCGACATCCGGGGTCGACTCCGGACCGATGTGCCTGAGCGTTTCTCGATCGGCACCACGCCCAGAAAGGCGGCAGCCTGCTCTGCTGATGCAAAGTTATGGCTGCGAAGCACGACCAGCATATGCATCCCCAGCTGGGGACCAACCGATTTAATTGAGGTCAGCAGTGTATAATCACGCCTCAGTGCAGGGCAGGCTTTGATATGTGCTTTAATCTGCCGCTCGATATTACTTACCTCCTCGCGTAGAAGCTGCGCCATACGCCTGCAGGAACTGATAATATCTGCAGGTGTGTCTGTCGACAGGTATTTTTCCAGCCAGTTTTCCTCACGCAGGGCATCGCCCAGCAAAACATCCCGTCGTCGCAGGAGTGCACCGAGATATCTGATTTCGGGTGCCGGCGGCTCCCAGCGGTGTGGTTTCTTAAGGAATGCGTAACAGGCCAGCATATAAGCATCCACCTTATCCGTTTTTGTCATTATTCCCATGCCACGTGCAAACTCCCGACTGCGGTGAGGGTTGGCCAGAGAAACCCGGAAATCGGCGTCATGTAACTCAGTGGCCAGCCGTTCGTGATAAACACCGGTAGCTTCCATCACAACATGAACATCTTCCGGGCCGCAGTGCTGAAGCCTCAGCCAGCGAAGAATATTTTCAACTGAATGTCTGTTATTTTGGATGTTACGGGTTTTTATGCGTCCTTTGATGCCGTCATAAAGCATGCAAAGATCCAGAGTGTTTTTACTTACGTCAATGCCGACTGGAAACATGGTTAAACTCCTCTCACATAAACCGTCACGCCTGTTCGCCTTGTACATACGGAGTCGAGCTCCCGGTAACCGTTCAACCTGATGTGCTGGCGTGAAAGGTGAAGCGGAGGGCCATGTGCTGCTAAACAAGGTTCAGCGGTGCCGACTTTTCTGACCTTAAGGGAAGGGGGCGGCTCACTCTGCTTCAGTGGTGGTAGCTAATCACCACAAACTGTTAGATACAAGGGAGGGGGGGGATAGGCAGAACCTGTCAAAACATTAGCCGGCTGCGCCGGGCAACGGCGCCATTTGCCGCGGTACTCCATTCAAATTCAGTTGGCGCCTCCATGCCGCTAACGCGGCATACAGAAGCTTCTCGGTGTCCTTACTGATTTTAGATTTTAACGTCTGCTTTGTGTTGTGAGTTCAACCGATGGATGCAACACATTGATTGAACCGTTCTGCGGGTGATTCATAGTCTAGCGTTTTTCTCGGCCTTTCGTTGAGCTGTCTGGCAACACTGTTAAGTCTTTGCTGGCTGTGAACCGATAAGTCAGTTCCTTTTGGAAAATATTGTCTGAGCAATCTGTTCGTATTTTCATTTGAGCCACGTTGCCAGGGAGATTGAGGATCACAAAAATAAATCTGAATGTCTGTCGCTATAGTAAATCGTGTGTGGCTGGTCATTTCAGCGCCACGATCCCAAGTTAATGTTTTATAAAGCTCAGCAGGTAATTCCCGGGCTTGTCTGATGAGTGCAGATATAACCGTTATGGTCTTGTTGTCTCTGATCTTCGCCAGCATAACAAAACGAGAATGACGTTCTACGAGGGTGATGATATAGGAGTTTTTCGAGCCCTGAATCAAGTCACCTTCCCAGTGACCTGGGATGGCTCTGTCAGCCGCCTCTGGTAGCCTTTCGCTGACAGGTATCGTGTTCGGGATTGACCCTAATCCTTTCCCTTTAAGCGATGACGTTCTGGATCTACGCACTGCTCTTCCGCTTCTGAGGCATTGCTGCAGCTCTTTTTTTAATGCTCCCCGGGTTTGTATAAAAAGCGTTTTATAAATCGTTTCGTGTGACACATGCATTTCCTGATTATCCGGATAACAGCGTTTCAGCCAACCGGCGATCTGTTCCGGCGACCAGTCCTGATGCATCTTCTCTGCAATGATTTTACACAATGCGGGGCTTTCAATTAGCTTGCAAGGTTTTGGTCTCAGTGCATTTTCCCACGCAGTAGCATCGGCTTTTGCTGCACGGTATTGTTTTGCACCACCGTGCCTCCTGACCTCGCGGCTAATCGTTGAGGGCGCTCTTGATAATTTGGCGGCGATATCCCTGATACTGAATTTTGCTACCAGCCCTCTGGATATCTCCTCTCTTTCATCAAGCGAAAGCGCTAATCGGTGCCGTTTTCGCACGGGAGGACGATAGCCGCCTGTCTGGTGGATAGTGGGCATAATGGAAGAATGATATCTGTCGAATATTCTGGCGATATAATGTAGAGAATCACCTTGCTTATATCTGTCCCAGATAATTGCCTTCGTAGTTAATGCGAGTTCTTCGTTTCATGACAATGTCCCCCTTGATTAAGGATAGCGTTGCATCGACCCGTTGAACTCACAGCTCATGGCGGACATAAAATTAAGTAGTAAAAAATGTTAAGACATATCAAGCCTGTCTTTTGACCTTTCCATTGCTCGAACTACATAAAAACATTGTTAGCAATGGTTAAGACACACTAGAAATAATAACTCTTGGGTATTAATTTGGAGTAATTAGTTACTGCCAAAAATAGATCCCTTAACTCTTTAACCATTTGTTCTAAAAGTCATTTCTAAACCAAAAACAATGAAAAATATAATTTAACCTATTTTTTCATTTTGAAACAAGTGAAAATTTGACGCAACTGAGAATGCGAACAAATATTAAAAAGCCTTGCATTCATATGGCAAACATTGTTTTTGAGTTACAAACACAAACTTAAAAAGGAATGATCTAATGATGCAACAGAAAAAAAATGACCAGAAAAAAGTGACTCTTAAAAAACTCAATAAGAAAGCCAGTAAAGTAACGCGTGGATCTGATGGCCCAATCATTGAGTTCTTTAATCCAAATGGAGTTATGCATTACGGTTGATTGTAATGAATAATGGCAGGCGGGAATAAACACCCCGCCTTTTTATTGAATAAGGAGTGTTCTATCATGTTCAACATGACTCATTATCTGCGCTTTAGCATTTATAAAAATGACTTGGTTGTTATTGATATAAATAATGATGAGTTCTTTATTATGAACGACATCAATCATGAAAATATAAACCGGCTTACCGACATTGAGGAGGAGTTATTGGCTGCAGGACTAATACAATCACTAACACCGATTAGCGATAACAATGAAAATTTCTATGATGAACGATGGTTACCAAGAAAAGCAGAACTGCACAGAATTAATCCTTTCTTATTATTAAAGGCATACAGCATTTTTTTAAAATGCAAAAAAAATCTTGACCGCAATGGTTATTACGGAATTATATACAACCTGAACAATATCAAAAAAAATGACAGGTGGGATAAATACTCACCGGAAGCTATAATTAACTGCCTTAATTTTATAATGCCATTTATACACTGTGAAAACCCATGCCTGATTTATTCTTATGTATTAGTTACGATGTTAAGAAAAGCAACTGGTAAGGGGACTCTGGTCGTCGGAGTCAGAACTCGTCCCTTTATAAGTCATGCCTGGGTTGAGTTTGACGGTGAAATAATTTCCGATAATGTTTACTTACGGGATAAACTCAGTGTCATCATGGAGATTTAAATGCTTATTATCACAGGAAATAAAACACCTACGGGACTAGAGGATTACATCTGCAAACATAATATGTTTATCTATGCAGATGATACCTACGAGAAATGGGATTATAAAGATAAATATGTATTATTCAAAGGTTATTGTTTTGATGAAGACGGGAATGAAATTACAATAAACAAGCATTCATTTCTCCCTGAAGTGCTGGACAAACTGCCCGCGCTTAGTGGTTTCTTTGTTTTAATTACTATATCTAAAGATAAAATTGTTATATATAAAAGTCTCAGTAGGAATACTGATATATTTTATAACGCTGACGATAACAACCTTACTATAAGTGACAACATCAAACTTCTGTCAGATTTATCGGGTAAAAAACATATAGACTCAAATTTTTTTAGCGCTTTTGTTAATAATGCGTGGGTTTCAGTGTTCCTTAGCCCTATAAGGGGTATAGAAAAAATAAACGGTGGTTGTAAATACGTTTTTGACTCTGCCGGCGTTCATGTTTTTAAGCACGCAAATATCACCCCTTCTAATAAAGATTTTATTGAAGTCACTTCAAACATGATAAAATCAGCATGTAAAAACAAAAGGGTAATTTTGCATTTATCAGGAGGGTTCGATTCGAGTTTTATATTTTATATATTAAAAAAATGTAACATTAGCTTTGAAGTCTATACCCATGCTCCTGACCGATATGATAATGACTCAGAAGTTATCAGAGTCAAAGAGTTATGTACCAAAAACAACATCCCATTTAAAGTTGTGACCGGTTTTCCAGACACGCTTAAAAATAATAAGGAGATCAGCATCCCCTCGGATGTTAATGTCATTGAGAATGAATCAGAAGATAACCAATATAATGAGCTATTGAATAATCAGGACATCGTTTTCTTAAATGGTCACGGTGGGGATTGTTTGTTCGTTCAAAACCCCTCACTCAAGAGTGTTCATCACAGATTGAAACATGGGAAGGTAATCAACGGACTATATAATGCTTATAAACTATGCAGGCTAAAATATTTGTCGTTCTCGGATATAATTAATCCGAAAAGCAAAATCAACTGTAATAACTGGTTTACTGATAAAAAATACAAAGACTTTTATAAACATCCTTTACTAATGCATATTGACGAAAGTAGTCCAGAGTACGACCATATGGCCAACATGTTATATTTCATGGAAACCCTTCCACTACAGTTAAAAGGGGGCGCAATGATGTTTTCTCCATTTCTGATGTCTTGCGCGTTCAGGGCTTTTATGAAATACCGTTATGAGTATAATTTTAGCTCAGAACACGACAGGTTCTTAGCCAGAAAGATAGCATATAACATCGCGCACGATATTCGATTATTTGATGTACGAAAGCGTTCCTCTAATAACCTTTTGTTTGAGTTTTTACATAAAAACAAAGAAAGGTTACATTCATTGATAAATATGGGATTTACCCGGGGGATGGGGAATATAACGACTGATGATTTGAAAGAGTCGCTGGAAGTTAATACATCGATTGGTATTGATGGTAATGCAACAAAATTTCTAAAATTAATGATGCTCAGTCGCTATGCTGAAATGAACATGCTGACAAAGGAATAACTTATGGATAAAAAGAACTCAACATCTAAAGTAATTAAAATCCTTACCAGGAATGGCCTGAGAAATTTTGTCATTGTGTTTTTTCTTTCGGTTTTTTCGTCAGCGTTATTATCAATTACTCCGGTTTATATATCGTCCATTACGGGGCGTTTAACAAATAACAACCCTCAAGGGATCGAATCGATTTATGTTATCGGAGCCATGTATGTCATCACACTTGGAATACAAAAGTGTTTGCAATTCCTTTCAGTATACTGCCAGAGCCATTTAAGAATTGACGCCATAATAAACATTTCGCGTGCCTATCTGCAGTCATTATACGAAAAAGAAAGAACGCTGGCTCCGGATGAAAACACTGGGGATATCAGTCATAAGTTAAATCAGGCGACTAACGATATCTATGTCATCATCAGATTGCTTGCTACAAATCTATTTCCTTCTGTTTTGCAGATTCTGATATCTGTTGTTTTCATATTCAGTTCAGGCGATGTTTTTACCTCGGTTTTATTTTTGCTGTATTCATTTGTATTTATTGTTGTTAATACTTATTTCAGCAAAAGAATATTAAAAAGCAAACGAGTTTTACTTGATAGTGGGCGAAAAACATATAGTCTTATCACCGATAGTGTTAAAAACATATCACTTGTCAGAAGCATGAACACCTTTGATTTTTTCTTCAGTCGATTTCGTGCTACTTTAGAGAATGACCGTAATTCCCAACGGGACTACTGGCATTTAAATATCAAAAGTCAGATAGCCTCCGGGCTTCTAAATTTGATTGTGTTTGGTGTTGTGTTTTTCAAGGTGTTAAATGATACGGTAAATGGTTTAGTTCCACTCAGTCATTTTATACTGATTACATCTTACATTATTCTTTTTATTACTCCTCTGGAGGGGTTGGCTCAGTCACTTATTGAATTAAAAGAGGCGAGTTCTAATCTTAATGAATTCCTGAAAAACATGAATCATGGGAAGGAAAGTAAAAATCTTGTCAGAATGGACGGCAGCATTGATATCTTCGCCAAAAATATTGAGTATACATATAATGATCAAAATGCGCAGCAAAATTTCAAACTTGGCCCTGTAAACCTGACATTAAAATCAGGTCTGTTTTACAGTTTAACCGGAGAGAACGGGTCCGGCAAATCGACTTTTATAAAAATATTAACCAGGCAATTAAAAAATTACAGTGGTCAATTGACAATAGGAAGCAAAGATTACCAGTCTATCCTGGATGATGATTTTTATAATATTGTATCGTATGTGTCCCAGGATGATTTCATTTTTATGGATACGTTGAGATTTAATCTTCAGATTGCGAACCCCAAAGCAACAGAAGAACAAATGCTGCAAGCGCTTGAGCTATCTGGATTGAGCAACATGAATGACACCAGTCTGCTTAGCAGATCAATCGCTGACGGCGGTGTTGATTTTTCCGGCGGGCAAAGGCAAAAACTGTCCCTTGCTCGTTTATTACTGCGCAATCCTAAGATCATCATACTTGATGAAGTATCCTCTTCTATGGATATAAAGACGGAAGAACATTGTTTTCGCACTATCAGGAGCAAATTCCCTGACGCAACAATCATTAATATCACTCACCGTCCAGCCTCACTAATATTGTCTGATGAAATTATTGTCTTTCAGGATGGTAAAGTAGTTGAGTCAGGTACTGTAGATGACCTAATGAATGCAGGGCATTATATTTCAGATCTTATGAGAAAGTATGCCTCTGAAAAAAGTGGAAGAGTAAAGGTTTGATTTAGTTTCAATATAATTCAGGCCGCTGCTGCGGCCTTTTAAGTTGTCCGCATTGACCAATAGCTATCATGAATTAGGTAATGCTGCCAACTTACTGATTTAGTGTATGATGGTGATTTTAAGGTGCTTGCGTGGCTTCCATTTCCATCAGATGTCCTTCCTGCTCCGCTACTGAAGGCGTGGTGCGTAACGGCAAAAGCACT
>OJKH01000490.1_pt1 | contig 15328 bp, 10 predicted proteins | sample 1596471 | NCBI WGS metagenome assembly OJKH01 (sample SAMEA4350108, study PRJEB24818) | metagenome | biome: human; feature: gut; material: faeces | place: Denmark | collected 2013-09
GAACAGAACTCCGAACAAATCGCGGCACAGAAGGGAACACCCACCCAACCCGGAACCGAGAGCCCTGACAGCAACCGTCCCATCGAGGAAAGCCTGGAACTGTTCAACAAAATGAACAGCGGTGAAATAGAAGAAGGCAAAATGGTGCTCCGTGCCAAAATAGACATGGCAAGCCCCAACATGCACTTCCGCGACCCTATTATTTATCGTGTGGTAAAGACTCCGCACCACCGCACAGGCGAAACCTGGAAAGCATACCCTATGTATGACTTCGCACACGGACAGAGCGACTACTTTGAAGGAGTAACTCATTCACTGTGTACCCTGGAGTTCGTACCCCACCGTCCGTTGTACGACCTGTTCGTGGACTGGGTAAAAGAAGGTAAAGATCTGGACGACAACCGTCCTCATCAGTATGAGTTCAACAAACTGAACTTGAACTACACCTTGATGAGCAAGCGTAACCTGCTGATTCTGGTAAAAGAACATCTGGTAAACGGTTGGGACGACCCCCGTATGCCGACTCTCTGCGGTTTCCGCCGTCGCGGCTACTCGCCCGAGTCCATCCGCAAATTTGTAGACAAGATAGGTTATACCACTTACGATGCCCTGAATGACTTCGCCCTGCTGGAAAGCGCTGTCCGCGAGGACTTGAACAGCCGTGCCACCCGTGTATCGGCAGTCATCAATCCGGTGAAGCTGATCATTACCAACTATCCCGAAGGACAGGTGGAGGAAATGGAAGCTGTCAACAACCCGGAAGATCCGTCGGCAGGCACACACACCATCGAATTCAGCCGCGAGTTGTGGATAGAACGCGACGACTTCATGGAAGATGCCCCGAAGAAATATTTCCGTATGACTCCGGGACAGGAAGTGCGTCTGAAAAGCGGATACATCGTGAAATGTACAGGCTGCAAGAAAGACGACAACGGCAACGTGGTGGAGGTATACGGCAAATACGATCCAGACAGCAAAACAGGGATGCCGGGCAGCAACCGCAAAATCAAAGGTACCATCCACTGGGTAAGCTGCGCACACTGTCTGCCTGCCGAAGTACGCCTGTACGACCGCCTGTGGAAAGTGGAGAACCCGCGTGATGAGATGGCCGCCATCCGCGAAGCAAAGAACTGCGACGCACTGGAAGCCATGAAAGAAATGATCAACCCCGATTCGTTGAATGTATTAACCAACTGCTATGTAGAAAAATATCTGGCCGATGCCAAACCGCTGGATTACTTGCAGTTCCAACGCATCGGTTATTTCAATGTGGACAAAGACTCTACACCAGAAAATCTGGTGTTCAACCGCACCGTATCTTTAAAAGATACCTGGAGCAAAATTAATAAATAAAAACAAGCTTATGAACTATGACATGTCTTCTTACTTTGAAGACCCGGAATTTAAAGAAGCATTAGCAAGATACGAGGGTATGGTGGAAAACCATACCCCCGCTTATTTTGAAGCTGATGAACTGACCGATATCGCCGAATATTACGCCTCAAAAGGAAGACATAAAGACGCTGACAAGGCCATAAATCTTGCAATCCAATTGCACCCTGATAACATAGACGCCCTGATTTTCCGGGCACGTTCCTTGATGCTGCTAGGAAAAAAAGAAGAAGCTCAAATGGTAATGCAGCTCATCAACAACCCTGCCGACCGTGAATTCAGATTCCTGCAAGCCGACCTGCTGATAGAGGAGGAACACATGGAAGAGGCCGATAAGATATTACAACAACTGGCCATGGACGAGGAGTATGAACTGGATACGCTGCTAGACATCATTCTGGACTACGTTGACGTCAACCAGAAAGAATACGCCAAGAAGTGGATCGACTGCCTGTTTGCCCATTTCGACATGCAAACCCTGCCGGAAACCAACCAACGTCTTCGCGACGTGCTGTGCGATTATTACAGTACTTTCAACAAACCGAAGTTGGCTATCCCTTACCTGAACATGACTCTGAACGAGTTTCCCTATTCCGTTCAGCATTGGAACGAACTGGGTAAATGCTATCTGCAACAAGAGCAATACGAAAAGGCGCACGAAGCTTTTGATTTCGCATTAGCCATTGATGAAAACAACACAGAGACATTGACCTTGAAAGCATTCCTTTACAGCCAGACAGCAAATATCAAGGAATCTATCAACTATTATCTCCGTCTGGAAAAGGCGACAGAGAAGAAACCTCCCGTTTATATGGCATTGGCTGGTCTCCACTTCGAGATGAAGGATTACGAAACCGCCATGAAGTATACACAAAAGCTGCTAAAACAGAAACAGGAGATAACTGCATTCGAGCTAACCGATATATATAGTATCGCAGCCCTCTGTCATGTAGCCCTGGGACATCCTGAAGAGGGATATATGTATCTGGACCAAGTGCTGAAGCAGAACGGGAACGATGCGGAAACACGTATCTATGCCGGACAGTTTTTCACGATAATGGCAGGCAGCAAGGACATCAGCGAGGAGGAAAGAAAGAATAATATCGACAAGGCGGAGGAACAATTCAACCTCGCCCTGGAATTCACCCCGAAAGAGGAACGGATGGATATTTTGTTCAAAATCGGCTCCAAATACTTCGATGAACATCTCTTTGAATATGCCAACCGGTATTTTGAGCAAATAAACAAAGAATTTCCCCAAAACGCCCATAGCACTTATTTCTTTCTAATTTATGGCTATCTTTATTTACAGAAACCAGGTCCGTTCATACACTATCTGGCTAAAATCAATAAAGAACTTCCTGATACGTATGCAGCTCTGGGAGTTGATGAAAACGCACAGTTTCCCGACCAGTTATTCAACGAAGCGATACGCGTAATCAAGGACGATATCAGCAAAGGCAAGCTAAACTTAAACAATTATTTATAATTATTTTATGGAATCAGTTGCATTTATCCAGTGGTGTCTGGACCACTTGAATTATTGGACAATAACGTTATTAATGGCCATCGAAAGCTCTTTTATCCCTTTCCCCTCGGAAGTGGTAGTGCCGCCCGCCGCCTATAAGGCTGCCGGAGGAAACAGTGACCTGAATGTATTTCTGGTAGTTATATTTGCGACCATCGGAGCCAATATAGGAGCCATCATCAATTATTATATAGCCTATTTCGTAGGCCGTCCGCTGGTTTATAAATTTGCGAACAGCCGCTTCGGACACATGTGCCTGATTGATGAAGCCAAGGTTCAGAACGCAGAACACTACTTTGACAAGCACGGGGCACTCTCCACCTTTATCGGACGTCTTATTCCTGCCGTCCGCCAGCTTATCTCCATTCCTGCCGGTCTGGCCAAGATGAAATTATCCACTTTCCTGCTGTACACAACGCTGGGAGCAGGTATCTGGAATGCCATTCTGGCGGCTATCGGTTACTATCTGCAATCAGTGGTTCCCGAAGAGCAGTTATTGAGTACCGTAACCGAATACAGTCACGAGTTAGGATATTGCTTCATTGCTATCGGTGTTTTAGTGGTAGGTTTCTTGATTTACAAAGGAAGAAAATAAAAAAGAATGAACTTTTTTCCATTTAAATTTGTTATCATTACAGTATCGAACTAAAATATAATAAAATTATGGCAAAAACAGCATTTAAAGGAGCACCGGTGACATTGGCCGGAGAATTTGTAAAAGTAGGAACTTCAGCTCCGGAATTTACATTGGTAAAAGGAGACTTAAGCAATTATACATTAAAGGACGGTAAAGGCAAGTACCTGATTCTGAACATTTTTCCCAGTCTGGATACAGGTGTATGCGCTACTTCCGTACGCAAGTTCAATCAGTTGGCTGCAAACCAGCCCAATACGGTAGTGTTGGCTATCTCTAAAGACCTGCCATTCGCCCAGGGCCGCTTCTGCACCACCGAAGGGATCAGTAACGTTATTCCTTTGTCTGATTATCGCTATACTTCCGATTTTGCTGAAAAATATGGTGTTCTGATGACCGACGGTCCTTTGACGGGATTATTGGCACGTTCGGTAGTAGTGGTTGACCCGGAAGGAAAAGTGGTTTATACCGAACTTGTTCCCGAAATAACCCAGGAACCGGATTATGAAGCTGCGTTGAAAGCAGTAAAATAAAAAGCTCCCGAAGGAATAAAGAAAACGGCAGAAGATTTTGTCAATCTGTCTGCATAGGTTTTGGTGGTTTCGGGCATAACTTCTTGAAGTTATGCCCGAAACTTTTATGTGTTATGCCGGAAAGATCTATCATCTTGCATACGAACGATCTATAATCTTACACCCGAAAGATCTATCATCTTGCATCTTCATCTTCTAAGACAAATACCATTGATACATTCGGTGTACTCCCTCTTCTATATCAATCTTATGCTGCCATCCCAGACTATGCAATTTGCTTACATCCGTCAGCTTGCGCATAGTGCCGTCGGGCTTCGTAGCGTCAAAAGTCAGTTTGCCTTGATAGCCCACTTCTTTGACAATCTTATCCGCCAATTGAGCGATGGTGATTTCTTTTCCCGTACCGATATTGATATGGCAGTTACGGATATCCTTGGAACCGGGTGTGTATGTATCCTTAAAGTCCACATGCTCCATGATATAGACACTGGCATCGGCCATTTCCTCACTCCATAAGAATTCACGCAACGGCTTGCCTGTACCCCATAAGGTCACTTCCTGTCCGGAGATGCCGTATTTTTTCAATACAGCCAGAATTTCCTCATCCGTATTCAAACCGCTTACCCCCTCCACAGGGCGGAGATTCATATCTTTACGCACCGCATCCCAATCTCCTTCATTCAGGCATTTTCCCAAATGAATCTTACGAATCATGGCAGGCAGCACATGGCTGTTCTCCAAATGGAAATTATCATTGGGACCGTAAAGGTTCGTGGGCATCACGGCTATGTAATTGGTTCCATATTGCAGGTTAAAACTTTCGCACATCTTCAATCCCGCAATCTTCGCAATAGCGTATGGTTCGTTGGTGTACTCCAACGGTGAAGTCAGCAACACCTCTTCCTTCATGGGTTGTCCGGCATCACGAGGGTAAATGCAAGTGCTTCCCAAAAACAAGAGTTTCTTTACATCATGGCGGAAACTCTCCCCTATCACATTCTGCTGAATCTGCAAGTTCTGATAAATAAAATCGGCACGGTAAAGACTGTTCGCCATGATACCGCCCACATGTGCCGCCGCTAAAATGACATACTGGGGCTGCTCTTCATCAAAGAACTCCTTCACAGCCTGCCCGTCCAGCAGATCCAGTTCTTTGTGAGAACGGCCTACCAGATTGGTATATCCTTTTTGCTGCAAATTATTCCATATAGCAGAACCCACCAGTCCGTGGTGTCCTGCTACATATATCTTGGCTGTTTTTTCCATTATTCCGCTATTTGAGCCTTTAAATATAGTTTCTTCACGAACTTCATATCATGCTTCACCATGATTTTCACCAGTTCGGGGAAAGAAGTCTTACGGGGATTCCAGCCCAATAAGGTTTTGGCTTTAGTGGGATCACCCAGCAACTGCTCCACTTCGGCAGGACGGAAATACTTAGGATCGACGGCAACCAGTTCCTTGCCCGTCGCCACATCGATGCCTCTTTCATCCACCCCTTTGCCTTCCCAGCGCAACTCAATGCCCACTTCCTTGAAGGCCAAGGTACAGAACTCGCGCACCGTATGGTACTCGCCGGTCGCAATAACAAAATCTTCGGGAGTATCGTGCTGAAGAATCATCCACATACACTCCACATAATCTTTGGCATAGCCCCAGTCACGCAAAGAATCCAGATTTCCCAGATACAGCTTGTCCTGATATCCCTGGGCTATACGTGCGGCAGCCAAAGTAATCTTGCGTGTTACAAAGTTTTCACCACGACGTTCGCTCTCATGGTTGAACAGGATGCCGTTCACGGCAAACATACCGTAACTTTCACGATAATTCTTGGTAATCCAGAAACCATACTGCTTGGCCACCCCATACGGAGAACGGGGATAGAAAGGAGTCGTTTCCTTCTGAGGGACTTCCTGCACCAGTCCGAACAACTCGGAGGTAGATGCCTGATAAATCTTGGTCTTTTTTTCCAAACCCAGGATCCGGACAGCTTCCAACATACGCAGCGTGCCTACCGCATCCGCTTCCGCAGTGTACTCGGGCACATCGAAACTTACTTTCACATGGCTCTGAGCAGCCAGATTATAGATTTCATCGGGCTGTACAGCCTGAATGATACGTATCAGCGAACTACTGTCGGTCATATCCCCCCAATGCAGGTTCACCAGACGGGTCTTTTGCATATCACGAACCCACTCGTCCAGATAGAGATGTTCTATACGACCTGTGTTGAATGAAGAAGAACGGCGCAGAATACCGTGAACCTCATATCCCTTTTCAATCAAAAACTCTGCCAGGAATGAACCGTCCTGACCTGTAATACCTGAAATTAAAGCAACTTTTTTCATTTCGTTTATTGTAAATGGCCTCATGCAGGCCTTCTAAGTTATTTCATATCACATAGCTATCTGCCTTTCGGCATGACAAAGGACAAAATGACCAAACAGAACGGCAGATAACAGACAGCATACACTCCATGTATGCAGAAATAAAATATATACAAGAAAGAATACTTACTCCGCCGAGAATTCTTTGATGCGCTGTTCCTCGCTCAACCGGCAGATCAACAATGTGTTATTCTTCTCAGCAACGATATATCCGTCCAGTCCCTGTACCACCACCCTCTTTTCCTGTGTAGTGTGAATCACACAGTTACGGGTTTCATACAACTTTATATTCTCACCTATCTGCGTATTATTATGGGCATCTTTCGGCAAATTCTCGTGCAACGATCCCCAAGTACCCAAATCACTCCATCCAAAGCTGGCAGGAAGGACAAAAATCTCATCCGCCTTCTCCATAATGGCATAATCCACCGAAATGTTCTCGCACAAAGGGAAATTCTGGTTAATCATTTCCTGCTCCTTGTCCGTATAATAATAAGGAAGCAAACGCTCGAACACCTTCGAAATGGCAGGCTGATATACGCGCAGGGCATTCACCACCGTATTTACATTCCACACAAAAATACCGGCATTCCAGAAGAAATTATTTTTTTGAATATAGCGCCGGGCTGTTTCCAGATCAGGTTTCTCTTTAAAAGAATACACCCGGAATACTTCCTTATTGGCGGTAGAAGGTACACTGAGATCAGCTTCAATGTAACCGTAGCCCGTCTCAGGACGAGTAGGTTTCATGCCCAGGGTAAGGATAGCGTCCGAATCGGCCGTAAAATTCATCGCCGAATTAATCACCCGCTGAAACTCCGCAATATTCATCACAATGTGGTCGCTGGGGGTCACCACCATATTGGCCTTAGGATTACGTGCCTTTATTTTCCAACTGACGTATGCTATACAAGGAGCCGTATTGCGACGGCAAGGCTCACGCAAGATATGATCATCAGCAATATCGGGCAACTGCTCCTTTACAGTGTCCGCATACTTCTCTGATGTCACCACCCAAATATTTTCCGGAGGACAGATCCCCTGGAAACGGTCAGCCGTAAGTTGGATCAATGTACGGCCGCAACCCAGTACATCAATAAATTGCTTAGGATAATCAGGAGTACTCATCGGCCAGAAACGGCTTCCAACACCTCCGGCCATTATAACGAGGTGATTATTCTTGATGTTCATATGATTCATTTTTTACGTTGTATGACCGCAAAGATAAGTATTATTTTTTAAAAAAAGTATTGCGTTTTAATTTATATGTTCTATATTTGCATACGACTAACATTTTTTTTGTCATGAAACAACCGACAACTGAAAACTCTGATATAATTAAACTAGTAGCGATATTAGGTGATTTTGCCTTGTTGAACCTTTCTATGATACTTGTGTTTTTTATTCTGAAAGGAATAGATTCACAGGCCATAGCCCATATTTCATTGAAAACCTACCTGCTGACTTCCAACCTGTGCTATATTCCCTGCATATCCATCTTTGGGGTCATACCGCACAACCGCATAGTGCGTCCGGAACAGATTGTAGGCCGCCTGTTAGGAACAATCAGTTTGCATGTAGTCATCTTCCTCACGGTGCTGGCCATTATTAAGGTAGATAACTTCTCACGCATCTATCTGCTTGCTTTCTATCTGTCTTTCATACCTTTAGCTATAGGATGGCGACTGACATTGCGGTTCTTTGTGAAAATGTTCCGCCGCAGTGGCAGGAACCTGCACACCACTGTACTGATAGGCGACGGGGACAATATGGTGGAGCTATACCATACGTTGAACGATTTGACTTACGGATACAGGGTTTTAGGCATTTTCTATGATGAGAAGGACTCTAATTACCCCGAAGGAATTCCCTTTAAAGGTCCTGTAAACCAATTATTTGAATGGTTGTCCCATAATACCGTGCACGAACTGTACTGTGGTCTGCCATCCAGCAGAAAGGATGATATTCTGGCCATCATGAACTATTGCGAGAACAATCTGATCCGCTTCTATAGCGTACCTCATGTACGTAATTACATAAAGCGTCAGCTGCAACTGGAATTATTGGGTGAAGTTCCTGTATTGTCCATCCGTACCGAGCCGTTGCAGAACCCGGTAAACAGACTGGCAAAACGGTTATTTGATTTGACATTTTCCTCTCTGTTTTTACTTACAATTTTTCCATTTATATACCTGATTGTAGGTCTTATTATTAAAATTACCTCACCTGGTCCCATATTCTTCAAACAGGAGAGAAACGGGGAAAACGGGAAAATCTTTAAATGCTATAAGTTCCGTTCCATGAAAGTGAACGCATTGTCCGATTCATTGCAGGCTACCAAGAATGATCCCCGCAAGACCAAGTTCGGCAACTTCCTGCGTAAAAGCAATCTGGACGAACTGCCGCAATTCATTAATGTATTCAAAGGAGAGATGTCCATTGTAGGTCCCAGACCCCATATGCTGAAACATACAGAGGAATATTCCCAACTGATTAACAAATACATGATGCGCCACCTTGTCAAACCCGGAATTACCGGATGGGCGCAAGTCACCGGCTACCGGGGAGAAACCAAAGAACTTTCCCAAATGGAAGGCAGGGTAAGAAGAGACTTGTGGTATATTGAGAACTGGACTTTCCTGCTCGACATCCGCATCATGATAAAAACAGTAACCAACATGTTCCGGGGCGAGAAAAACGCCTATTAATTCAAATCGTAGGAACATTATAAAAAATAAAAAGATATGAAAGGTATTGTACTAGCCGGAGGTTCGGGCACGCGCCTCTATCCTATTACCAAAGGAGTATCCAAACAGTTGCTCCCTGTCTTCGACAAACCCATGATTTATTATCCTATATCGGTACTTATGCTGGCCGGCATACGGGAAATACTCATTATCTCAACCCCATACGACTTACCGAGCTTCAAAAGACTGTTAGGAGACGGAAGCGATTTCGGAGTACGCTTTGAATATGCGGAACAGCCTTCGCCCGACGGACTGGCTCAGGCCTTCATCATCGGCGAGAAATTCATCGGAAACGATTCCGTCTGCCTTGTACTGGGTGATAACATATTCCACGGCAACGGTCTGTCCGCCATGTTGAGAGAATCCGTACGTGCTGCCGAAGAGGACAAGAAAGCAACGGTATTCGGCTATTGGGTCAGTGATCCCGAAAGATATGGCGTAGCGGAATTCGACAAGGATGGCAATTGTCTCTCTATTGAAGAAAAACCTGCCCAACCTAAGTCCAACTATGCCGTGGTGGGACTCTATTTCTACCCCAACAAGGTAGTGGAAGTAGCCAAGAATATCAAGCCTTCGGCACGGGGAGAACTGGAAATCACCACCGTAAACCAGCAATTTCTTCAGGACAAGGAATTGAAAGTACAGACATTGGGCAGAGGTTTCGCATGGCTGGATACCGGTACTCACGACTCGCTGGCCGAGGCAAGTACCTACATCGAAGTCATTGAAAAGCGCCAGGGGTTGAAAGTGGCGTGCCTTGAGGGCATAGCTTTGAGAAAAGGCTGGATTACTTCGGAAAAGATGCAGGAACTGGCCCAGCCGATGCTTAAAAACCAATACGGACAATATTTACTGAAAGTTATAAAAGAACTGGGATTAGAATAATGGAAGTTATAAAAACAGCAATAGACGGGGTTTTCATTTTGGAACCCCGTATTTTTAATGATGCAAGAGGGTATTTCTTTGAAAGCTTCTCGGGACGTGAATTTGAAGAAAAAGTATGCAGGACTACATTTGTACAGGATAATGAGAGTTTCTCCACTTATGGTGTATTACGCGGCCTGCATTTCCAGAAACCTCCTTTCACACAAAGCAAACTGGTGCGTGTAATCAAGGGAGCAGTACTGGATGTGGCTGTAGATATCCGGAAAGGTTCTCCCACTTTTGGAAAGCATGTAGCTGTAGAATTGACTGGAGAGAATCACCGGCAGTTTTTTATCCCCCGCGGATTCGCACACGGCTTTGCGGTACTAAGTGACGAAGTGTTGTTCCAATACAAATGTGACCATTATTATGCTCCGCAAAGCGAAGGAGGAATCGCATGGGACGACCCCGATCTAGGCATAGACTGGCGACTTCCGGCCGACAAGGTTATTTTGTCCGACAAGGACAAGAAACATCCGAGATTGAAAGACTATCAAACAGATTTCGACTTTAATCAAAGTTTATATTAAAGGCAGTTTTGATTCTGCGTTTGTTTGGTTTTTGCCAGTGAAATTAAAAAAACCGAAAACTGCACACAGGACTATCGTAACGTTCAGGACAACATTTTCGAAGATTGACCTATAAAAACAGGGTGTATCTCCTATGAGAGATACACCCTGTTTTTATAGGTCAATATCTTTATATCACTTCTTCTCCATCCCCTCCTGAGGAACATTAAGTCCTGCCTTCAGATTTTCAAAGAATTCACGTCCGAACAAGATCCATGCAGAAGCGCCCGCCACTGCCAGGAAAATAAATCCGACAAGAATCACCTTCTTGCTGGTTCCCGAAGGCAGCAACGGCACACTGGCAGGTTCCACAACGGCAAATACAGGTTTGGCCTCCTGTACTTTAGCCCGTGCCACCTGCAATTGGGTAGCCACCTGGCTATACACCTGATATGCCAGATTCATATCATTCTGCAACCGTTCTCTCTCCGTCAAAGCACTTTGAAGGACAACCCCCTTGTTGGCATCCATGTAATTGGCATAATTCTGCTGGGCTACATAATACTCCTGCTGGCGTTCCTTATACAATTGTTCCAGATAAGCACAATCCTGCTGGGCTTTGGAGACCCTGTACGCTGTGATATACTCCTGAAGCTTCACCACTACCGTGTCTGTAATGGCGGCCGTAACCATCGGGTCCTGCAAAGTCACCGTCACTGTGGTGATGCCGGTTTTCTTATCCACATCAGCAGTAATAGCCTTACGCATGGCTTCCACTTTCTTCGCCTGATCTTCTGTCAGATGGAAAGGATCCAGCTTATTCCCTTCTTCCTCTTCCTTATCGGAGAAGAGAGATTTCACCCCACCTATAGCCGCCCCGGGCAATCCCATCACAGCACCCCACCACGGAGCTTTCTGCTCGTCGAGATAAGCTACAAAAGTAGTATCCACCTCACCGTCCAACGTGGTGACATGTGCATTAAACAGTTCCAGAATGAAAGGAGTAGACGCTACTATATCCGGGAAAAGAGATACGTTCAACGCATCCGCCTCACTGCCCAGACTCATGCCGCCGATCCCCAGCATGGCAGCCATTCCCGACAGGCTCCCCCCGCCGCTTTTGCCGGATTCGGGAGACAATGTCACTTCCACCGTATATTGCTTGGGAATACTCAGAGCGATAATCACCCCTACAATAGCACCTATTCCGGCAACCTTCAGCAGCATCTTTCGGGCAGCCCACAACTTACGGACATACTCCATCAAATCAATTTCCAACTCCTCGTCTTCCCGTGGCCTTTCCTTATTATTCGTATAATTCTTATCTTCCGCCATACTGTTTCTATTTTAAGATATTAGCAATAGATGCAATCATAGTCGCCAATGACGCACTGGTGGTTGCTATGGACAAGGTATTCTGCAAAGACCAGTTGCTCTTTTCCTTCACCGGAACAATCACCTCACATCCCGGCTGGATCAGCTCACGGCTACCTTTCTTCGCTCTCTTCACCTGACCGTTCATATATACAATATACGCCTTGCTCTTCTTCGCACGGAAACCGTAACCTCCGGCCTGCTCGATATAATATTTCAACGTCTTGCCATCTTCAAATGAAACGGTATTGGGATACATCACAGCCCCACTGATACGTACCGTATTGTTGTATTCAGGAATTTCAATCACATCCCCCTCACGCAATACGATATCCGCACTGGAGCCGGGTTTAAGCATCGCTCTTTCCAGATCGATACCCACATAATAGATATCTCCCAAGTCCAGCCGGTTGACATTAATGGAGTCCTTTCCTGTCTTGGCCATATCCAGAACCGTTTCCATACGTTTGCGTTCATCGGCATTGATACGACGGCTTAAACGGGCCCCTTTGATATAAGCAAACGGAGTCACTCCACCTGCCTTCTTGATCAAATCGGAAAGACGTTCACTCTTCTCTGTCAGCGCATAATCACCTTCATATAAAACCTCACCGGTCACTTGCACATTCACCTGTTCCTGATAAGCAGGACTCTTACGCACATATACTTGATCGTACGGTTGCAACACAAAACCCGGTTCTCCGTCTATCACAAAACCGTCTTTCAGAGAAAACGAGTACATTTGTCCTATGGTGGAAACCGCTTCCGTACCTTTGCTATCCTTGATACGGCGGGAAACATCCACACGGACGGTAGAAGCCGATTCTTTCAACCCGCCAGCCTGGATTATAATATCCTCCAAAGTCGTATTGTCGGCAAAAGCGAACTCACCCGGACGGGCAACCTCACCATACACCATGACGCTTCCCACATCCTCCAAGTCATGAATACTGGGAATATAAAGCACATCATTACGCTGCAAAGGTACATCGGGTGCAGTACCGTCCATGATGCCTTTTATATCTACTTGAATAACCTCTTTCTTCAGATTCTCGCGCTCGCGATGCAACACCGCACGTCCTGTAAAGGCATCACCCATAAGGCCTTCAGCCTTTTCCACCAGTTGGCGGACTGTATTCAAGGTTCCTCCGAACTGATAAATGCCCGGACGATAGACAGCCCCCTTGATTTCAAGCTTGTTCTCAAAACGGTCCAGAATAGCTTCAGCAGTCAGCGCATCACCATCTTTTACCTGGAATACGGAATAATCAATATCATCAATCGTATAAATCTGATACTCCTTTCCATTTTGACGAATCATGCGGAGAGAACGGGTATAGGCATCCCCCGAGAATCCACCGGCATACTTCAACAATGTGGCAACACTTTCGTTGTTTTTCATCTCGTATTTCATGGGGCGTTTCACATTACCCTCTATGCTAACCAACGCCTCGTATGGAGGAACAATGATCACATCGCCTTCCTGCAAGCGGATATCATCATTGATTTTACCTTTCATAATAAAATCGTACACATCTACGGTAGCGATCTTCTGTCCTCCGCGCACTACTTGTATATTACGCAAACTACCGATATCGCTCACACCACCGGCACGGTACAGTGCATGAAACACGGTAGAGAAAGAAGACAATGCATAAGTTCCCGGTTGGAACACTTCTCCCATCACATTCACCTGGATAGTCCGGCTGTTTCCCAAAGTAACCTTGATTTGTGAGGACGGGTTCTGTTCATTATCAAGCCCTGCATAAATCTTATTCAGTTCTTTACGCAAATATTGGTTGGCTTCGGCAATAGTCATACCGTTCAGATAAATTAATCCCAAATCGGGGATCGTGATAGATCCGTCCGGAGATACATTATCGCGGATGGTAGCCTGGTTTGTACCCCAGATATCAATGATTACCTCATCACCCGGCCCCAGACGATAATTAGGAGGAGTAGCCAGATTCACACTCGGCTCGAATGTAAGGTTTCTGGTTTCAAAAATGTCCCGTCCATACACCTTATCCTTCTGCATATCTTCCATATCGCCCATGCCCATCCCCTCGTAATAACGATTGGCAGAAACACTGTCCAACGAGTTCTTCCCTACCACTCTGTCCGCAGCTGAACGTTGGTCGAAAGTAAAATTCTCTGTTACGTAGATATCTTCCTGAGTCTTTGTCTTTTCACGCAAACGGTTCCGATTTTGCATCGTTGCATTTGCATCTTTATCAGCAGACCCATTTTGCTGTTCATAAAGTTTCTTTACACGCTTAGCCTGTTCTTGTGTCACTCCTCTACGGGCTAACTCTGTAGCAATCTGACGTTGGTCTTTTCCTTGTTGCATGCCCGTCTTCACATATTCCAACACCTGTTGGTCACTCATAGATTGCTGTGCAAGCACAGAACCCGAGAGGGCAAAAACTAAGACCAGTACGGATAATAGTTTTTTTATCATATAAATTCAATAAACTTAGTAATTTAGCAGCCGCAAAGGTAGATATTATTTTCGATATAGGCGAGTATTATTTCATAAAATATCCCTCTAACAAATATAAAAACGGCTGCCACCTGACGGTGTACAGCCGTTTATTCTTTAATAATCCGTTAGCAGAATTCATTCAGACTTCATTGCACAGCCCTCCTTATTTTAAAAAGGTCTGCAAGGGTAAAACTTGTGCAATACCGCCCGGCCGGATCAGCAATACATATTGACGATGGCTTCGTACAATTCCTGCTTACCGCTTACTTGCTTGGGCTCACCATTCTGCTTAGCATAAGCCACTACGTCTTCCAGTGTCAGCTTGCCTTCTTCAAATTCTTTGCCTTTGCCACTGTCGAATGAAGCATAGCGGTCTGACAACATCTTGCAGTAAGGAGATTCATTAAGCAAAGCAGCAGCACTTTCCAATGCACGCGCCATAGCGTCCATACCTGCAATATGGGCGATAAAGATATCTTCCAGATCAGTAGAGTTACGACGTGTCTTGGCATCAAAGTTGGTACCGCCATTACCCAAACCGCCATTGCGGATAATCTGCATCATGGCCTGGGTCAGTTCGTAATTGTCGATAGGGAACTGGTCTGTATCCCATCCGTTCTGATAATCGCCACGGTTAGCGTCAATAGATCCCAACATTCCGTTATCTACCGCAACAGCCAGTTCATGTTCAAATGTATGACCAGCCAACGTAGCATGATTCACTTCAATGTTCACCTTGAAATCCTTGTCCAGTCCGTGAGTTTTCAAGAACCCTACCACAGTTTCGGTATCCACATCATATTGATGCTTAGTCG
>OJKH01000496.1_pt1 | contig 15113 bp, 13 predicted proteins | sample 1596471 | NCBI WGS metagenome assembly OJKH01 (sample SAMEA4350108, study PRJEB24818) | metagenome | biome: human; feature: gut; material: faeces | place: Denmark | collected 2013-09
GTATTCCACAAACAAATAATCAATATTGGTGAATTAAAAGCGTACCTGGCAACACAGGGCGTGGAGATCAGGATATGTTAACAGAACAACAACGTCGCGAACTGGACTGGGAAAAAACCGACGGACTTATGCCGGTGATTGTGCAGCACGCGGTATCCGGTGAAATGTTAATGCTGGGCTATATGAACCCGGAAGCCTTAGATAAAACCATCGAAAGCGGCAAAGTCACCTTCTTCTCGCGCACTAAACAGCGACTGTGGACCAAAGGCGAAACGTCGGGCAATTTCCTCAACGTAGTAAATATTGCGCCGGACTGCGACAACGACACGTTACTGGTGCTGGCGAATCCCATCGGCCCGACCTGCCACAAAGGCACCAGCAGCTGCTTCGGCGATACCGCTCACCAGTGGCTGTTCCTGTATCAACTGGAACAATTGCTCGCCGAACGTAAATCTGCCGATCCGGAAACCTCCTATACCGCCAAACTGTATGCCAGCGGCACCAAACGCATTGCGCAGAAAGTGGGCGAAGAAGGCGTGGAAACCGCACTGGCAGCGACGGTACATGACCGCTTTGAGCTGACCAACGAGGCATCGGACTTGATGTATCACCTGCTGGTGCTGTTGCAGGATCAGGATCTGGATTTAACGACGGTAATTGAGAACCTGCGTAAACGGCATCAGTGAGTTGCGGGGTAAGCGGATGCGATATTGTTGTAGCATCCGGAAAAAAAAACGGGCAAGGTGTCACCACCCTGCCCCTTTTCTTTAAAACCGAAAAGATTACTTCGCGTTGTAATTACGCAGAGCGTTACGCCCCAAGACAATCCCCGCGCCAACCATGCCGCCCAGCAGCACCGCCAGAATCAAGGTAATTGCCTTTTTCGGGCTATCGCGACGAATAGGTAACGTCGGTTTCATTACATAGCGGTAAGCATGAATATCAAGTTTATCAACGTCAAGATTGTCGATATCCAGCAGGTTTTGACGAGTCTGATAGTAGTTTGATGAGAACACCAACGGACGAGTCGCCTCGTGCTTAATCATCGACTCCAGCGCTTCGCTCCCCAAAAGGAACATAGTATCCTGGGTTACGTCCTGTGTCTGCTGAATCTGCGGCTTTGTCACCTGCGCCTGATTCGCATACTGCAACGCTTCCTGAATCTGACGGATACGCAGATCTTTCTGCTCCTGCGCAACCACTTCCTGGGTCTTCAGCGAATCCTGCAAGTTTTTCATACGCAGCGCGATGTTGTCTTTCAGGTCTTTTCCCAGTTCTTCATTTACCTGGTCGTCAACTTGCTGGATATACTTCGCCAGCTGCTTCTGAGCACCTTCAGGTGTTTCACCAACATAAGACACCGCCAATGGTAACGACTGGTTTTTAACGGTAGGCTCAATGGTCAGCTTCTCTGCTTCTTCCTGGTTATCCAGCGTTTCCGCTAATGCTGAGAATGCAGTGCTGTAACGTCCGATAAGTGAAGCCTGAATGTCGGAGACTTTCGGTACAGCCGATCCGTAGATCACATTCATCGCGTTGGTATAACCAGCAATTTGCCCCACATCAGGTTGAGTAACGATAGCTGTGGAAGTCCACTTTTCTTTGGCAACGGCCAGATACCCGATAGCCAGGGCAATAGCAACAATGACAGAAATGATGATTGTCATCTTGCCACGCCACAACTGCACCAGTAAATCAATCAAATTAATCTGTTCCGGGTCATGGTTTTGCCCAGAAACATTATTATTTTCTACTCTCATCATTACCCTAACGGACGAAATAATTTTAAGTCGCCATAGTTTAGCGATAATCGCCATGAATGCTATAGGATATATGATAAAAATAATGAATTATTACAAAGGGAACATAAGAGAATCAGGGCGAAAATCGCCCTGATAACAGGATGTTAGTCGCTGCCAAAGAGATCGCGGGTGTATACCTTATCTGCCACATCCCTAAGCTCTTCTGCCATACGGTTGGAAATAATGACGTCGGCTTGTTGTTTGAAGGTGGCGAGATCTCGTTCCAGGCGAGAGTTGAAGAATGAGTCTTCTTTCATCACTGGCTCGTATATGATCACTTCAACGCCTTTAGCCTTGATACGCTTCATAATCCCCTGAATGGAAGACGCGCGGAAGTTATCTGAACCGCTCTTCATAATCAGACGATAAATACCCACCACTTGCGGCTTGCGTGACAAAATGGCATCGGCAATAAAATCTTTACGCGTGCGGTTTGCATCGACAATTGCCGAAATCAGGTTATTCGGCACAGACTGGTAGTTCGCCAGTAACTGCTTGGTATCTTTCGGCAGACAATAACCACCATAACCAAACGACGGATTGTTGTAATGGTTGCCAATTCGCGGATCGAGACAAACGCCTTCGATAATCTGGCGAGTATTCAGACCTAAACTTTCTGCATAGCTATCCAGTTCATTAAAGTATGCTACGCGCATCGCCAGATAGGTATTAGCGAAAAGTTTAATCGCTTCTGCTTCGGTTGAATCGGTGAACAGAGTCGGGATATTTTGCTTAATCGCGCCTTCCTGTAACAACGCAGCAAAACGTTCTGCGCGTTCTGAACGCTCACCGATGACAATACGTGAAGGATGGAGATTATCGTAAAGGGCTTTACCTTCGCGGAGGAATTCCGGAGAGAAAATAATATTTTCAGTACGATATTTCTTATGCATCGCTGCGGTAAAACCAACGGGAACCGTTGATTTGATGACCATAACCGCATAAGGATTTATTTCAACTACGTCTTTAATTACTGATTCTACACTGGATGTATTGAAATAATTAGTTTTAGGATCATAGTCGGTTGGAGTAGCGATGATGACATAACCAGCATCCCGGTAGGCTTCATTTTTATCTAATGTGGCATTAAAGTTTATTTTATCTGATTGCAAAAACTGCTGAATTTCCTTATCAACAATAGGAGATATCCGATCATTCAGCATAGCAACGCGTGACGGTAAAATATCTAATGCCACAACCTCATGATTTTGTGCGATTAGAAGCCCGTTTGACAAGCCTACATAGCCAGTACCGGAAATGGTGATTTTCATTTCATGCTCTCAGAATTAACTTAACTGTGAATCATGATGTTTTTAGCATCCTGATAAGAGCTAAAAGTTTTAACGCTACGTTGTTCGATGGTCAACGCAACGAAAAACAATTCAGATTTTCTTTATAAGAATAGCTGATATTTATTAAGTTAATATTAAGCAGTGAAATTTAGTCTATAAGATAATTGGCAAAAAAAAGCCCGGCACAATATACGCCGGGCCTCAATTTTATTGTTAGTTAGATCAGATTAATCCAACCATTCGGTATGGAACACACCTTCTTTATCAATGCGCTTATAAGTATGTGCACCGAAATAGTCACGCTGTGCCTGGATCAGGTTCGCAGGCAGAACAGCAGAACGGTAGCTGTCATAATAGGCAACCGCAGCGGCGAAGGTCGGAACCGGGATACCGTTCTGTACTGCGTAAGCGACGACATCGCGCAGCGCCTGCTGGTAGTCATCGGCAATTTGCTTGAAGTACGGAGCCAGCAGCAGGTTAGCGATCTGCGGATTTTCGGCATAGGCATCGGTGATTTTCTGCAGGAACTGCGCACGGATGATGCAACCAGCACGGAAAATCTTCGCGATTTCGCCGTAGTTCAGATCCCAGTTGTACTCTTCAGACGCGGCGCGTAGCTGAGAGAAGCCCTGAGCGTAAGAAACGATTTTGCCCAGATACAGCGCACGACGAACTTTTTCGATGAACTCAGCCTTTTCGCCAGCTGGCTGTGCTTTCGGGCCAGTGAGAACTTTAGACGCGGCAACGCGCTGATCTTTCAGAGAAGAGATATAACGTGCAAACACAGACTCGGTAATCAGCGACAGCGGTTCGCCGAGATCCAGCGCGCTCTGGCTAGTCCATTTACCGGTACCTTTGTTTGCTGCTTCATCCAGAATCACATCAACCAGGTAGTTACCGTCTTCATCTTTTTTAGTGAAGATGTCTTTAGTGATGTCGATCAGGTAGCTGCTCAGTTCACCGTTATTCCACTCGGTAAAGGTCTGCGCCAGTTCTTCGTTGGTGAGGTTCAGGCCACCTTTAAGCAGAGAATAGGCTTCAGCAATCAGTTGCATATCACCGTATTCAATACCGTTGTGAACCATCTTCACATAGTGACCTGCACCATCGGCACCAATATAGGTAACGCATGGCTCCCCGTCTTCAGCTACTGCGGCGATTTTGGTCAGGATCGGTGCAACCAGTTCATAGGCTTCTTTCTGGCCACCAGGCATGATGGACGGCCCTTTCAGCGCCCCCTCTTCACCGCCGGAAACACCGGTACCAATGAAGTTAAAGCCTTCTGCAGAAAGCTCACGGTTACGACGAATGGTGTCCTGGAAGAAGGTGTTACCACCATCAATGATGATGTCACCTTTATCGAGGTATGGCTTGAGAGAATCAATAGCAGCATCCGTGCCTGCACCTGCTTTCACCATTAACAGGATGCGACGAGGCGTTTCCAGAGATTCAACAAACTCTTTCACCGTATAGTAAGGAACCAGTTTTTTGCCTGGATTTTCGGCAATCACTTCTTCCGTTTTTTCACGGGAACGGTTGAAAATAGAGACGGTATAACCACGGCTTTCGATGTTGAGCGCAAGGTTGCGCCCCATCACTGCCATACCGACGACGCCGATCTGTTGCTTTGACATTGTTTACTCCTGTCAGGGATAAATATCGTGTTAAGAATTTTAGTAAAAATCGACATTAATTAATAAAAACATAATAATAAATTATTTACTTCTCATTTCGGGCCTGAATTTTTCGGTATTTCTTAACGTAGATGAATCCCAAAAAGCACGCCATATAACGGGAAGTTGAGAAAAATTGCATTTCAATACACACGACAATGCATATCCTAATCCCAATACGATAGGTTTTTGTCTAACAAGGAAATTGGTCCCATACGTTTTATGCAGGTAGAAAAGATTTCGAAGCATAAAATATCCTTTCCAGGAAAGAAGATCATTACCTTGATTGTTGACCAAAAGGCGGTATGCCTTGGCTTTAAGATTGCACTGGATGGGAATCCCCTTTCTTTTAGCTTTAATAGCGTATTCAATGTCATCACAAAAAATAAAAAACTTAGGCTCTGGATAGCCTATTTTTTCAACAACCTTTCGTGAAATCAATGGACCTTCAAATGGAATAGCTTCAATATCTACCTTCGCAGATTTATTACCAATTGTATTTAAGTAATTTTTTAATGGTGTACCTTTAGGGTTTAACTTAAATGGGTTAGATAAATCATAAGTTAATGGAGAAAGCTCTGCACAAGTTTCATCCAAGTTATATCTAACAGGTTGGACAATACCATCAGGGTTATTTGATATTAATATTTCAAGACAATTCACTGTAGGCATAAAATCATCGTCCATTAACCAAAGATAATCATAGCCATATTTTTCCGCCTCTATGAATCCTCTATAAAACCCGCCAGCCCCCCCTAAATTATCCCCCGTATTTTTATACTTCACCACGTCAGAGAGCCTATTTGAAATAAACATCTCCGTACCATCAGTACTATTATTATCTATTATCAATATTTTTTTTAGTGGATAACTTTGGTTAATAACAGCATCTATAACTTTCAGCAATAATGCTTTTCTATTATAGGTTACAATAACTGCGATTACTTCTTTATTCACCTAAACGTACCTCTTTTCGGAATGCATTTAAAGCTGATTTGATAACTTGATGCATGTCATAATATTTATATTCCGCAAGACGTCCACCAAAAATCACATTACTTTCCTGTTTAGAAAGATTATAATACATTTTATAGATTTGCATATTTTTTTCATCATTGACAGGATAGTAATACTCATCGCCTTCTTCGAATTCTTTTGGGTACTCTCGAGTAATGAGAGTATTATGCTGTTCACCAAATTCAAAAAATTTATGTTCTATTATACGAGTGAATGGGAATTTTTTGTCTATATAATTTACAACAGCATTCCCTTGAAAATTATCGACATTCAGTAATTCATGCTCAAATTTTAATGATCGATAATCCAAAGCTCCAAATTTATAGTAATAAAACTTATCAATAGGCCCTGTATAAATAATTTTCTTTGCAATAGAATCCCAATATTTCTTCTCTTCAAAATAGTCAGTGCATGTTTGAACTTCAATACCATTTAATAATGCATCGATTAATTTATTGTAACCACCGACTGGTATTCCTTGATACTGGTCATTAAAATAGTTATTATCGTATGTAAACCTAACAGGGAGTCGTTTTATAATAAATGATGGCAATTCAGTGCAAGGTCGTCCCCATTGTTTCTCAGTGTACTCCTTAATCAAACAATTATAAATATCTCGTCCCACCAAAGAAATAGCTTGCTCTTCAAGATTCCTTGGTTTATTTCCACTTATTTCACCGCTTTGCTTTTTAATAATTTCTTTCGCATGTTGAGGAGTAATAGCCCCCCAGAGTTGATTAAAGGTATTCATGTTAAAAGGTAAATTATAAATTTTACCTTTTGAAAAAGCTAATGGTGAATTTGTATATCTATTAAACTCTACAAATTGATTTACATAATCCCATATTTCTTTATCGTTAGTATGAAATATATGTGCGCCATATTTATGAACATTAATTCCTTCAATATTCTCACAATATACATTACCACCAACATGATCACGACGCTCAATAACCTTGACCTTTTTTTTCATTTTCCCTAATTCATGTGCAAACACACTCCCAAAAAGACCGCTACCTATAATTATATAATCATATTTCACTTTAGTTTTCCTCTAAAATGTTTAATTTGTTTATGTAAAAAAACTGCAGGTTTAAATAAATACAGTGGATAAACACACAGCGACTTCAATTTTTTAAGCAATAAAAAAGGAATGTGCTTTAATATTAGTTTAGGCTCAAAGGAATCCAAGTCAAATTTTTCACAATAGGTATCAATAATCCCCCTCATATTCATGAAATAATTATCAGTCGGCAATCTTAAAGATAGTAAGGTTAAAGTAAAAAACTGATTTATAATTATCGTTTTAATGAATGAAGATTGTGACCTGTCATATAAAAAAGACACTCCTTTTAAAATATCAAGATATTTATTGTCATAAAAAAAAGTGATTGCTCCTTGTCTCTGTCTATAAAAATAACAAACGCTATTAATATGGTATAAAACTTTTGCTCTATCTAATAATAACGGAATTAATGCAACATCTTCATAATACCATCCCTTAGGAAATACTTCATTGTCGAAAAGAGAACGTCGATAAACTTTATTCCAAGCAAAAACAGGCTTGGACTTGTAGAACTCCGAATCTACTCTTTCTGCCATTTTGGAGAATTCATCTATTTGTGAAAGAATAAGAGCATCATTATTATTAAAAAACTTCATGAAGTCAAATGACAATATATCAAAATCATAGGCATCAATGAAATTGATGATTTCCTTTATAAAACCTCTATTAACAACATCATCTGAATCAACAAAAGAAATATATTTACCTGAAGATTTTAATAATCCATAGTTTCTTGCATCTGAGAGACCACCATTGAATTTCGAATAAATCTTAATAGATTCAGGATATTTCAAAGAATACTCTCTCATTAATTCAAATGAATTATCAGTTGAACCATCATCAACCACAATTACTTCACATCTATTAAGATAACGTTCATGAACGTCTAACAGCAAACTGTTTAGGCACTCAATTAAATACTCTGATACGTTATATACAGGAAGAATAATTGATAATATAATTTTATTTTCAATAAATGAAGGGGGTTCTTTACAAGAAAAGTTATTCATATATTTTTCCATAAATACCAGAAGTATCAAATGACAATTACTAATAAAATTTATCTATACATTTATTGCCAAAAAAGCAAATGTTATAACCATAAGTATAATAGTTCTCCTTAGTTATATTCGATCCGATTATTATATTAAAAATACAGATAAACAATGTCATAATTAAATAAAAAGGAAGGATAATTCTAGGTCGCACTTTATTCGAAGAAAAATAAATAGCGGTAAATATAAGAATTATAGCCATTGGTTTAAGAAAATCACTAAACCTAGCAAAAATCAATATATCAATTGACATCGCTCTAAGTAGAACAAAAAGAATAACAAACTTTATCATTAAATCAAACTTTTTAGGTAATAATTTAGACAAACAAACAACCATTCCCAAAACAATAATCATTGAGATCATACTATACATTTTTTCCATTCCCGTCCTTGGAACAAAATATTCAGAGTTAAAATATGTTAAAAAACGACTATTTAGCAATGTCAGAATGAATCTCACAATATCTGAAAAAATATTAAAGAATGAAGCAACAACCAAAAAAGGGAATATCACCAACAGAACTGTTACATTTATTTTTCTTAGGACAAAATAAAGAGGTAAAATGAACATTGCTGCAGAGTGAAAAAGAATACTTAATGTAATTGTTATTATAAAAGAAAAATCTATTTTATTTTTTAATAGCCCATAACATAGTATTAGAGCTGATAATACAGCCCTAATTTGATTAAATGATAATAAAAAATAAAACGAATAAAATGATAACACAAGTCCAATAGTATAAAAATTATTTATTTCCGTTATATAATTTTCCAATACCAGTTTTATTAAAAAATAAAGTGCAACCGAATAAAAAACCGCATATATCAGAAACAAAATCTGTTCGTTACCTCCTATATAATAGGTAAAGTAGCTTATATACTTAAAGGTAGAATCTAGATATATATCATTTGAATATTTGAGTTGATTGAAGTAATCAACATATGACATAAAATCAAAGCCGACATTATATCTTATACCTGACACTATTGTCAGAGGGATTAGTGAAAAAATCAAAAGGGCTTTATAGTTATGACATAATGTTCCTATTAAGATTACGTATACAAAATAAAATATTGAGAAGAACAAAAGAAAGTACATCTAATCACCATTAAACCTTTATTAATTAAATGAATAAAGTATTTTAACGAAACTTATTCCTTAACACTAAAAATTAAGGAAAATTGGAACGCATATTCTTGATTGCTTTAACTAATCCGAACTCGCGACATTCATCTACAAAAATAAAAGGTTTATTAATATATGTGCCTATTAGGTTGCCGAATAGTTTTATAAATCTCTTTTTACGTTGCAGGCCTTTTCTCTTTTGCTCAGAAAACCAACTAGCATCGTAATGATGTATTGAATATGTTTTATCAGAAAAATTTCTCTCACCTGTTATAGATACAGGACAAAAATAATCTGCAGAAAAAATCACTATATTATCAAAAGATTGACATTGACCATCAGGAATTAAACCTATTTTTGTTAATGCTTTTGTTTCTCTTATGGGGCACGGCGTTATATTTAGAGTCCCATCCTCATTTACAAAATTAATATTTTCATACTCCATAATTAATGATTCTAAAACCGGATTATTATTAACAGAACCGAACCCCAAACCAGAATTTACATACCATTCCTTGTTAATTTCAAAGCCTATATATGCAGGATATATTAACAAATCATCTAATGGCTTTATTAATTCAACATCTGTATCAAGATAGATACCGCCATATTCATTAACCACTTTAAGCCTTACATAATCAGAAACGAACGCCCATTTTTTTTCTTTATAAGCTTGTCTAACAAAAGAACAAGAATTCAAATCGACATTATTTTCATCCCATCTTATGATTTTATATTCAGGACAATATTTCTCCCAGCTTGCAATGCACTGCTTTGTTAATTCCGACAATGGAGAGCGACCGAACCAGCAGTAATGAATTATTTTTGGTATCACTTCTCTTTCCTTTCTTGTAATAAAGCCTGCACCAATCCAATGAGATAAATGATCTTATTTGAAAAAAAACGCAGTTTAATACTATCAAGAAAAAGCACTATTTTATAATAAAAAAGCACATTTACCTTTGATATAAATGGATTTGTTTCAGGAAAGAGATTCCATACATTATCATTAACATTTAACTTACTTATAGATATAAACCAAATTTTTTGTTTTAACTTAAACAATTGAAACTCGTTATTCAGATACTTTTGTAAATTATATTTATTTATCTTCTTTTCTATTTCACTTACGGCTTTAATCATTTCAGAAAGCCTATCCACACTAGCATGGCTAGTTAGAGATTTAGGATTGCTTTTTTGATAATAATAATATGCACAATCCTGAAAAATAATTTTAGGATTGTGTAGTAACACACTTAATATGAACAAAAAATCCTCCATATAAGTAATTTTATTAACAAAATCAATTTTATTTTTATCGATATATTTTTTTCTAATTAGTTTGTTCCATGTAAACCCTTCTAGCTCACCAGTCAGTAGATATCTAATACATTTCTTTGGCTCATACTCCACTCTCTGTTTTATAAGTATTTCTTTATTATTCTTCACTAAAAAATAATCGCATATAACCATGTCTGCATTATTGGAAACAATTGTCTTATACATTTCCTCCAGCATATTGGATTTTGCCCAATCATCACTATCAAAATGAATGATAAATTCCCCCTGCGAAAGTCTCAATCCCTGACTTCGTGTATAGGCAACTCCTTTGTTTTCTCGAGAGATTATATTGATTCTCTTTTGGCGAGCTCTACTAGCAGTATGCAATGCAACAGTTTCTTTTATTATAGAAAGTGAATTATCAGTAGAACCATCATCAATGATGATAATTTCAACATCATCTAATGTCTGCTTTAATAAGCTTAAAATACAACGTTGTATATATTTTTCCGCATTATAGACCGGAATAATTACAGATACTTTACAATTCTTCATCGATCAACATTCATATTTTAATTGTAGAGAGACATACATAATCTGATTATTTTATTAGCATTAACTGCAACTTTTTAAGGCACTCTTCTCTAAAATAAGCAATTTTTTCATTTATGGGGCCATAGTTAATTTTTTCATTTACAAGCTTTAAATCAACATCATCTAAATTACTCACAAGTCGTCTTTCAAGACCAAACAAGTTGATATGTTTTAATCCTACCTGTAGCCTGAATACCAGCAATCATGCTATATGAAAAACTATCAATAAAAGCCACAACAATGACCAACCTCACAAATTCAACTGTATAATCTGGTACAATATCAAGCCATATCTTTAACAACTCATCCGCACATAGAATTACAGGGCTACTTAACAGAAACAATATTGAAAATGTATATTTTGAACCAAAGAGAACTAGATGATTATATCTTTTTAAATCACATTCGCCATATGATTTAAATATTTGAGGCCTTAATGCTGTAATTAATGATTGCGTAAGTGTATTAATTGCATTTAAAACAGTAATCGAAATCGCATATGCTGCATTCACGGCTATAGCGTAAAACATATTAATTACAATGTTCACTCCCTGAACTCTGCACATGTAAGAGAAATTACCAAATATATTCCAAAATGAAAAAGTTGAAATTTCTTTCAGCACTCTAAATTTTATTCTCCCACCAAACATTGATTTTTTAAAACATATCAAGCAGTAGCATAAATAAACCAACAAGTTAAAAAAAGAAATAGAACCTAAAAGTATTGAATATACAATGACCTTATCTTTTTCCAGTAAAGTTAGTAACAAAGCCATACTCATTTTAGCTACCATTTCAAATATCATCATGTATGCGTAAAATGACATTTTCTCGTATGCTAACACCATCGCATTAAGTGGCGTCTGAATTATAAGTATGGTTATTGAAAATACTGCAACCAAATATAACACACTTGCATTTTCAATAGAATCTTTAGGTATATTTAAAATATTATGTATGATCACCCCCCTTGCCAAAAGAAGACATACTGCCAATATGAAAGCAGATATAACAAATATAAACATACTATTTTTTACAGCATCTCTAATAACCGATATTTTTTGTGAACCAACACCTATTGCAATATAACGCTGTACAGAATCATTCATCGCGGTGACTACGAATGTAAAAAATGTTACAACTCCATAAATGATATTAAATAAGCCATAGTCTGCCGCCCCCAACTGTTGTATAACTATTCTTGTTGTGTAAAATGAAACACTTAAAGAAACTAAAGTTCTTGTTGCCAAAAACATAGTATTCTTTATGATTATTTTGTTACGTGACATTATTTAGGTTCGATTAATTCTGCTTACATTTAAAAGAATATATTGTGAATATTAATGCACGCTACCGCCCCTGGCTCTACAGCTACCAGTACACTGCATGAATATAACAATGTAATCAGCAAGACACACAAGTTCTGATAAATTCAGATGCTGATTGTCTTATCAATCTCCTCCAGAAACAAGGAATATCCTGTAAAACTTAAAACAAGGCACTTTTTTATTCCATTGTTAGTACGATGATTTATTAATAAATAACGACAGGGATATTCGCCACGTTTGAGCTTCGCCGCAAATCCTCACTGCCGTTACAATTTCTCTTATTTACCGTTATATTTGTTCATGTTTTTAATCATTCAACAACCTCTCAATACCTTTGCGGAACTTCGCCCCTTCTTTCAGGTTACGCAGTCCGTACTTCACAAACGCCTGCATATAGCCCATTTTTTTACCGCAGTCGTAGCTGTCTCCAGTCATCAGCATGGCATCAACGGACTGTTTTTTCGCCAGTTCGGCAATAGCATCAGTCAGCTGAATACGCCCCCATGCACCAGGCTGAGTGCGTTCTAGTTCCGGCCAAATATCGGCAGAAAGCACATAGCGACCTACGGCCATGATGTCTGAGTCCAGCGTCTGCGGCTGATCCGGTTTTTCGATAAATTCAACAATGCGGCTGACTTTACCTTCACGGTCCAGCGGTTCTTTGGTCTGGATGACGGAGTATTCAGAGAGGTCACCCGGCATACGTTTTGCCAGCACCTGGCTACGGCCCGTTTCGTTGAAGCGCGCAATCATGGCAGCAAGGTTGTAGCGCAGCGGGTCGGCGCTGGCGTCGTCGATCACTACGTCTGGCAGTACCACGATAAATGGGTTGTCACCAATGGCAGGTCGCGCACATAAGATGGAGTGGCCTAAACCTAAAGGTTCACCCTGACGCACGTTCATAATGGTCACGCCCGGCGGACAGATAGATTGTACTTCCGCCAACAGTTGACGCTTCACGCGCTGCTCAAGGAGAGATTCTAATTCATAAGAGGTGTCGAAGTGGTTTTCGACCGCGTTCTTGGACGCGTGAGTTACCAGGAGGATTTCTTTGATCCCTGCAGCCACAATCTCGTCAACAATGTACTGAATCATTGGCTTGTCGACGATCGGTAGCATCTCTTTGGGAATCGCCTTAGTGGCAGGCAACATATGCATCCCAAGACCTGCTACCGGTATAACTGCTTTTAAATTCGTCATTATTTTCCTACCTCTAAGTGGCTGATAGTGCGTAAATTATTGCCATAGGTTAGCCAAGCGTTATGGCTATATAGCAAAGCTTAGTTCCGCATAACTTTGATTAAACCTTACGATAACACTACACACCATCAGCATCTGGGTTACTCGGATTACTCGGAAATCCACATACTGATAATTTAATCAGTACCTCTTTCCGAATAATCGTAGTCCAACCTGGTCCTTTTTTCTCTGACTCGCCTGCATTACTCAGAAACAAACGTTATGTCGTCTTTTTTGGCATGGACGAATTCATACTGCAGAGTTCGATCCAGACCTTGCGACAGCGTATACGGTGCCACAAAACCTGAAGAATGCACTTTCGTTGCGTCAAACTGTGTTGTTGCGCAGAATTTTTTCACGCGCACTGAGCTGACAGCGTATTTTTTGCCCGTAATTTTGCTCAGGATATCAAAGCAATATCCACCCAGCATTCCTAGTGGGTAAGGCAAGTGCATAGAAGGGATCTTTTTGTTCAGGCTTTGTTCAACTTCAGCAACCAACTGGTTCATGTTCAGGTCTGGCTTATCAACGTAGTTATAAACCTCATAACCTGCGGCAACATTCTTCAGTTTGTACTTGATAAACTCAACAATGTTTCCAACATAAGCCATGGACTTATAGTTAGTCCCTGCGCCCACCATCATAAACTTGCCGCCAGCGATCTGTTTCAGCAAGTTATAGACGTTACCGCGGTTGCGTTCACCGAAGATAACGGTAGGACGGATGATGGTTAATGAACGTTCTGTTGGTGCTTTGTTATACCATTCACGCAGCACTTCCTCTGCCTGCCACTTACTTTTGCCGTAGTGGTTGAAAGGGTCGTGTGGATGGTTTTCGTCAGGGTTGTGTTTGTTCAAACCATAAACAGCAACGGAACTGGTAAAGATGATATTTTTAACGCCATTTTTTTCCATGGCCGCCAGCACATTGCGGGTACCCTGAACATTGACATCATAATAGAGAGAAGTAGGGCTGACGTCATCGCGGTGTTCCGCTGCCAGTAGCACAACAGTGTCAAAACCGGCTAACGCCTGGTCGAGTGCCTGTTGATCACGAACATCGCCAATCTGTGTGATTTCTGGATAAAAGTGGCTCTGCTGTTTGTCCAGGTTCTTGATATTAAAGTCAGCAATTGCCGTTTCAAGTAGTCGGGTTCCTACGAATCCGGAAGCTCCTATGAGCAAAACGTTATCGTTCATAAATCACTTTAGTCTGGTTGTTACGTAAGAAACACAAGATAAAGATGAGTACCTTCCCTGAGTAGTCAATGCTGCCCAGCCCCAGCTTTAACAGTTAGTGTGAGGATTATAATCTTTTAGAACATTATATCCAGTAAGTTTATGAATGGTCGCAAATCTACTCCCACCGTTCCGGCAATCTAAAGTTAATCTTTTCCACATTAACAATATGGTGATTAATCCTGTCGATATCGACGGAGCTTTGCCCTCTTTCATTCACCGCATGAACATTTGCAAGAGACAGCAGTGTTTCTTCTTTCGCCATAAAGACGCCGCGAACGTCTTTGCGCATGTCGAAGTTCATGCTCAATGCGGGTCCAACTGAGGATTCCTGCATCACCTTGATATTACGCATAAAAAGATGTTGCGGTTTGTTGTGTAACTCCAGCGACGCACGCTTCA
>OJKH01000497.1_pt1 | contig 15112 bp, 14 predicted proteins | sample 1596471 | NCBI WGS metagenome assembly OJKH01 (sample SAMEA4350108, study PRJEB24818) | metagenome | biome: human; feature: gut; material: faeces | place: Denmark | collected 2013-09
CGCCAACCACAGCAACCTGACCATCAGCAAATAGCTGTGCGCCTTCGTACTTCTGAATGCCACGGGTTAGTGCGTACTTCGTGACCCATATAGTTTCCGCGCTTGCTGCGTTAGCGATAACCAGTAACACCACTGCCAGTAACTTATTCATCGTTGCTAAACCGGTTTAGTTTCCACCATATGACACGATAACCTGCTCAAGCACTCGATGCTTACCTTCGCCACTAAAAACGCGACATACGCGCTTACCGTTGCTGTATGCGTGCATTGCCTGTGCAGCCATAAAGTCCTGAGCTTTAACTGCGCCCATTTCTGGTTCAAGTTGAGTGCGTGTGTAGATTGCTTTGGTCATTTTTGTACCTCGAATAATCCATGAAGGCCATCAAGTTTGCACTGAAAGATTGCTTCACCGTCGTCGCTTATGATTTCAAAACCTATGTCGCCGCAGATGTGGCCAAATTTTCCGTTATCACCGTCGCCTGCGCTGACTTCATAGTTTTTACCATTGGTAAGGTATTTGTGTTGCTTTGGGTCAACGCACTTCAGAACATCTCCTTTCTTCATTCTTCATCACCTCTTTGTTGTTGGTGTGGTAACTATACGATGGCGCTCAATCTACGTCAATATGATGGTGAAAATAAATCCGCTTGGGGTAGTTTTTTTGCTCGTGGGGCAGGCCCTGGGGAAGGTCGTCTTCCCCATATTTTTGACACATTTCCTTTGTTTTTATTAGTTTTTTTTGAAAAGGGTTAAAAGGGTTAGATTTAACCAGTATCCCCTTATAAACATCCCCAATAATCCATATGTTAATTTAATGTTAAATTACTACCTATAATATGAATAATAATATTCCCCTTTAACCCTAATAATAATATTATTGTTATATTACATATACTTAGATAGTTAATGCGTGGGGAAGGTGGTGCGCCCCACGGCTTCCCCAGTTAACCCTGTAGCCGGCAAAAACGTAGCATTGCTATCTCCGCTATATTTTTATATAATCATGGCAACCAATGAGGCTGGAAGGAGGTATCGTGTTAAAGAAAAAATCAAAAATGAACACCGTGAGGGATGCTGTATCAACCATGAAGGTTGATGAGTGTAAGGTTGTAAACCTTTCAACTATTGGTATTGAGGCTGCTTTATTCAGAATGTGCCTTTCAAAGATTTCAAAAAACAGCACTCGAATTTACTGGACAAAGTACAACAGAGATAATTCTGAAATTACTATTTTAAGGGTTCAGTGATGATTACAGCTCAGGACATATTCAATCAGGCAAGAGAATCGCACACCTCTGCGGCGCGCGTAGCCATTCATCATGGCATGACACCAAGCCACAACATGTGGCCTGAAATCAAGGAAGGTCAGGAGAAGGATGTAACATACTCAGAGATAGAGCTTACCAGCGACAACAGGAAAGACCTGATAACGCGCTACTCAGTTGCAGCGGCTAGGGCGGTTCAATTCCCTGTTAGCACGTCATTCATGCACCTGCTTGGCTGCGTAGCCAGTGCCATGACGCGAAATTTTAGCGTTGAATACTACGGTTCTGAATTACCTGTTTCGTTGTATGTGGTGACGTCGCAGCCGCCATCAGCTGGCAAGACAGCCATCAACTCAATGCACATGAACCCGATAAAAATTGAGTATGACAACCTGTCAAAAAAGATGGAGAAGGAAATTGTAAAGATAAACATTCGCATTGAAGACCTGATGAAAGCCTACAAAGAGGCGACGAATCAGAACGCGAAGGCCATCATCGGAGATGACATTGCGAAAGAGAAGGAAAAGCTGGAAAGTCTTTACACCATCACCTACCCGTTAACCGATGCAACGCCAGAAGCGGTGCAGCACCAGGCAATTCATGAGGGTGGTTTTTTCAACCTGATAAGTGATGAAGCAAGCGTTTTAAATACATGTCTTGGCCTTTCGTATGGCAAGGATGGAGGAAAGTCTAACGCCGAAGTTATCCTTAAAGGCTGGGATGGCGGGTTTGTTGGCTCAGCTCGCGTTGGTCGTGGTGTTTCATCTGGCTACGTACTCGGTAACATCAGCGTCATTGCGCAGGATGAAAGTATTGATGCCATTCTGTCGGCTGGAGACAGGGGTAATGGATTGTCAGAGCGATTCCTGATGCTTCGTGAACAGTCGATGTTGGGTTATCGTGAGCATTGGGATGTGGAAAATGATTGCCCGGTAAGTAAGCCAATGCCTAAAGAACTAAAGGCAGAATATGCCAGATTTGTGCATAACCTTGTGGCTTCTGAGAAGGTTGTTTTCTCCCTCGCTAAAGAATCGCAGCGCATGATTGGGCTTTTACGAAACCAGTGGGAAAAGAATTTCCTGCCAGGTGGTAAATGGGATCACGTTTTGCTTCGTGGCGCCATGGGTAAGGCTGACAAACAAATAATCAGGCTTTCGGCAATATTCCATGCCGCTGAAAACTGGTGCGATGGCGGGCGTCGCTCAAAAATTATTGGTGAGGAGCATATAAGCCGCGCCATAAGCGTTTATGATGCACTAACAAAAACATTTACCGATGCCGTTGAGTCAAATGGATACGCTGGCGAGAAATCAGAAATTGATGTAGTTGCTGAAAAATTGCGCACAGCTGCGCAAAAAGGGAAGACAAATGTCACGGTGAAGTGGCTGTATGACTCACTAAAAAACGTTAGACCATTCAAGGGGATACCTCATATTTATGACAGACTCAAGTCAAACGTTTTGCCGTCTCTTGAAGAAGATGGATATTGCGTATTCCTTAATAACACTGTTTACCTTAATCCGAGGTTAAAATAATGGCAACATTGCAACTTGCAGTAAAAGGTGAATATTTCGATGCGATGAAACGCGGAGAAAAAAAAGAAGAGTATCGTCTGGTAAATGCATACTGGGGTAATCGCATTTTTAACCGCTGGTACGATACGCTGATTATCACTCGCGGCTATCCACGAAAAGATGACGATAGCCGCCGAATTGTAGTGCCGTATGACGGATTTGAAGTGAAGACCATTACCCATCCACACTTCGGTGCGGAGCCGGTAAAAGTGTTTGCGATAAGAGTAAATATTAACGGATAACAAAAACCCTCCATCAGGAGGGTTTATTTTTTAGTGCTTCAAATAGCTCTTCTGGTTTATACAGCCTTTTTCTGATGGCGGCGCTGTGTCGAATATCATGACCATCATCAGTAATCAGTATCGGAAGACCTGCATTCTCGGCGGCGCATACTGCATCGAAATTATTATTAATGATGCAGCGCAGTTTAGTTCGCTGTTCATCGCTCACATTGCGCACAACTTCCCACATATTTTCCGACGACCAGCAGCACCAGACATGAGCACCGGTAAGCCGATGCGCTCGCCAGGCATCGAAGTAATCCGCAACAAGGTATGTCCACTCCGTCTTATCGCCGATGGGTGTCACTGCGCCGCGCGTAAGTCTTCCGCGAGTGTACTCATGGCTGAAACCCGCGCGAAATGACACGCTTTCATCGTCAGCAATGAATGCTACATTGCATGGCGTCATTGTTCCAGCCATATAGAGTGGTATCGCCACCAGTTCACCAGTTTTGCCGGTTATGGTGTCGCCTCCTGCTTTTTCCATGATGGCCGCCACTTCCGCCTCTGTCAGGTAGTCAGAAGCGTGGCTGACCTTCGGAAGTTGCTTTTTAATAGCCTCAAGTTTTTCGCGTGGGTGCATGTTAAGAAATCCGGCCAGTGCCTCCATTGATTCTGGAAACGTCATTCCTGACAGCTTCATTAGCCATGTGATGCCGCTGCCGTTTCCGCACTGGTTGCAGATGGCGCCGCCGTCACCTTTGTAGTCAAGATGGTCATCAAATCTGAACCGGTCATTGCCGCCACAGCTCGGACACGGCTGATGTTTACCATTGAAAATTCTCATGTCGACATTGACTATCGACATGATGGCAGCCTGCCAGTTTCCTACCATTAAAGGCTCTATATCCTTCCAGTCGTATCGCATAATTTAACCTTGATTATTGCCGTAGATTCAGTCTACTATTGTGACGTAGATTGAGCAACACAAAGGTGGATGAAGTGCAAAAAATTGATGCAATGATTGCTGAGCTGGATATGGATAAGCTGCGAGCCAGCATCCATACCGGGGAAATTGAACCGCGCCCCTATCAGTGGCTGGTATATGAAAAGACAGCGGAAGTTATCCGCAAGTTTGGTAAGCAGCCAAAGCCAAGTTATGTTACCGCGTCGGTTGGCGCTGGCAAGACCATCATGATAGCCATGATTGCCCGTCGGTTTCAGGATATGGGGTGGGAGGGGCTTGTCATCGCGCGACAAGGCGAAATTATTGAGCAGGATGCAGAGGAGCTTTGGAATCTGAGCGTGAAAAACTCTTTGTTTAGCGCTTCACTTGGGCGTAAGGCTTATGCCTATCCGCTTATCGCGGGGACAGAGGGCACAATAATAAATGGTCTTTTTGATAAGACAGCCGATGATGGCACAGTGACAAAATCTTTGCTTTCGGACTTTACCCCTCGCTACATACTTGTCGACGAATGTCACCAGGTTAACTGGCAGGACATAATATCAGAGCATCCAGAGACGCAATACGGTGTCATCATGAATGAACTTAACCGGCGCTGTAAAGCGAAGTATGGGCATGAGGTGATTGTCATTGGCTACACCGGCAGCCCATTTCGCGGCGTTGAGTCGATCAAGGGGGCTTACTGGAAGCACGAAATAGTCAACATCAGCACGAAATACCTTGTCGACCTTGGTTTTCTGGTGCCGACAATTTTTGGCGGGCAGGATATCGAGGACTTGCAATACGATCTGCATGAGTTTGCCAGTAGTGATGTTGACGGCGTGCAGGACTTCACTGATAGCCAGCTAAAAGAGATGCAGGAAGAAATTCTCAAGCAGGGTACATTGACGCAAAAAATAATGCTCAAAGTCATGGATCTTACGCGCGACAGACTCGGTGTACTCATTACCTGCGCCGGTAAGAAACATTGCAAGGAGGCTGCAAAATATTTACCAGAAGGCAGTTATTCCATTGTTACCGAGGATATGGGGCAGAAAGCCAGACGGAAAGCGCTGAAAGATGCGGCAACCGGGCGCAAAAAATACACGCTGCAAATAGGTTGCCTGACGACTGGCGTCAACATCCCATATTGGGACACGTCTGTCATCCTGAGAAAAATCATGTCCCTGACTCTTCTGACGCAGTTGCTTGGCAGACCAATGCGCCTGTTGAAGCCTGACCAGATTGCCGCAGGTCTGGTGAAAGAAAACCACCTTTGCCTTGACTTCACCGGAACCATGTTTGAGCTTGGCGGTCTGTACGAAGACCCTATTCTTGAGGAGGCAGAAGCGCAGCGCGCCAAGCGTAGCGGAGAGCAGGTTCCATGCCCTAAATGCCAGACGATGAACAGTTCATATGCACGGCGCTGCATCGGTAAAGACTCAACGTCTCCAGATGGCCGATGCGAAGAGTTTTTCAGCTTCATTCGCTGTGGTTTCGACAAGCACGGCATCCGTATTTTTGATGATGGCTGCGGCACAAAGAACGACCCGACAGCTCGTTATTGCCGTCAATGCGATCATGTTTTGCGCGACCCTAACGCGGCGCTTAATGAGCGCGCTTATACCGATAAAGAATGGACAGATGTGCAAGATTTTAAAGTCGAGTTGACAAAAGACGCTGAGGGAGTTCTTTATCGTTATCTGGTGGTAAAAGCTGATGGAAAGACCGGTTGGGCAAATGAGGTGTTTTATCCGTTCGGAGGAAAGCCAAAGCACCTGCGTGACATGTTTAAAATGAAGGCTCTTCTTCCTCACCTGGAAGATAAATCAATGATGAAGAAAATGATGGACTGCCATGATGCTAAGACTTTCATGCATTACGCCGGTTTAATCCGCGCACCTAAACGCATCACGCATCGTTTTAACGATAAAGGCCGCGATATCATCCACCGCAAGGATTTCATAGGAGAACAAATTGAAGCAGCTTGATAGTGGAATATGGGTATTTGATAGCGGTTATCGCGGTGAATGTCCGCTGGAAGGCACTGACCAGATGGCGTATGGTCTGTGGATGCAATACCGTTTTCCTGATGCTCTGTGGTTTCATGTTCCAAATGAGACCGGCACAAAGAGTGGGCCGCAATTCGTGGAGAAGCGCCGAAAGATGGGCGTCAGGAGTGGCGTAAGCGACAACGTGATACTAACCAACGGCATTAATCATAAATGCGGCCTGATTGAGTTGAAGAGGCGTGATAAGACAAAATCAAAAGTATCGCCATCGCAGATTGAGGTTCTAGAGTGCGCCATTGCAGAGGGTCACTTTGGCGCCATTGCTTATGGCCTTGAGGAGCTAAAAATAGCGACGTTATTCTATTTTGGGCTTGATGAATGACGTGGTTTGATGTAGATTGATTTAACAATAAAAAGAGGTGATGGATGAAAGTTTATTTAAACAACGAACTCAGCAACGAGCAGTACCATGCTGACACAGAGCACATCAACGGTTCTGGCCTGTGGAATCTGTATGACAGATGCCCCGCAGCGTGGCGTTACAAAGACGAAGAAGATGAGCAATCAAAGGCTCTGATATTTGGCACTGGTAGCCATACCGCACTGCTTGAGCCTGAGCGCTTCGAAGAAGAATATGCCAGAATGCCGACGAAAGATGATTTTGGCGCAGAACTGCTTGTTACTGTGAGCGACATGAACTCATGGGCAAAAGAGCGTGGCATTAAGGGGCTTTCTGGCAAGACAAAGGCTGAGGTGATTAAAATCATCCGCTCAACTGGTGAGCCAGTTAGAATCTATGATGAAGAGCGCCTGTTTGCTGAACTCAATGCGAAAGGAAGAATTTTGCTGGAAGGCGATGATTATGACGCCATCATGCAGATGCGCGCCGTAATCCATGCAAACAGCTATTACAGCAGCCTGCTTTCTGGTGCTTATTCCGAGGTGTCAATTCTCGGTCAGTTGCTTGGCGAACCATCAAAGGTACGCTTTGACTGTCTTACTCGCGGTGGCGATATCATCGACTACAAAACAGCGGTCAGCGCAAAGCCTGATGAGTTTTTCCGCCATGCAGCGCGTCTCGGGTACTTTATGAAGATGGCGATGCAACACGATATGTTTGTCGAGGCTTATGGGCATGCGCCTCGATCGGTAAACCTTCTGGTGCAGGAGAAAAAATCTCCATTCATCCCTGCGCTGATTCGACTGACGGATGAGCAGTTACGCATTGGTCGCATTCAGCTGCGCAGCGCGATGGAAATCTATAAGGCATGCAAAAAAGCCAATTCATGGCCAGGTTACTCAATGGGTAATCCGGTAATCGAAATGGAAACGCCAGAATGGTTCAAAAAGCAATTTAACCTGTAATTTATAGTAAATGAGGTGAAGTGATGGGAATTCTTGATATCAAACCTGCTGAGCGTTCAGGTTCTCGCGTAGTGATTGGCATCTCAGGCCAGTCTGGTAGCGGAAAGACATACAGCGCACTCAAACTTGCGCGTGGCATGGTTGACTCACCATCTGAAATAGGTTTTCTGGACACGGAAAACGGTCGCGGGCGTCTTTATTCAAATATCCTTGATGGAAAATTCCTGCATGCTGATTTGTATGCGCCATTTAGTCCAGCTCGTTACCGCCAGGCTATCGAAGAGTTTCAGAAAGCAGGCGTTAAAGTGCTGGTTATCGATTCCGGTTCGCATGAATGGGAAGGAGAAGGCGGTTGCTCAGATATAGCTGATCAGCCTCTGCTGCAAGGAAAGAAAATGGCAGACTGGAAGCGCGCCAAGGCTGAGCACAAAAAATTCATGAGTGCGCTATTGCAGAGCAATATGCATATCATCGTTTGCCTGCGTGCACGCAATAAAACAGACTTCAGCAATCCTAAAGACCCAATGCCACTTGGCCTGCACTCGGTCTGTGAAAAGGATTTCATGTTTGAAATGACCGTCAGCATGATGATGTATGACAATGGCAAGGTTCAGGATTTTACCAAGCTACCAGAAGAGCTGCGTCCGATATTTTTTGAATCTGGCCGAGATAGTCAGCATCATGGATATATTGGTGAAGCTCATGGGCGAGGTTTAATTAAATGGGTTGAGTCTGGCGTTAAGATTGATGAGGAGTTTGAGCACTGGCGCTCCAAGTTGCAAATGACCGCTTCACGCGGAGTTGCGGCACTGAATGCTGAGGCTGCAAATATTCCAGATTCAGTCAAAAAGAAAATCAGGGAGATATGGTCAACCCTCAAGGCATCAGCAGAAGAGTATGAGCGCATTGAGTCATTCATTAATGATGAATCGCCAGCAGCGGTAACTATCACACCGCAGGACGATTTCAACCCGGCAAAACTCCAGAAAGCAGATGCGCCTGCGTCATCTGCAAACGAAGAGAAGCCATCAACATCTCAACAGAACATCGAAAACTTTTAAGGGTAATTTATGGCTACTCGCGGCGTAAACGAATGCACGATTATGGGGACACTCGGTAAGGATGCCGAGTTGAAAGAAATTAATGATAAATTTAACGTTATCAGACTTTCTCTGGCGGTAAATGAAACGTGGAAGGATAAGCAATCAGGTCAGGATAAAGAAAAAACAGAATGGATACCTGTAGAAATCCATAACAGGAAAGGTCTTGCTCCTTACTTGCTACGCGGGGCAAAAATCATGGTGCGTGGGCAGTTCACTACGCGCCAGTATGAAAAAGACGGACAGACGCACTATGCATCATGCGTTACTGTTGGCATGTATGGCGATGTGCAATTCTGTGGTGGAAACCAACAATCACAGCAGCGGCAACAGTCAGGAAGTAATCAGCAAGCAGGGTGGGGTAAACCGCAGCAACCATCAAATACACAAAAACCACCGGCAAACGAGCCGCCGATGGATTTTGATGATGATATTCCTTTTTAAGGAGAAAAGGGCCTTGCGGCCCTTTTTATTTAAACAAGACCTAATACAGCAGAAACTATAGGAAGTCCACCTCCAGTCGCTGGGTCAGGATGTATTCCATCCGCGTTAAACCAGTTTCGCGGAGAGGTTGACGCATAATCAGAAGGCTTGTCGCCATAATCGATCTGAAGATTGTGGTAAGCCACCCTGTTTAGCGCGCACACTTCCCTGACTACCGAAGCGTATGCCGCCATTGCCACATTGTTATTCCTCTGGTTTTCACATGGCATGATCACCAGGATATCAGCCAACGGGCAGGCAGTGCGAACTGCTGTGATTATCGTCTGAATATCGGCAGCAAACGCCGCAGGGTCGCGCGAGGATGTCTGGTCGTTCGTCCCGTGTAGGATAGTCACCAGGTTGGGGGCCAGCGCGGTGAGTGCAGCCTGCCATGTTGCACTGGTAACTTGCGCAGCCCATTGTTGAGCAGAACTCCCCGTCGCACCCAGCTTGTGAGACCGGACACCATCTGTAGCGGTCTGCACATCCAGGCCGTACAGTTCAACGGTTCCTGATATCGGACTGAACCAGATATTGAAAGCTGTTGCAGGCACCGTGAGACTGACAACCGCAAGGTCAGTGAACGTGCTCAGGTCGATAGTTGTCCAGTTAACTCCACCATCTGTGCTGTATTTAACACTCCCCTGCGGTTTAGCAAAAAGGCGGACTGACGATGCGTTTGCCGGTATACCGTTCGCCCTGAAAGTAGCGGTGGTATCAGAAGACGAGACGCTACAAATATCTGCGCTCTGTGCTGCCGCATATGTCGGAGTCCATGTTCCTGTTTTGGTCAAAGTTATCTGACCAAGTATATTGCCGTTGTACTGCCCGAAACCCGCCTCAGACGGATAGCCAAAGCCGATATATCCAATACCAGCACTTCCGTAGTCAGCCTGAATTTTTCCGGCAAATATACCACTCCAACGGTTCCACAGGTGAGTCCAGCTATCACCTATATGAGCCGTAACCAATGTTGCAGATTGAGATAATTTTCTGCTCATAAGACGTTTATGCGTCTCGCGGAGCGAATCTCTATTCAGAGTATATGTTTTCTCCAAATAATGGTCGGAATCCTGCTGATAGGTGTCATCGCTAAGAACTGGCGATCCGTTTCCGACAAAAAGTCCCTTTGCAACAACATAGACGCCAGCAGCGCCTACTGTCTGAGCATTCATCAGCCTTATTTGGAGATAACCTGCAGTATCCACAATCGCTTGGGTAATAGTGATTGTTTTCACAAGCGTTTGGTACTGTTGCGATGGAAACTGAAACAGTTGAGATGTCGAGTCGCTGATTACTGTCCCGGATGAGGTTCGGAAATAAGCAGCTAGGTTGATAGCCTGTGACGCTACTACTCCAAGTGCTACTGTCAGTGAATCACCTGCGCGAAGCCCAAGTCGTTTAGCCGAGATGTTGATATCTGTTTGGCCACCACCAACCGGGATAATCAGTGATTTCTTTCGCAGGAAAGGGCTACCTGAATAATCGCCAACATAGGCCGGAAGCGAAACCCCGGCAACCTGAGCTGGTCCCCATCCGTCTATTCTTGTTTCGCCACATTCGTAGCGGCGATACCACGGATCTGGCCACAGGTTAATCTGCTGGCGCTGGTATCCTGAATACTCTGCTGGAAGGCTACCGTAAATAAACTCAGGGCGAGATCGGCCGAAAGCTACACCTATGGCAACCAGCTCCTTGACCATAGCCCCTGATGCGCGAAGCGTAAGGTATGTCGTTGATGCAGGTATTGTCAGCGTGGTACTTCCATCATTGAATCCAGACGCATTAGCCGCAATGGTAGCGGAAGAAAGCACACCGGATGAATTACGACAGAAAACCTGAAACGTGCCACCCGTTGATGCGAACCATGCAGCCAGACGGACAGTGATTGTGTCACCTGGCTTAACACCCATCGAACTTAGGGAAATAATACGATCAGCACCAACCCCTGACGCGTTTTGGATCCCGGTCTTACCCCATGGTGAATTTGCGCTGTTCTGAATCAATGTTCCAGCGTAACTCATGGCGTCAACCACGCCTGCTGGAAGTCCTTGCTTAGGACGAACGGAAAGCATCTCGCCAAAAGGGTCGTACACGAGGTTATCAGGGGTGCCCAATGACTCCTGGTACGCTTTTGAAGGGAAAGACCTTGTGAATTCAGGAGTAAAATCACCAATAGCTGCGGCATAGGCGCCGATTTTGAACGCCCCTGACACAGTGTTTTGCACCCGAATTCGTATGGATGATGCGCCAGATGGCACAGCAATGACCACAACCGGAGAGGATATGCCAGCAACCAGAGGAGAGGCCTCCCCTGTAGTGATGGTTTCCCCTGATGAATCGAGCCAATAAATCTGTAACTTGCCTCCAGCATTCTCGAACCATACTAAAACAGAGAAAGCTAAATTGTCTCCTGGTTTTACCTGTAGTTTTGACACATCGTAATATTTATCAAACGATGTTACGCCAGAAGCTTGAATAACAGGTGTCGGGAGCGGTAGATTAGCGTCGCTCGTTGAAAAAGTTGGGGTCGCCCCTTTATACCAGTCCCAATTAGCAAAAGTTAACTGTGCTGATGATTGTTCATTGAATGTGTCAAAAAGGATATTTGATCTTTTTATTGAGTCATACGACGGCATTTTTCGGCCAGTAGCTGTTAATGCCCCGGCGACATTCTGGTACTCGGAAGCAAGAGCTGCGCCGGATGCATCTCGTACATAGGTGTAAGAGTTAACCGGTATATTAGCAATATCAGCCTGTGCATCAGAAAGTGTCATATATTGCTTACCAAGAGGAATAAGATTTTTTCTTACCCCATCAATGGTATATCTTTCCACGCCTAATCTATCAGTGTATTTCTCGCCATCTGAATTTACAATCTCATCAACTTTTTCGCAGTTGAATCTAAAATCATTCAGGTCGTTCGATGGAACTGGGTTGTTAGTTGGGGTAGTAGCCATTGGCTGCAATCTCCGTAATCATTGATTGACCTATTGTATCATGCAACAGGGTTGGTGTAGGCGTACATGGCGTCATTGTACTCAGTTACTGTAAGAGACACTGTGCCATCTGTACCTGGAGTTTTCTGGCTAACTGTCCATAAAGCTGAGTCAAGCTCAACCTCTGTTGAGATGGCATATCTTGATTCTGACTGAACGTTAACACCGTCAAAAATGTTCAACTCGAAATCAGATGGTAATGCGCACTCGAATGTATTCAATCCAGTAACGGTGCAGGCCAGGCGTTCTGACACATTCCCGTTAGCGCCCGTGATAACCACAAACAGGCCGCTTCCCGCCGTGAGCTGTTCACTGGTGGTAAATACGTTTCCAGACCTTGATCGGATAACGCCCGTCTGCTGCACTGAATCATAAATGTCGACAACAGAAATCATATCGCCAACGTTCACCCACTCACCATCAGCAAGTGCTTTTATCTCCATTCCACGACGTGAGTACATCAAACGATTGCACTCAAGCATGGCCCGGTCTGTTGCCTGATATAGGTTTCGAACATATAGCATGTCGAATTTTTTCGGCTTAGTCGGCTCTCCCGGTTCGATACCAGAAGTGCCAACTTTATAATAAACATATGCCTGTTTGTTAGTATTTGGGTCTCGGTACTGAACGCTTACGCCATCATATGAGCCTGGCAAAGTCATGTCATAAGACATTTTATAGCCATCAGCCTGCGTGTTTCTGGTATTGAAAACGGTTTCGGGGGTTGATTTTTGCTCATCTCTTGAAAAAGATAAAACGCCATCATCCCAAAAAACAGTCACGCGAGCTGCATCACAGATGGTCTGAATTCTCTCGCCAATGGACTTATCCTCATCGTCAAAGGTGTAATCAAAGTACCCAAGACGCTCATCAGGAAGTGCATCAGCTATTTCATAGAGCCTTCCCACGTCAATGGTACTTTCAGGCTGTCCAGCGGTAATAAGCCAGTTATGCAGCACTGAATCTGCAAAACTTCTTGATGGAGTTAACGTATAGTCGATTTCCCCGGCCGTCCTGTTGTATCCAATAGTCCATCGGGTGATGAGTGCATTATATTTGCGCTCAGTAACTGATGTGGGCTGAAGCGTGGCCTTCACCGTCACTTTAACAAGGGTATCATCAGGATAAACCACATTCTCGCGGATGTTGATGGCGTGCGCCGCCTGCAACGTTACGCGGTTGCCAGAGTTTGAGTTGTTTGTCCTTTCAATGCTGATGGCATACTTAGCCAGCCCATAAGCAGGAATTAACTTATATGTGCGATAATAGGTTTTGGTTGTCTGGTTAAATGGGTTGTCAATACTGTCTGCGAGCTGCTCCTCGGTTCCTGGAATGGCATCCCCATTATCATCAACCGCCCATACCTTGATCAGATAATCTGCCGTACCACTGGTAGGCCCAAGCTCAGACTGAACGTGAACCCAAACCTGTGTCGATTCCACAGCCCCAACATATGGGCCAACAACGAGCGCCTCATTATCCACAATCTGAAAATAAGTGTTGTTGATGGTTGCGCCGCTCAGGTTGCCAATATTTGCTCCAGTCAGGTTATTGAAGGTGAAATTATAAAAATACTGAATATCAGGGGTAACGCCTGTTTCAGTTTCCTCAGCCGAAATGATGTTACCGCTGAGTTCTATATTTTTTGTTACAGTACCTGACGTTGTGCTGTAAGTTATATTTATTGTTAATGTTACTGAATGAGGAAGAGACAGCCCCATGAAGTAATCGAAATCAGTGTTTTTTGGTATGACCATCAACAGCTGGCCGCCAGCATAATTCCCACTGGTAACAGATGTTGTGGTCGCTGTCTCTATCGGGGTGTCCTCTGACTCGTTCAGTCCTGGAACCTCCTGACCATCAAGCCCGTCGAACTGGTAAGGCTCAATGATTTGTCCAATCACATCACCTGGATTGTAGATGACATGAGTGGCGCCTGGCAGAGAGCCAAGGTTAGTTTCCGCATAGCGAACCGATGAAATGGTATATTTCCCAAGGCCAAAATTCATGAACTCGGTGACGTACTTCAGATCGTCAATGTATTCAAAAAGCGATTCCTGAATCAGGTCGGGAAATGCCCTTACCTGACCGAAGTTGTCAGGTCTTGCCTCTCCGTTTCGCGCAATATTGGTTTGCGATTTCAGGCTGTTATTGGGTGATTCAACCGTCGTGCCGGTGCTGGTTGATGGCGTTGATGCTTTTGGCAGCAGAAAAGAAAGAACCTTAGTTACAGGCTTTAGTATCGTGCTGATAAGGTCGCCAATGGCGCCGCGAGGCTGGCAGTAAATGTTAACAATATCGTTTTGTTTTAACGATATCGACAATTCATCATCATGGCCAAAAATGCGGCCATTCAGCGCAATCCTGATATCAGATGGAAGACCGGAATTCTCCAGCCATCTCCACAGATTAGTGCCAGCAGGAACATTACCCGTCTCTTTTGGAACACCTGGCATCTTCTGAATGTGAATAACCGGCATAAGTCAGGAACCTTAATTTTGTTGATAGTTTTTCGAGTGTTTTAAGGCGGTCTGTCTTGACTGCCGTTTTCTCTCGCGCATGCAGTATTTTATCACGACCCCACCACAGCGCGACGTGTACCGGATGACTCCCGCGATAGGCAACCACCACATCGCCAATTTTTGGCTGTTCTGTGTCTTTCCAGAATGAAATCTCACCATTAAAACATGTGGCAAAATCGCCACCATTTGAATATGAATCATCATGATGAACATTGACATTCATGCACAGGCGATAGAACAGCACTACCAGCCCCCAGCAGTCCACTGCATCAACGTGACAACATCTGTCGACGTATGGCTTTCCAGCCATCATCCTTTCAAAATCGTCAAACTGTACGCAATCCGGGAAATTCTGTGATGTCATAAAGTTTTGCCACGTTGCCATTGATTGGGTTTTTTATGGATATGGACACAGTTACATCAGACTGATCAAGCGTCACATCGTTCACATAAAGCGTATATGGTTTTAATGGTGTGTTTTTGTCAGTCTCGTCAAAGCGCTGGTATAACGCAGTGATAGGCTCAATACGTCCAGAGCCTGACCATAACTTTAAATATTGCTTAAAGTCATTAGCCAGTCTCGCAAACTTCAGAGTGGCATTGATTACCGGCGTGTTTGATTGCT
>OJKH01000501.1_pt1 | contig 15075 bp, 35 predicted proteins | sample 1596471 | NCBI WGS metagenome assembly OJKH01 (sample SAMEA4350108, study PRJEB24818) | metagenome | biome: human; feature: gut; material: faeces | place: Denmark | collected 2013-09
GCTGCCACCATTTGATTTTGTTTGCACTTTCGTCGGTCATTGCCGATTCCTCAAGGTTGACTACAACGCGCTCAATGTCTTCGCCGTTAGCAGCAAAGATACCGACACCATCAGCAGGGCCGCCAGCGCCGGGAATACCAGGCGGAAGAATGGCGAGGTGATCCCACTCCATATTCCGGGCAATCCAGGAATATTTTTTACCCTTAGAAGTTCCTGAAGCCTGCTCACGGTTGAGTAACAGGCCGGTAGACACCTGAACAGGTTCAGCATCGGCGCTGTTAACTTTGAGTCCGTCAATGCGCGACAGTAATTCTTTGCCTTTATCAGAGCGCTCAGCTACCACCTTATTAATATAAAGGTCTACCAGCGCCTTGCTGCCGTCATGAGATGAGTTCTCAATCCATGCACCAACACTGAACTGATTGGCGGCTCGCGTCATGTTGGCTGACACATATTTGCCGTCAATCTTCGGGTGGTCATATGGCGCCGGTTTTCCGTCGAGCCCATGGAATGATTTTTTAATCTCATCGCCAGGGTACAGGCCGCCATTCATGACAATGTCATCTACCACCGGCACAACATTCTTGATGACATAATGCGGGTCGCCATCAATGATTTTTTCACTGATGTTGCTGGCTGAGTTAATGGTGTACAGGATGTTAACCTGTAATTTATTATTCATGTGCTTGAATGCCTCCACCTCAGCAAGGCGCTTTTTAGCCGCCTCTTCGGTGTCGTACTCGCCAAACTGGTGCGAGCCATCCTTAGATTTAACGACCCACTTGTCGCCAATTTTGACAATCATGACCTTTCTCCGCGCTTACTTTATGCCCGGATTATAACACACCATGAATATGCACCACGAAACGGACGCGAGAAGGTAAAGCGGAGATGCGGTAAAAGCGAAAAGAGTAGCAAAGAATGATATCAGTATGATTGGCATGGCTGCTACCTCCTGAGTGCAAGGTAACAGCCACGGAAGAGAATTTATTGAGGACTATTCTTATTTAACATTCCGCAGTTAATTTTTGCGCGGTTTACGGCATCCATGAATTTCCCGACAGGCATCGTTTTGCGGATTTCAGCCAGAATGGCACCGTGCAACATTCTTTCTTCGCCGTAGTAGAGCTTATCAAGGCGAGTGCGAACCAGTGCGCGGGTGCGCTGCATATGTCCCTTCGCCTTCATGGCCTTCTCTCTCCAGACCTTATTTCCATTCTGATTGCCAGCAAGCTGGCGCTCGATAGCCTCAATCTCAAAGGCAAGCGTCATATCAATGTCATCCAGTTCGCTGATTGTTGCTTCCATGATTTCGTTAAGTTGTAGTTTCATTTTTTTACCTCAACATGCACTGGTTTGCCGTGATAGACCGGAACAACATAGCCACCTATTTCTGACGCAATACGTTTTGCACATGATTCATTGCTTTGTGAGTGCGCTCTAAATATCTCATCCTCAGTATCTGGGTAGTAAGTGCGCCAGCATACGGGATGCTCTATATCAAATCCAATAGCTTCGCGCGAGGCTTGCCATATGCCCCACCACCCGTTTAATGGCTGCATAACATTCATGCTGTCAAATGCGTGCAGATACCTGTCTCCATTTCTCGCATCAAATATCATTTCAACTGGAATCCCCAGCCTATCTGCTGCATACTTCTCGAATTGCTCTCTACTTTTCATTTCTCCTCCTCATCAAAATACTTAATCTCGCCATCAACCATGTTTTGCCATGGAATATGCAAATCAGTGCCATTAACTGACAGCATGATGCTGTTATCCATCTCTGCGCATCCATCAGCGAAGAATGTACTTTTCTTTCCGTTCAGCCATTCAATCGTTACTCTGCACTTTCTTTGTTCCACTACCCACCTCATCTATCTATATATCGTCTTCGGCATCGGCGCACTCTCCGCACCACATGCACACATAATAAATATCAGGATAGCTTCCTTTGCTAATCCATTCGTGCTGGCATTCTGTTTCTTCCACTATCCACCCCATCTCTCTGCGATTATTAGCTGTGCGTTCACAGTTGGTGACAAACAGCACGGTTCCTGATTTATGCTTTACTGCCCACATGACTTGCGCGCCCCGGCAAGCAGCTTTTCAAACATCATCCTGTCACGGCTCATGCCAAACGGGATGATCTCCTGCCAGTAATATTTCCATGCTCCACCTGGAAGCATTTCACGGTCAACCTGACCAATGCTTGCCAGATAGCGCATGCGTGCCTTGAGGATGGTGTAGTTTACGCCGACAGCCTCCGCTATCTGCTTGCTCTTGCGTCCCGGATTCTCCTCAAGATAGGTCTGAATTGCCAGGTCAAGCGCAGTATTATCGGGATTGAGGAAATACTTAAAGCAGCGCCTGCCATAGCTGACGCTTTCTTCTTTAATAATAAATCCCATGCCCTCCAGCTCAATCAGATAGCCAGTAACACTGGCTCGATTTGTCATGCCGGTCTGCTTGCGTATCATGGCATTGGTTGCGCCACCACAGCGCTCTATCACGGTGAGTATTTGCGTTTTAAAGTCCATTTGCGCGCTCCATTGCATCCTGTTTGTAGTCGTCAGCGGTATAGAGGTGGCCGTTGCGGGTGTTCCATGACTTCACTGATTTACCCTTCGTCAGCCATTGGTCTGTGCTGCACCCACATTGTGAACAAGCGACATAAAACGCACCTGGCCCATCGTTATCCATATATACATGAGTATCTCCACAAAACGGACACTCCAGCAGCCCATCATCATTCATCATTGGTTTCATTTCGCCACCCATTCACCAATATTGCTGAAATGCGGGCGCCCTTCGCGCCATTCGATAATTTCGCGGTTAACCTGCCGTTGTATGCGGTTGCGAACCTCGCGCAATTCGCTTTCAACCCAGGCGCGAGTACGGTCAAGTTCTTCCAGCTTGTTCAGCAATTCTTTTTCGTATACCTGATCAGTATTCATTTTTTCTCTCCATCAGCATTTTGTAGTGAACGCCATAATATTTGAGCACCTGACTATGGTTATGCAGATACCCTTCATCATCTTCAATCGGTAGTCTTACCACGATGTAAAACGCCCGGTAGAGTTCTGTCCATCCATGACAACATTTGCGCTTCCTCGGCTTCATGGGCGGCCTCCATAGCAGCCAGATCAATGCGCTGCTCGATAGATTTAATGATTGACTCTGGCACATTAAGCATTTGCAGAGTCTCCCGGCAATCGCGCTTATGAACCTCTGTCACCTCCTGCCACTTCTTCATTCCACACCACCTTATCTATTTATGTTACAATCTACACCAGCAAGTATTGACTAATTGACGTAGATTCGTCAAGATGATTTTCACAGGAGAGCGACAATGGCGAGACAACGCAAAGAACCACTGGAAGCACTGACTGAGATTATCGCTAAGCGCCAGCCGTTAAGCCTGCGAGATGTCAGATATTACGCGCACTGCTATGTAGCAATGCGGGAATGGAGCGCTGAAGAAATGTATGCGTTTGTGCGCGAACACTTCAGTGTGGATGAGAAAAACAAGGTTACGTTGAGGGTGGAGTGATGATGAAGTTTATCGTTCTTGATAACAGTGGCGGAAGTGCGATAGCCGACAAGGAAAAGCATGGCGTCAGCTTCCGGGTGTTCAACAACCGCATCGATGCATGGGCGCATCTGATTGAGCACGACAATGGGCCGGATGCTCGCGTTGCTCAGATTGAAATTAAAATAATTGAAGAGAGTGGAGTGAATGAGTGATGAGGAAATACAAATACACGAAAGGTGATGAAGGCCACTTCTATGGCGCGCCTGAAGAAGCAACAATGCTTGTCATTGATAACAACAAGAGAAGATACTTCGTGGAAATTTCTCCAACTCCAGGTGCCCGATATTGGGGTGTGCATGGCGGCTCTGGAATTTGGGGTGAAGGCGTATACCGCAGTCAATTCTTATGCATAGCCAAGCGGTACATTGTGGATATTGAGGGGCAGGCTACCAAGGAATGCACCGACCCAACAGAAGCCCTCATCACCGAGCGTGGCAGCCGCTATGGGAAATTCAAAGACGGCGCAGAAATCATGCAGTCACTAAAGGACACCATGCGCGACGTTGACGGCTGGAACAACCTGACGGCGAGCCAGAAGGAAGCGCTCGACATGATTCAGCATAAAATCGGTCGCATCCTGAATGGAGACCCGACATACGACGATAGCTGGAAAGATATTGCTGGCTATGCAACATTAATTGTTAATGAACTGAATGGGGAGGTAAAGTGATGGGTGTTTATGATGAACTTGACGATGCAATTCTGCGCCGTCTTGATGATTCAATCCGTCCTGTAGATATCGGATCGATTTGGCGTGAGGTGTTGGATATTTCACCAGTCAAAAACATCACAATCCTTGACAGGAGAATGCAGGCACTGAAAAAGAAGGGGCTGGTTTATAACGTGAGAGGCAAGGGCTGGGCGAGGTTATCAAAATGAAAAGACTCCTGAGAAACATCGCATGGGATATCTTCCTGACGTGGCCGCTGATTTACTTCGGCCTGTTTATGCAGAATGTGTATGCATACAATATGGCTGTGGCTTTTTTCTGGTTCATGTCGATTGCGTCAATCATTGCATCGGCTGGCTTGCTGTCAAGCAAAGACCTGCTTGATAAGTCCGTTGCTCGCTACAAAAAGCCGCTATGGATTCATCATAAATACCAGGTTGTGACGACATTTTGTGAAATAGCGGTGATGTTCGCGCTTGGTTATTTCTGGCTTGGTGGATTTTATCTGACCGCGACTCTGTTTCGCGCTGCCGCCAATGATAAAGTGGCAGAGGGGGCTGGTAAATAATGCCAATACAAGACCCAACGCCACGCATTGAAATTGATATGGTAGAGTTACAGGAACCTGCGCAGCGCGATTACCACATTCCGAGGTTACATCATCACCAGCAATCGTGGGCGCCGTTATCTGGCGTTTGCTGGTAGTGTTGAGCACCAGAACGCGGTCATGTTTGGGTATGAAATGGAGGCGCTTTATGCGTGACATTGGCTACGGAGAAGGTTAAAACAAAGCCCCTTTACGGGGCTTTTTTATTGGAAGTTATCACGATACCAATCCTGCCAGTCGTAAATCGTCATCTTTCTTTTTGTGGCGCACTCCGTGCTCTGGTTCTCCATAACGATACTTTCGTCGCTATTTTTTGGCGCCACTTTCGACAATTCGCACACCTGACCCAGCATCTCTGCTGATGGAGGCGTCGGCGTCGAGGGATTGTTGGCGCAACCGCTGATAATTGTCATCAAAAACACACACATTACGATTCGGGTCGGAGACATATTTCACCACGTCACGGTAAATGGTTTTGTATTTGGTTTCAGTCACAACACGCACCTGCTGAGATTGTGTCGTGGACTTAGCCTGCTTGCTTTGCGCCGCCTGCCTGCGCTTTTCTGCGTCACGATTAACCTTTTCGCTGTGCGCATACCATCCTTTCAGGTATCCAGTGCCATAACCAGACACAGCAATGATTATCGCAACACCTATGGAGATTAGAATTAACTTAATTCTGGTCATTTTTCAGCGCCTTAATCTCTTTCTTCATGCCGTGCATTTTTCCAAACAGCGAGGCAAGAAGGATGCTGTAGCTGATCGCCTTAACCGCAATCGGCGGAATGGCAGACTTTAAGTCCTCAGGCATGAATGCCCATACGTGAACCATAGCATCAGGCCAGAGCTGAATCAGCGAGCAGAATGACGCCCAAATGCCGATAAGCCAGTTACTGAGGCGCTTCATGACATGTATACCTCACGTTCGGCTGCGCGGCGCTTGGTGAGTCCGTTCATGACCTTGCCATTAGCGCGATTCCATACCCGGAACTGGTCGGCGGCGCAGGCATAGCAGCGGGCATTATGCTTTTTCAGAAGCGTTGATTTACCAAAGTTACCAAGACCGATGTTGTAGGCCAGCGACACCATTGCATCAAACTGGCCCTGAGTTGTTGGGGCAGTGACGAGTGACGAGACGCCGCTTTCAAATTTCGCTACGTCTTTATCAAACCATGCGTCAGCCATTTCCTGCGTGACCTTCATTCCTGGCTTAACGTCGCTTCCGGTATGACCGTATCCGGCGGTGTACGGAGCGCCTCCGGTTGCCGGGTCGGGGTAGACCGCAAGCACCAACCCCTCATGAGATTTAATTAAATTCTTTCCGCGCGTTGATAGTTTCATTTGTTACCTCCGGTGATGCAGATTATTTTATCACAATAGCCTTGACGTAGATTGAATCGTAGGCGATGATGTAGTTACACAAACACAGGGGATTCAAGATGAAAAAATTTATCGCAGTGGCAGTATTCGCAATGGCTTCATTTGGCGCATCAGCTGGTGAAGTGTGCAACAAAGTTGGTGATGTTGGATTCGCCGCGGCCGATGCTCGTGATTCCGGCGTACCTCAGAGCATAGCAATGGCGGTAGCACAAAGCCCTGAGTACGGCTCGGATGCCAACAAGGTGCTTGGTGCAACAGTGAAGATGGCCTACTCAATGCCGAACAAGACACCGAAAGAAATTAAAGCAATCACAATTGCGCTTTGCGTATCAAGCATGGGTGACTTGTAATGTGCCCGCGCCTGATTTTTAAGGCCCGCAATCGCTACGTTAAGCTGGTGATGTGCGGCATGGATGAGCATGAAGCATGGCTGAGTGTGATGGGTGAACTGAAAAGCATTTATAACGGAGAGAATAAATGAAAACGATTGATTTTTTGGTGCAAGAATTGCCGAAGCTTGGCGGTTGGCCAGACGGCGCTGTGGCGGCTTCGTTTCTTTGTAGTAAAAATACATTATCTTTCGCCAATGAAAATGGGGGCTGCCCATCAGCATGGCGCTTCATTGTGAACTGCGATGTTGAAGACAGATGCATTGAAGTCACCCGCGAACAGTACGAAGCCGCACTGGCCGCGAAGAATGACGGCTGGATTGAGTGGGGTGGCGGTGAATGCCCGGTGCCGTGCGGCACGATGGTTGATGTCAAGCATCGCTGCGGAGCGGTAAGCGAAAACCAGCAAGCGTGGCCGAAACACCGTAAAAAAAGCGATGTAATGGTTAATCCACTTTCTAATGCTGGGCAAGCATTTTGGCGGCATGAAAATTCAGTTATGGATATCATCGCCTACCGACTGCACCAGTCGCAGGAAGCAGAGTTGGCAGAAGCGGATGACGAAATAGAACTGAATGAGTGCATCGGCCAGGATGCTGCGCCGGTTTGGAATGGAGAAGGCGTGACACCTCCAGTTGGTTGCGTGTGCGAACGCTCATGGGCTGGCGATGAATGGCAGTCATGCAAAATACTCTTCGCAAGCGGTCAAATTGTTGTAGTTAAGTTGAAGGAAAGCGGCATGGAGGATGCCTATAACATTGGCGACGTCGCATTCCGCCCTACCCGCCCCATCCGCTCAGCAGCCGATCGGAATCGCGATGAGGCAGTGAAAACAATTATGTTAACAGGATGGTGCCAGGCTTTTGCTGAGGAAATTTACGACCTCATCGCCGCTGGAAAAGTTCCTGGCATTAAGCTGGAGGATTGATATGTACAGAATGAGCAAGAAAAGCCTCGCCGGAAGAATTATAGTGGCGCCACTATTTTTCATTATTTTGATTATCGAGGTGATGCTGAACAAAGCTGATGACTGGAGTTGCCATGTAAGACGCATCAGGATTAAGATGACTGACTTTGTTGATAAGAAGTTTCCGCTGGCAAACAACAAAAAAACTAATATTTGACAGAAGCCGCCATCAGGCGGCTTTCTTGTGTGTGTCCTGCCATGCTTCACGCTGCTTATCGAGCCTTTCCTGCGTCTTCTCAAGTATCACCGGTTTTCCATCCATCACCAATGCGGGTATCTGCGAGCAGTGGCAGTTGCGGCGGTTTGCACCTTCGCTGTAGAACTCATCAATCTCTTCCGGGGTGTAATACTTTCCATGACGTGCGGCATGAGTGACGCGGGTGGTCTTCATCAGCGCCGACTGCCAGAGCATAATGGTATCCATCCCCAGCGTAACCTGCGCCTCCTTCACCTCGCGCCTGTTAGCCTCACGCAGGGTGTTGGTAATTTCAGTCTGAGCAATTGAACGCGCATAGCTTCTTGATACGTCCATGCGATTAACGATGTTTTGCTCAACCACTCCAGGCGCATCTCCATTTGCAATGCCCGCGGTGATGACTTCCGCCACCTGTTGCCGCGTGTAATCTGAAAGGCCACCCCAATCGTTATACGTGCGAGTGTACGCAAGCTGAAGCCTGTCGAGATACGGCTGAGAGTACAGAATCTCAGCAAGCGGCCTGCTATCTTTGTATGCCGACGACAGGTCGCCAAGGTCTGAGTTTGCCTTCTGCGTACCAGCATACATGGCGTCGCTGACATAGGATGATGCCCACAATCTTCCGTGCGTGAAATCGTCACCCTCCAGCAACTGACCATCAAGAATGCGCTGAAGCTCATCAAAGAATGTCGATGCGCGGTAGGCGGAGAAATCATAATAATAATTCCCAGCCTCAGCATTGCCGGTCGCCACAGGAATCGTGCGGAACAGCTCGGCAGCCTGCGATTTTAGCGTCACATATCTGGCGTCAACATCGCGTACCATCTTATTGACGCGACCCACTGCGCCGAGTGGGTCTGTCAGACTCATGCTTAATTTTGGCTGCGGAAGCCGGGCATTAATTTTGAGGAGGCGCATCGGTCTGGCCCTGCCGTTGGTCGTCTGTCTGGTCTTGCTGCTGACCTTCCTGTAATCCATCAGGAAGCTGCTCCTCCAGAGGTTCCATGCCAACAATGCCACGCATCTCATCTGCTGTCATCAGGGCCATCTGGCCTGCGTCGAATACGGATTTGTTTGCAGTGGCAAGTTTGACCAGCAGTTCGGCCTTGTTCAGCTCGGAAGGTGCGAGCAGGTCATCCCATTTGCAGTAATAACCGCTCTCTGGCGCTTTATCCAGAATGCCAAAGGAAATCATCCGGTCGATGAACACCGAGATGATGTAATCCAGCCAGTCCTCACGACGCTGCTTGGCGCTCATGGCGTCGTCTGTTTTATCCTCGTCGGATGCAAGGCGGCCAGTCTGCTGACCAAACAGGATGGTGAATGGTTTCTTGATGGATGCCGCAAACTGATTGGCTGCAATAGTCCACGTTGGGCTTGGGTCTGCTGGCGTCACTGAGAGCACTTTGACATCAGCCCCCATCGTGAACATCGCCGCGTCAATGGCCTCATTCAGGCGTGCCACATCCTCATTGAGCACATCTGCCAGCTCTTCCAGCTGCACGCCCATTTGCTGCGCCAGAGACTGAGCGGAAACGTTGTCTTTATTATAATTAACGTTGAGCTGCCGACTGGCATTCTTCAGGAAGCCCTCGGCGCTTGAGCCGGTGACTTTCCCCATGTCGATGAGGTGGTTATACCCGGCACGCAGGAGTGGAACACCGGAATAAATGGAGCCATCCATCGCACCCTCGGCAAATACGATAATGCGATCGGGGTGAATGCTCAGGGAGCGCGTTGGTTTGCCGTCGCTGTTGCAGGCGCCGACTACCGACTCCTGATATTCGTACATCTTCGGCTGACCATAGTCCTCGCTGGATTCGTCATTTTCCCATTCACTGACGCGGAGCTGCTCTTCCCACGCCGGAATGTAGCGGACAATGGCAGCATCCTTGATGCGTTTTGTTTTCGTGGTGTCTACCGGCTCATTCCACTGCTTTCCGTCACGGATTTGCAGGATTAGGCCGGAATAGCGGTTGATGAGGTTGCGGCGGTCAGCATCCTTGATGAACGGCGCAGCGCGCTTAAACAGCTTATTGGCTGCTTTCTCCCACGGAGTGCTTGCTTTATCATCGGCACCTTCCTGAAGGATTTGCGGCGGAGTCTGCCAGCACTTATCGAGTACGCGATTGACGCCAGCAGTTGCCGGTGCATAGCGCTCATAGGCATAGCGGAACATCTCGGCGGTGATTTCTTCAGGGTAGCCGCATTCGACATACAGTCGGGTGTGCTTTTGGTCTATGTTTACACCGCCAAACTCCCGACGCTGACGTTCGATGAGCCTGTTATTGTTCGTCACTCGCTGCTGAATATAGGCGTTTACCGCCTCTAACTTTGACATTTCGTCACCATAAAAAATCCCATCGCATGGGTGGGATTATAGCATGGTCAAGGGTTGTTTTTTCTTACCATTTCAGCGACCCGCTCCCTTGCTGAGATGGATACCATCTCGGCTTCACCAATGGTATTATAGTAACCCAGGGATTTCTGTTTGCCGTTAATGTTCATCGTCACCCTATAAAGCCCCGTCTTCTTGTGAAGAGACACTCCAGGAACTTGTAGTGAGCTCCTCCTTGATAGCTTGCTAAACTTTTTCTCATTTATCTCTTCGCCTCCAATGTTTCTGCATCCAGATGGGGATATAGAAAGGTCACTCCACCTTGAACTGAATGGGTTTTGCGATACTGAGTACACATTCTGTCCGTCTGGAGGAAAATCACCAGTCATATATAACCATGCCAGCCGTCTTGCTGTGTAGGTTTTGCGAAGCAATACTATATGGTATCCATATGTCGACCTTGCGCCAGCGACCATTCCTTTCCTTTTGCCTTTAATCCATACAAATCTACCTGATTCAGGATGATATGATAGCCATTCTTTTAATTCGCTCTGAGTTAGCATCATCCCACCTCAATCAACTCTGCTAAGAAACAACGCGCCAACCATAGACGCAACCAGCATGAACAATGCAATGCGCAGTACGCCGATATTCATGATATCGCTCAGCATCGGTGGCTGCCACTTGATGAACCAGCAGACCGGGAAGGCCAGAGCAAGGCATATCATGTACACTGCAAAGAGGTATAGCCATGCCAAAAGGAATCGCTTCATCACTCCACCTTTTCGAATTTGTCGATGACAACCTTGATGCCTTGGTCTTTTAATTCCTGCACGCTACCCTCTGACCAAAACTCAGCAAGCGCAGCAACCGCATTAGTAGCAATTACCACTTTACCGACCTTCTCGGCAACGCAGCCATTACTGAGAATGGCTTCCGCATGAATAAAGTAAACGCTCATCACTCAATCTCCTCGCCATCAATCCAGCGTTGCAGCACCTCGATAAGCTGCGCGGCCTGATGTTTGTCGATGATGATAGCGTCATACCCCTGCGTAATCACTGATTCAGAGTCAAACCGAATATCTATCGCGCACATTGGCGTTTTAGTTTCATCTTCAATAATCATAAATCACCTCAACACATTTCGTTATTGGTTAACATAAAAGCGCGCATCCATTTACCGACTGGCTTGCAAAGTTCTGCCTTGAGACGCTCAAGAGAGCTGGTTATATCACTCCATTCAGTGAAAGGAACATATCGCACAAATCGGTAATCAGCCCCTGACCAGTGCCACCCAAGAGTGTAATCAACATATTTACCATCGTCCTGCATATTGATGTAATGCGCTGTCACTGAGTCATCATTAATCATAACCACTTCAACCACGGCGGCGCTGTTTCCTGCCCTTGCGCGATTCACTGCATTCAGATGGCAGGCGTGATTGTACATGCCGACGCCATCAATAAAGCTAATATCAATTTTTTTCGTGTACTTCTCCATTGCGGCTTTGCGCATTTTCATTTGCAGCTTTTTCTTTATCATCGCCATCACCAATCAAATCAACATTCCGAAAGAAATCATTAATCGTCTTCAGTCCGCTATAACCACGCCTCCGCTGCAACTCACATAGCACCTCATCATACATGCGCAGAAGGATGGCCTCATCCACATCATACCTTTCGCACAGAGCTGCATCTGATACACCAGCTCTTGCGAGTGAGTATATTTTTTCCTTCTGCTCCCACGAAAAAGATGAGTATGCCTTCATGATGCCCCGGTGATGTAGTTATGTCAATGCGCCTTGACGTAGATTCTAGCATGGCGTAGATTAAAATGAAACCTCTCGGAGAAATCTTATGAAATGTGTCATTTTTGAGCTTGATGGTGTGTTGCGTGATGCGGAAGGAAATGCTATTGCTGGCAACGTTGCGCTGGCTAAGTCGCTCTACTCTGCCGGGCACGACGTTCTAATCATGAGGGCAAAGCATGCGTATGAGTGGCTGCATGCTAACGATGTTTTCTATGATGACATCATGGCATCACATCAGCAGATTGACGCTGACAGGGTGGCAATGGCGGTCGTGTCTGATGATGTGATTTATGCCGCCATGCGCAATGCGGGGATTCACTGCTGGCTTTACAAATAATTTATTATAAATGTTGACGTGGATTCGTTGTTGATGTAGATTTTACTCATCAAGTTGATTCGCGGAGATAGTAAAGATGAAAGACATCCAATTTAGCGCAAAAAAGAATAAGTTTGGCCGAATAATGTTTTATGTAATGGAGGACAGGAAACACTTGTATGAATTTAACACCATAGAATCCGCGATGGCTTGCGTTATAGAGCTAGGTAAAAGATCTCAGAATGCATTATGAACAGAAGCCCTCCAGTGAGGGCTTTTTCTTATCTCCTGCTCCGTCTAATCCATCCCGAACCACGCTGCACAATGTAGTCATTCAGCGCATAGCGCACCGCATCCCAATAGTGGTTGTATTTATCAACTATTTCAGTTAGCACAAGGCCGGTGTTCTTGTCGACCTTATGGCTGTACATCGCAGCCTCGTTTTTCATTTCAGTGCAGCGGTCGTGAATGATGATGTTGTCGCAACCCCTAAGCCATGTCACACCGTCCTCAACACTGCCGGGCCATTTGTTGCAGGGATGAATGTCAAAGCCAGCGCGCTTGATGTGACTGATGGTTTCCGGCCTTGATGAGTCAGCATACCAGCGAGCCTTACGCGCCATCGGAAATGCCTGGTCCATTGCTGCCGGATGGTCGGTAATCTCAAGATGAACCTTGCCATACTCACGATTAATATAAATGTTGCGCCGGTCGCCTGGTAGATTTTCCACCCAAACCTCGACCATCGCAGCAGGGTCGCCAGAGAAACCGAAGTCCATACCGTGATATGGGCCGTGCCATTCAGGTTTAACCTCAAACGATGCGGTGCGCCATTTTCCGCCGAAGACCTGCTCATCGCTGCGTTTGTTGAATTTACCTTCCCAAATCCAGAGATAGCGGTCGAAGTCGACTGCCCTCATCTTCTCCATGGACGCCGGGAGCGGGGTGTCATAAAACCACGGGTTGTCGCGGTAATTACACTCAATGATTAATGTGTCATCATCCTCATAGATGCCATCAACCATCTTGTCGTAATAAGGCGCCACCCACTGAGTCCATGTGGCATCGGTTTCTTTGTTGGGGTTAAACGTCACCCATATCTCAGAACCTTCTGCGCGGATAGTCGGCTCAAGGATGTCCCACGATGCCTGGCTGACGTTTTCGGCTTCCTCCACCCATGCTTTCGATATCCCGGCAAAGCCCTTGACGCCGGTGATGTTGCGATAAAGGCCACGGAACCTGAATTTTGATTTCGTTCGCTTGTGGGTTATCTTGCCGTCGATGCAGCGATATTCCGATGATTCGCCTTTGCGGTCGATTTCGTCTACCAGCTCCTGATAGCTGGAGTCCTCGATAGACTGCTGAATTTCGCGGAAGCAGCCAATACGCTCCGGCCTGAATCGCGCGGACTCGGTGAGTATGGTTGCCACGGTGCGGGTCTTTGTTGATGCTCGACCACCAAAGACAACCTTATTACGCTTCGGATAAAGCAGCCTTTCGAGTTTTGCGGGGATTAAATGGTCGGCCTGCGTGGTTGCATGGGTAACATCCTCCACGCCCGTAGCGGTCATTCTGAGGCGCTTGATGACGTTCTTCTGCATATCGCAGATGCCGAAGATGGCAGACTCTGCGACCTCCGTAAGCGCATCATCCACCTGCGCCTCCAGCTTTTCGATTGCCAGTGCAGAGAGGCGTTTACGAGCCATTGGCACTCTCCATCATCTTCTCAAGCCGTTCAAGTCTCTCAGCAAGCTCAGTAAGCTCTTTGACGTCAAGGCCAACCTTAATCATTGATACAACCTGAGACGCAACATCAATGGGAAGCTCACCAAGCGAGACTGACTGAATGACATCTTCAATCTGCTGCACCGGTGTTGCACCTTTCTGATATTTGAACTCAACAGGAGGGGCCATTGTCTTCTGCATGGGGCTGATGCGAAGAAATATTTCTTTCAGCATTTGCACGCCCTGAGTTGGATTTTCCTCCACCATTCTTATTGACGTGCGAATAAATGCGTCAAGAAACTCCTCTTCACCCATACCGCAACGTTTTAATGCTTCTATCAACCTGTTTCTGTAGCTTAAACCTCTTCCTGCTGGCTGGTATTCAGCAGAAAACTTCATAATCGGATTTGGATTTGCCATGTCGTTTTCGTCTTTTCGTAAACCGAATACAGATATATTAACACATGGCGTAGATAAAAAAGAACCCGCCGAAGCGGGTTAAAGGGTGGTGGGTGATGATTGATGAGATGATTGTACATCAGTTTTCGCATAACACCAAATATTACAGTTATTGCTTTGAACGTGAACCACCTCAATCGCATCAGGAAAGGCCTTGGCGATTGCTGCTATAAAGTGGTCGACGCCTTCAATCTGCGCGGACTGCCACACCTCTTGCTTTGATTTTTGCGGCATCACTGATACCTCGTAGTTGAGTACATATGCCGAAGCATACTGTTATGCTCAACCACCATCATCATGCTGCCAACCTGAATGACGGCATGATGCTTTCCGGTCTCCTCATAAAGAAAGTCAGCCTCTTCACACGCCGCCTGAATGTCGCTCCACAGCATAAATCACCTCACGATAAAGTAGACGGCTAATGCAGCAGCAATCCAGAATGCAATGCAGGCTACGGCAATAAGCCTGCGGATGATGTATGGTTTCATTGTTTTCCCTCCTGCGGGGCGGCTGGCAGCGGCATCCAGTGGGTTACGATTGGACGGTAATTTGTTTTTCCAACCCATCCACCTCCATCATGCCAACAAACGAATGGTTGTCCGTAAGTACCAAAATCAGCACG